>Ga0256868_10000902_pt1 | contig 16864 bp, 13 predicted proteins | sample RVTome_13_FD_187341 | JGI IMG/M metagenome (GOLD analysis project Ga0256868, IMG submission 187341) | Soil microbial communities from uranium-contaminated site in the Upper Colorado River Basin, Wyoming, United States - RVT92D227 HiSeq ...
GCATCGCCGGCTTTTTGCTCTCCTATCTCGTCGGCGTGCCGCTCACCATCGGCGCCTCTGCCGCCATAATGAGTCTGATCGGTGCGGTCCTCTACTACGGGAAAAGCCGCGGAGGTGCCTACGGGCAGTTCATCTTCCGGCAGATCGGCGGCTGGGTAGTGGGAATCTTTATCTTCGGCTTTCTAGTGCCAGGCATCAACAACTGGGGGCACGCAGGGGGGGTGCTCGCAGGTGCGATCCTCGGCTTCTTCTTGGGATATCAGGAGAGGAGGAGAGAGAATCTCGGGCACAAACTCCTTGCCGGCCTTTGTATGCTCGTGACGGTCGTGGTATTGGCCTGGGCCATTACCTCCGGCGTCTATCAGCGCCTGGCGGGATGACACCGATGGAGCAAGCAGTTAAAGAAGCGATCTTTCGTGCAGTGCGGAAGGAGCCCTTTGCCCAGGCCTTAAAGATGGAGCTGGTCGCCTTGGATGAGGGCTATTCCGCCGTAGAGATGGCCTATGACCCTGCTGCCATGGACAATATCTACGGACGGACCCACGGCGGCGCCATCTTCGCCCTTATCGACGAGGCCTTTGAGACAGCGAGTCAAACGCACGGGACCATTGCCGTGGCCCTGAACGTGAACGTCACCTATGTCACGAGCCCTGAGGCCGGGGTGCGCCTGCGGGCCGCGGCACAGGAGGTCAGCAAAACCAACAAGACAGCCGTCTATGACATCAAGGTCACGGATCACGAGGGGCAGATCATCGCTACCTGCCAGGCCCTGGCCTTTCGCACCGGCAAGCCCATCCCCTTCGTCTGAAAAGACTTTAATATTCCCGAGCAATCCACTGGCTAAAGAGCCACTGGCCAAGGGGCCACTGACCAAAGGGTCACCTCCGGCTTCGGCTTTGACCAAAGGGTCACTGGCCAAGGGGCCGCCTTCGGCTTCGGCGGCATGACGGAGCGTCCCCCACTGGCCAAAGGGCCACCTATGGGAACGATGAAAAGCAGCTCTTCTTTCCCTCTCCCCTAATTGTGCTGGGGAGAGGGTCAGAGTGAGGGGGTACCTGGCCAATATTTTATATATCACCCCTCACCTCTATCCTCTCCCCTCAAGGGGAGAGGAACATCGTGGATGCTTATTTTCTAGTCAATAGGCGAGCGTCTTTACAACCCCCTTGGAACGCTATATAATATCCGCTTTATAATAATCAAAGGTCTCACAAATCGTGGCAACGCGGGATACCTCGCAGCTCCGCCATGAGGCGAGGATCCATCCATCGATCCATGACAATCATACTGTCCTTGCAAGGCACCCAGGCGATTGTGACGATTGTGAAAGGAGGAGTATAGTATGGGTAAACGAGTATTGAGAACAGCACTCTGCGACATGCTGGGAATCGAGTACCCCATCCTGAGCGCAGGCATGGGACCCACCCTGATTGGAGAGAAGACCGGTGCACCCGTCGAGCTGGTCGTAGCCGTGTCCGAGGCCGGCGGCCTCGGCGTACTGGGCGGCAGCGGCTTTACCGTGGATGAACTCCGTGTAGCCATCCGGGAGATCAAGGCGCAGACCGACAAGCCGTACGGCGTGGATCTCCTCTTGCCCCCCCGCGTGGACAGGAAGAGTCCGTTGAAATCGGACGGGCCGCAAGAGATCCCCCTCAGCCAGGTCCTCAAAAGCCTGCCGCAGCCCCACCAGGATTGGCTCAATAAGATCAAGAAGGATTTCGATCTGCCGGACACGGACGTCATGGTGAAACTTAATACCACCACCATGCGTCCCGAGGAGGCCATCCAGGTCTGTATCGAGGAAAGGGTCCCGCTCTTTTGCGCCGGTCTGGGCAATCCGGGCTTCATGGTGAAGGATGCCCATGCCGTCGGCATGAAGGTTTTGGGCATCACCGGGAATACGAAGAACGCCAAGCGGATGGCCGAAGCTGGCATCGACCTCCTGGTGGCCCAGGGCCACGAAGGGGGCGGTCACACCGGAAGGATAGGAACCATGGCCCTGCTGCCGGCGGCCATCGATGCCGCTTATCCCGTGCCGGTGCTGGCTGCAGGCGGCATCGGCGACGGCCGGGGGCTGGCCGCTGCCCTGGCCATGGGCTGCATTGGCGTCTGGGTGGGTACCCGCTTCCTTGCCACAAATGAGGGGGGCGCCCTGGATGTCAATAAGCAGCGTATCCTCGACTCCGTGGACGAGGGCACCCGCGTCAGCACCGCCTATACAGGCAAGACGCTCAGGGCCAGCCTCAGCAAGTATCACGGGCTCTGGGATGAGTCAGGCCTCCCCCCGCTCCCCTTCCCCACGCAGGTCATCATCTCGTCGACACTCCTCTGGAGCTTTATCGAGGCCAAGAAGGTCGACTACGTGGGGGGGCTTGCCGGGCAGATCTCCGGCATTATCCACGATATCAAACCCGCGCGGCAGGTCCTGGAGGAGATGGTGGAGGAGGCCGTGGAGATCTTGACCCATAAGCTGCCGGCCACCGTGGTTGCTAAGTAAAGTCTCCCGTCCGGTCGGGAGACTTTAGGATTCAAGGGGTCGTCCCGCAAAGCGGGAGGGTTCCCCCGTACTCCTGCTCCTTAAATTTTAAGTCTTCTAAGGAAAACAGGATGTCGCAAAGTGACACATTCAGATATTTTTATGCCGGAGGTGGCCCTTTGGCCAATGGGGTGTCGCATAACGACACAGGGTTCAAGTAGACGATATTCTTGCTTCACTTGGCCCTGCCGCCAACGGCATCCCGCTGCTAAAAATTCACCTTGCGGGGTGGGACTAGAAGCCTTGAATCTGCCGCCAGCGGCGGCATCCCGCCTTCCGCAAATCTACATTGAGGGGCGAGACTTGGACCCTTTTGGTACAAAAGCCCATCCCCAGCATCCGCCCGAAGGGCGGAGATCTGGCCTCAACGAGGGTAAGGAGACAGGTATGATTGATATGAGCCTGATCGGCAGGAAGGTTGGGCCGATCCCCTTTGAGTACACATGGCAGGATGTGGTCCGTTATGCCATCAGTGTCGGTGCGCAAGTGGATGAGCTGCCTTTTATTTATGAGAACGCCACTGGCGGTTTGAAGGTCTTCCCCAGCTTTTGCACCGTCATGGGCAACGAACTCTTTGGTAAGCTCTTTAAAGATACAAAGGTGGACTTTCCCCGATTTATCCACGGGGAAGAGGCCATAAAGCTCTTTCGCCCCATTCCGCCTGGGGGGAGGGCCTTCGTTGAAGGCGGAATAAAAAATATCTACGACAAGGGCAAGGGGGCTTTGATTGTCCGGTGGACAAAGGTTATGACGGAGAAGGACGAGCCTGTGGCTGAAGTAGAGAACAGCATCTTCTATGTGGGCGAAGGTGGCTTCGGCGGGGATCCCGGGCCCAAGGCCGAGGCGCTTGATCCTCCCCCGGGGGTTGAGCCTGATTTCACCTCCTCCTCTTATATCCCCGAAAACCAGGCAGCCCTCTATCATCTCAACGGCGACCTCAACCCCCTGCACCTGGACCCCGAGTTTGCCAAGAGGGGCGGCTTCCCCCGTCCTATACTCCACGGCCTCTGCACCTACGGCTACACCGTGCGGGCCATTGTACACCAGGTCTGCAACGGAGCAGTGGAACGTTTTAAGGAGTTCAAGGCCCGTTTTTCCGGGGTGGTCTATCCCGGCGATACCCTTGTAATAAAAGGATGGAGGGATAGGCCGGGCGTTACCTGATCCAGTCCCTGACCGACCGCGGGGTGGCGCTCAACCACGCCTATGCCAGGGTTGAGCAATAAGGAGGAATGACAACGATGAATCCGAGACGTCTTCGCACTGTCCTGGTGGTTGGGGCCGGCGTTATGGGACATTCTATTGCCCAGGTCTTTGCCCAGGCTCACATCGACGTGAATCTTGTGGACCTGGATGAGGGCAAGCTTACGCACGCCATGACCCTCATCCAAGCAAACCTGGACCAGTTTGCCGACTACGGACGGGTGCCGGTCAAAGAGATACCGGAGATCATGGCCCGCATTCGCCCATCAACGAATCTGGCAGCGGCCGCCAAGGCTGCAGGCTTTTGCGTGGAGGCAGTGAGCGAGGTGCCGGAGGTAAAACAGCGGGTATTCGCGCAACTCGATGAGTTTTGCCCGCCGAATACGGTTATCGCGAGCAATACCTCGACGCTCAACATCTTCCAGATCGCGCGTATCAAACGGCCCGAACGCCTCATTGTGGCGCATTGGTTCGCCCCTCCGCATATCATCCCTTTGGTCGAGGTAGCGCCTGGACCAAACACCAAACCCGAGGTGGTTATCTTTACCGCTGCCTTGATGCAAAGGCTCGGGAAAAAGCCTCTGGTCCTGAAACAGTTCGTCCCTTCCCTTCTCGTTAATCGGATTCAAAACGCTATCGCACGGCCAGTGTGGGAGATGCTGGAAAAGGGATGGGCAACCCCGGAGCAGATCGATCTGGCTGTCAAGGCAAGCCTGGGTATCAGACTCCCCATTGTCGGAGTGGTGCAATCCCTGGATTTCACCGGCCTTGATCTGGCCGCCGATATCATGCGAGGCTATGGGGCAGTATCCCCTGTGGTCGCGGAAAAGATCAAACAGGGGCACCTTGGCGCCAAGACATCAAAAGGCATGTACGATTACGGCGGCCGAAGCGAGGAAGAGATCCTCGCCGCGAGGGATCGAAAATATCTCAAGATGCTGGAGCTTTTGGAACGGATACAGGCCTTTGATCCGGTCTGACAGCTGCATGCCCCCTGCCAAAAAGGCTACTACTATACGACGCCCCACAACAAAGAAGGAGAAAGGAATGACTATTCAAAAGGTGGCTGTTATCGGAACCGGCACCTTGGGCACGCAGATTGCCATCCAGGCCGCACGTTTCGGCTCTGCGGTCTCGGCGTACGACGTGGATAAGGAATCCTTTTCCAGGTCGCAGCAACATCTCACGTCACTCATCAAGGCGACGGGGGGCAAACGATTGCCTTCCCTGGAGCAATGGGAAAAAGCCGCTCAGCAGATCAGGCATTGTGACGAATTGGCCGATGCCCTCGCTGATGCGGACCTGGTTATCGAGGCAGTGATAGAGGACCTCTCGGTGAAGCGCACCGTCTTTCAGCGCATTGATGCCCTGGCCCCTGAAAAGGCCATCGTAGCAACCAACAGCTCTTCGATCCCCATCTCGAGGATAGAAAGCGCCACGAGGCGGCCGGATCGGTGCGTGAACATGCACTTCTATTTCCCCGCCCTGGGAACGAACATGGTCGATGTCATGGGAGGGACAAAAACGACAGTCGAGGTGATGGAGCTATGCAAGTCCTGGGTCCGATCCATCGGGTGTGTACCCCTGACCGTCAAAAAGGAGAGCTTTGGCTTCTGTTTCAACCGGGTCTGGCGTGCCGTCAAGCACGAGGTGTTGCATATGTGGGCAGAGGGATACGTTGATTTTAGGGACATCGACCGGGCATGGATGATCTTTACCGGTATGAAACAGGGGCCCTTTGGCATCATGGACAAGGCGGGGTTGGACGTTATCTACGATATCGAGATGCTCTACTATGATGAATCCAAGGACCCCCAAGACCATCCTCCCGCACGTCTCTCAGAGATGGTTGAAAAAAAAGAGCTTGGTGTAAAAACCGGAAAGGGGTTCTACTGCTATCCTGATCCGGAATATGGAAGGTCGGATTTTCTCGAAGGTTAGAAAGGCCCCTTGAGGCAGATTGCAAGGAAAGGAGATGACCATGGCACAAGCATCTGATATCCGCCCGGGTGATAACCCACTTGAGGTTTCGGAAAAACTTGTGGGCCGTACCCGCACTAAATTGCTCAGAGAGCTCTTCGCCTACTTTGACATCCCTGCCGATTTCATCAATCATGTCTTCGGCAATCTCTATGCGCGCGACGTGCTGACGCAGCGAGAGCGCGAGCTCTGTGCCGTCGCTGCCTTGTGCGTCTTGAACCGCGCCAATGAGTTAAAGAGTCACATCATTGCGGCAGTGCGCGCCGGCGCCACAAAGGCAGAGGTGGCTGAGGTGCTCCTGCAGATGTCCACCTACGGCGGCATGCCGGTCTGCATCGAGGGCCTGGAGATCGCCAGACAGGTCTTTGAAAAGGGGACGGCGAAGCCGTAAAGGGCCGAGCTCACCGGGACAAGAATTTTTATGGATGCCTTTTTCCACCCCGGCTCTATCGCGGTTGTCGGAGCCAACAAGACGAATCTCGGATACTTTGTGCTCATGAATCTGCTCAACGGATTCACGGGGGGCATCTATCCGGTCAATCGCAATCACGAGGAGATTGCCGGCCTGCCCTGTCTTCCTTCTTTAGAAAAAATTCCTCATCCTGTCGATCTGGCCATCATCCTGGTGCCGGCAGCATCGGTTCCCTCGGTGATAAGAGCATGCGCTAAAAAAGGCATACCAAGGGTTATCATCGAAAGCGCGGGATTCGCGGAGACCGGTGAGGATGGTTTGGCGCTGCAGGAACAGTGTGTCGCAATTGCGAAAGGCGCCGGCATACGCATCTGGGGGCCGAACTGCATGGGACTCGTCGATGTTCATCAGCAGCATTTCTTCACCTTTATGCATCCGGCTATTCGTGCAGAAGGGCTGCTTCCGGGGCGGATCTCCCTGATCGTCCAGAGCGGCATGATGTCGGCCATCTTTCTCGTCGAGCTAGGTCGAAGAGATATCGGCGTCGCCAAGGCCTGCTCTATCGGAAACAGGGCGGATCTGGACGAATGCGATTGCCTTGAGTACCTGCTCAAGGATCCCGACACCGACGTGATCGCCCTGTATCTGGAGTCCATGCTCCGCGGAAGTCTCTTTGCCGAGATGGCCCGTCGATCAACCAAGCCCATCGTGCTCTTGAAGGGTGGCAGCAGCGAGGCCGGAGCCCAGGCAGCCAAAAGCCATACCTACAGCCTTTCTGGGAACGCACGCCTCTTGCATAGCGTCTTGGAGATGTCGGGGGTTACCTTGGCCGATGATCTCTATCAAATGATGGACCTGGCCAATGCCCTAGCCACGGTCCCCTCTATCGACCCCGCCTGTCGTACCGCCATTGTTACCTTGAGCGGAGGCGCAGGCGTTCTCGCCTGCGACGCCATGGAGCGGCAAGGCATTCCCATCGCGCCGCTTTCCGAGCAGACCAAAAAGAGCCTGGCGGAAATCTTTCCCGTCTGGATGCCCGTTGCCAATCCCATAGACCTCTTTCCGACCGTGGGCTTGCACAGTAGGGATGTCGTCTTTGGCCGTACCATCGCTGCCGTTTTGGATGATCCCAACGTAGATGTGCTCCTCATCCATTTTGTCGCGGGCCTGGGGGAGGACGTCATGAAGCTGGATATCTTAAAGGAAAAGGCCGATCAATCGGGAAAGTCGGTCTTTTTCTGGCTCATGGGACGTCGCGAGGCATGCGAGCAGTTCCGTCACAAGGCCCGCGCCATCGGCATACCGGTACATGCAGATATCTCCAGGCTCGCCGAGTGCTTGCGGGCAGTATCTCAATTCACGGGCCATAAATCCATGCAGGGGACAATTGAGGAGCGTACCGAGGCGTCAGCGATATCCCGTTCTCAAAAGCCGCCGCTCCCCTCTGCGGAAAAGATATGGGATGAATTTGACAGCAAGACGTTCCTTGCCAAGTGGGAGATCCCGGTTGCGGAAGAGAAGCTGGTCAACAGCCTTGATGAAGCATGGAAGGCTGCCCAAGCCATGGGCCTGCCTGTGGTCTTGAAGGGATTGCTGCCGGGTGAGGTGCATAAGACCGAACACGGGCTGGTGCAGCTGGGGATCACCGACAAGTCTGTATTGGAAGCGGCGTTTCATCATATCCAGGAGAAACTCGATCACCACGGCAAAATCCTGATCCAAAGACAGGTCCGCTCGGACTATGAGCTGATCGCCGGATTTATCCGGGATAATCAATTCGGGCCTTGTGTAATGTTCGGCCTCGGCGGGATCTTCTCAGAGCTGGAGCCGGATGTGGTCTTTGCCACGGCGCCATTGGACCGACAAAGGGCATTGCAACTTATCACACGGATCCGCAGCAGGCGTCTCTTGCAGGGTTTTCGCGGGATAACACCCCTTCATGAAGAGGCCATGGCTGACATCCTGGTCAACTTAGGTATGGCGGGGGTTGCCTATCCACAGATCGAGCAGATCGATATCAACCCCGTGTTAATCAGCAAGGGTGTCCCCGTGGCTGTAGACGCCACTGTCATGTTAAAAGACTGACCACGCCGTCATAGACAGTAATAGCAGTAATAAAAAAATGAGGGGGGAAATATGCTCGCGCTCAAAAAAGAAGCTATCCTGATATGTTGTGTAGCACTGACCTTTCTGGGTTGCGCAACAAACGGACAGTATAGAAAGCAGGCCTTGGAAGCCTATTATCAAGCACTACAGGCTACCGATCCCCATAAGAACGAGATCCTGCAGCCGGGATCGGAAAAAGAACGGGCAGCTATCGAGCGTTTTACCTACCTGCTTGCTCATTTTACCGAAGATAACATCAAAAGATATGTTCGCGATGTCTATGCGCCGAATGCGTACTACCGTGACAGCTTCACCGCAAAACAGGGGGTAGAAAACATCGAGATATATTACATACAAGGCACTCAGTCGATGCGTGAACTTGCCTTTGAGTTGCAGGAGGTTGCCGTGCATGACGGAAACTACTATTTTCGCTGGATCACGAAATTCTCACCGAAGGGCAAGGAGGACGACGTCATCGACCTGTCCGGCATCTCGCATGTGCGATTTGATAAAGAGGGCAGGGTCATCTTCGAGCAGGATTTTTGGGACGCGGGGGTTATCTATGAGAGGCTGCCGATCATCGGCTTCTTCGTCAGATGGCTGAAAAAGAGGGCATAGGTCTTCATAAAAAGAGTGTTGTATGGTAATACAACCTCCTATTTTGGTGGAGGCTGCTAAGCCAGTCGAATCAGCGGTTCGAGCGGGCCACCTCTCAATTTAGGGGTTTGATGCGCTTTTTCTTTATGTAATATTCCCGTAACAAATGGATGGTAGTGTTCGATTTCCAGAAACTGTGATTTCTATATCAGGCACTAAAAACCTGGAGGGGTTACCTTGATCGCTCATTATTTACTTGTAATCGTATTATTTCTCGGCGTTCTGACCCTGGCTGCCGTGCCCCTGGGCAAATTCATCGCCAAGGTATTCAGCAACAAGCGCACCTTTCTCACCCCGGTATTGGGTCCTGTTGAGAGGGTTATTTACCGGTTGCTCGGCGTAGGTGAAAAAGAGGAGATGACGTGGAAGACCTACGCCATCTCACTGATCATCTTTAATGCGATAGGGATCGTCGCACTCTTTGTCCTCCAACTTATTCAGGGCTTGCTGCCCCTTAACCCCCAGCGATTCGGCGCGGTGCGGTGGGATACCGCGCTCAACACCGCCATATCCTTTGTCACCAATACAAACTGGCAGGCATACGGCGGCGAGCAGACCATGAGTTACTTTACCCAGATGGTCGGGCTCACCGTGCAAAACTTCTTTTCGGCAGCAGTCGGCCTGGCCGCAGCAATGGCGATGATACGAGGATTTGTCAGGAAGACGGCACAGACCATAGGAAATTTCTGGGTTGATCTGACCCGGTCCGTGCTCTACATATTGTTGCCGCTGGCGATTATCTGGGCCGTGGTGCTGGCATCACAAGGCGTGGTTCAGACATTCCGCCCGCCCCTCCATGCGCAGACCCTGGAGGGTCGGGAACAGGTCATCGCTGTTGGTCCGGTCGCCTCCCAGATCGCTATCAAGCAGCTCGGTACCAACGGCGGCGGATTTTTTAATGCGAACTCCGCCCATCCTTTTGAAAGCCCTACCCCGCTGACGGATTTTATGGAGGTCTTGGGACTCCTGCTTATACCCGTCTCCCTTCCCTTCGCCCTGGGGGCCCTGTTGAATAAACGCCGGCAAGGCTGGGCCATCTATGCCGCCATGATGGCCCTCTTCCTCTTGGGGCTGACGGTAACCCTCGGGGCAGAGCTGCAAGGAAGTCCCATCCTGGAAAAGATAGGGGTCCTCCATGGCGTCAACATGGAGGGCAAGGAGGTCCGGTTCGGCGTCCTTCACTCTATCTTGTTCGCCCACTCGACGACCGCGACATCGTGTGGGGCTGTCAACAGCATGCATGACAGCCTGCTGCCTTTGAGCGGTTTGGTCCTCATTTTTAATATGGCTGTCGGCGAGGTCATCTTCGGTGGTGTCGGCGTGGGACTTATCGGCATGATTATCTACGCCATCCTGACCATGTTCCTGGCGGGGTTGATGATCGGCAGAACGCCTGAATTCATCGGCAAAAAGCTGGAGCCCTATGAGATGATTATGTCCGTCATTGCCATCCTCTCTTCGGCAATCACCATGCTGGTGCTGGCGAGCATCGCGATTTCTACACGCGCCGGCGTCTCCAGCCTTAACAATGCCGGTCCCCATGGCCTCTCGGAGATCCTCTACGCCTATGCCTCAACGTCAAATAACAACGGCTCTGCCTTTGCCGGGCTCAATGCCAATACGCTTTTTTACAACCTGACAACCTCCCTCGCCATGCTGGTGGGAAGGTTTACCACCATCATTCCGGCCCTGGCCATTGCAGGAGCCCTCGTCAAAAAACAGATCGTCCCTGCAAGCGCCGGGACATTCCCGACGACGAGTATGCTTTTTGTGGTGATGCTGGTCAGTGTCGTGATCATCGTCGGTGCCTTAACCTTCTTCCCGGCACTCACACTGGGACCGCTCCTCGAACACCTCTTTGTCCAGATGGGCAGGACATTTTGAGTAGGTTGACATGAAAGAGAAGCAGCTGAGGATCTGGCAATCGAAACTGGTCATCCAGGCGCTGAAAGACTCGGTGCGCAAACTTGATCCCCGCGTCATGATAAAGAACCCGGTGATGTTTGTCGTCGAGGTCGTCTCGGTAATCACCTTATGGATTGCCGTGAAGGATCTCTTTACAAGCGGTGCATTCAGCTTTAACGCCCAGATCTGCCTCTGGTTGTGGTTTACCATCCTCTTCGCCAACTTCGCGGAGGCCCTTGCCGAAGGCCAGGGAAGGGCGCAGGCAGAGGCCTTAAAAAAGACCCGCAGTGAGGCATTTGGCAAGAAACTGCTTGCCGACGGCAGCATCAAAACTGTTTCTGCGCTATCGCTGCGAAAAGATGACCTTGTTGTGGTGGAAGATGGAGACCCGATTCCCGGCGACGGCGAGGTGATAGAAGGCGTAGCACTGGTGGATGAGTCGGCGATTACCGGTGAATCTGCGCCCGTGATCAGGGAGGCAGGAGGGGACCGCAGCGGCGTCACCGGCGGCACGCGCGTCCTCTCGGGAAAAATAAAGGTCAGAATAACTGCCAACCCCGGCGAGACCTTTTTTGACCAGATGATCTCCATGGTGGAGAGCGCAAAGCGCCAGAAGACACCCAATGAGAAAGCACTTGCCGTGCTTCTTATCGGTCTCACCGCGACATTCATTGCAGTTGTCGTCACCTTAAAATTCTTTGCCGGGTACATGGGAGTCTATGTCACCATTCCTATACTAGTCGCCTTGCTGGTCTGCCTCATGCCGACCACCATTGGCGGGTTATTGCCAGCCATCGGCATCGCCGGGATGGATCGTCTGCTGCATCACAATTTTATTGCTATGAGCGGCCGGGCCGTGGAGGCGGCAGGGGATGTGGATGTCGTGCTCATGGACAAAACCGGCACCATTACCCTCGGGAATAGAATGGCCACAGAGTTTCTCCCTGCCGAGGGGGTAAGGGAAAAAGATTTTTTCAACGCTGCACTGTGGGCATCGCTTGCCGATGATACGCCTGAAGGAAGGAGCATCGTAGTCCTCGCCAAGGAGAAGCTGGGAAAGCGCGGCCGCGATATTCGCGCGCCCGAAGGAGCTTCTTTTTTCCCCTTCAAAGCCGACACACGGATGAGCGGCATTGATTGGGAAAAGCATCGAATTCGAAAAGGCGCCTACGATGCGATCAAGGACTTTGTCGCCAGCCACAAGGGAAAGATGCCTGAAAAGGTTCAGCAGACCGTTGCCGCGGTTTCCAAGGAAGGCTGCACCCCCCTTGTTGTTGCAGAGGATGGCAAGGTACTGGGCGTCATCCGACTAAAGGACGTTCTCAAAGAGGGGATTAATGAGCGCATTTCCCAGATCCGCCGGATGGGTATAAAGTCCATCATGATTACCGGAGACAACCCGTTGACTGCGGCCACCATCGCAGCCGAGGCCGGAGTGGGCGATTTTGTGGCAGAGGCCAAGCCCGACGTCAAACTAGAGTTGATAAGAAAATATCAAGCTGAGGGGCATCTTGTCGCCATGATCGGTGACGGCACGAACGATGCGCCTGCTTTGGCGCAGGCCGACGTAGCCGTAGCCATGAATGCCGGAACACAGGCAGCACGCGAAGCCGCAAACATCGTGGACCTCGACTCAAACCCGTCAAAGCTTCTCGACATCGTGGAGATCGGAAAACAGATCCTCATTACCCGCGGGGCACTGACGACCTTTAGTGTGGCCAATGACGTTGCCAAATACTTTGCCATAATCCCTGCCATTTTCAGCGCACAATATCCCTTGCTCAGGATTCTCGATATCATGCACCTGACAAGCCACAAAACCGCTGTGTTGTCGGCCGTGATCTTTAACGCGATTATTATTCCCCTGCTCATCCCCCTTGCCTTACGCGGGGTACGCTATAGGCCGACTACGGTCTCGGCACTCCTGCGCCGCAACCTGCTCATCTATGGGCTGGGAGGATTGGTCTTGCCTTTTATCGGTATCAAGCTGATTGACCTCTTAATTGCCGTCTTGAATTTGGTGTAGAGGGAAGAGAGAACTGAAATGCGATACCTCAAACAAGCTATGTTGGTCTTTTGTATATTCGCCATTTTATGCGGCCTTATATACCCGCTTTTTCTTACCGCTCTATCCCAGTTTCTGTTTCCTCAGAAGGCGAACGGAAGTATAATTACCTCAGGCAATAATGCGGTCGGCTCGGGGTTGATTGGGCAGCAGTTCAACCGCCCCAAATATTTTCATGGCAGGCCTTCTGCTACTGAGCCTGCTTATAATGCGAGCGGCTCTGCCGGAAGCAACCTTGGTCCCACGAATGCGCATTTCCTTGAGGAGGTCAGGAAGCGGGTAGAAGAGGTCAGAAATACGAATGGATTGCCTGCCGATACCCCTCTACCCGCAGACATGGTATTGGCATCGGCAAGCGGGCTCGACCCGCATATCAGCGTCGAATCCGCTCTGCTTCAGGTCAGGCGCATTGCCAAGGAGAGGGGAGTGTCGGAGATCGAGGTTGAAGCGATGGTTCGACGACATGTCGAGCAGCCTCTTTTAGGAATCTGGGGAGAACCCAGGGTAAATGTCCTGAAACTCAATTTGGCCCTTGACTCGCAAAAGATGGTGAGGAGATGAAGGAGCGGCGAAGTTCAAAAAGCAAAAGGCCGGATCCCGACGCCCTCTTAAAAGAAGTACAGCGTGAGGAAACCAAGAGGGGCAGATTAAAGATATTCCTCGGCTACTCACCTGGTGTCGGAAAAACCTATGCCATGCTCAATGAAGCCCATGTATTAAAGAGACGCGGCGAGGATGTGGTAGTCGGTATTGCAGAGACTCACGGCCGTACAGAGACAGAGGCATTGCTTAAAGACCTGGAGATCATTCCGCGCCGCCGTGTGGAATATCAAGGCGTAGTCCTCGAGGAAATGGACCTCGATGCCATCCTCGCACGAAAGCCTGCAGTTGTATTGGTTGATGAGCTGGCACATACCAATGCCGCAAGCAGCCAGCATCCAAAACGATACCAGGACGTTGAAGAGCTGCTCGATCACGGTATCGATGTTTACACGACCATGAATGTTCAGCACTTTGAGAGTCTGAACGACGTCGTCGAAAAGATTACAGGAATCCGCACGCAGGAGACCTTACCCGACACCTTTCTGGACAGGGCCGATGAGGTTCAGGTTGTCGACATACCTTTAGAGGAGCTTTTCGAGCGGCTGAAAGAAGGAAAGGTATATATTCCCGCCCAAGCGCAGCGTGCTATAGACAATTTTTTCCAGCGCGGCAATCTGGTTGCCCTGCGCGAGCTCATGCTGACCCATGCAGCCCACAAGATCGATGCGGAACTTTTGAACTATATGAGGGCAAAGGCCATTGCCGGACCATGGCCTGCCGGAGAAAGGGTGATGGTCTGCATTGCACCAAGTCCCTATTCTAAAGAACTATTGCGTAAGGGTTACAAAATTGCTCGAGATGCCCATGCCGAATGGTATGCTGTGCATATCTCAACACCCACGTTAAAAGAAATGCCGAGTCAAGACAAGATGTACTTGAATGAAGCCATAACTCTCGCCGAGGAGTTGGGAGCAAAAATTGTAACCCTTTCAGGAATGGATGTGGCAAAGGAAATCCTGCGCTTTGCCCGTGAATATAACATCACGCATATCGTAATCGGCAAGCCGCTTCGTTTTAGATTATTCGGCTTCCGGAAAGAATCCCCGGCATCGCGCTTGCTGCACACGCAGAGTGAGTTTGACCTGCATCTTATAACGCCGACGATTGAAAAAAGGGAGGCAGCGGTCAAACCCATACGCGAACCACGTGGATTCCACGTGAAAGAATATCTGCTTCCAGTCCTCATGGTAGCATTCGTCACCGTATTGAATCTTTTCCTCCAAAGATTCATTAACCCTTTATCCCTTGTTTATATTTATCTAATTCCGGCGATTGCCAGCGCCCTCCTTTTCGGCATCTGGCCTTCGCTGTTCTCGTCGTTTATCAGCCTCTTGATCTTCGATTTTTTATTCACTGACCCAAGATACAGCTTAATCATGTATCATCCTCACGACGTCATCAATGTCATAGTCTTTTTCCTTACCTCAATCATCGTCGGCCAGCTCGTCAAAATAACGAGGCAGCAAAATATTGCATTGCAGCTCCGTGTCAAACGGATTACCCTTATTGAGGAAATGAGCAAAGAATTTTTGATGCTTCCGCCGGTCGAACAGTTTATCGGTGGTCTTGCCCATGACTCCAAGGGATGGGAAAGCACCTTGTCGGTATTTCGCACCACTGTCCTCGACCATATCGGCCATATCACAATCAAGCATCTCGCTAAGATTATCGAGGCTCCGGCCTTTGTACTTTTCATTGGCCAAACAGGGAGACTACAAGTTTGGGCTCGCAGCGACACCGATCTCGACCTCACCGCCAATGAAATGGCCGTTGCCGAATGGGCATATCTTCACGGCGAGCCTGCCGGCGCCGGCGCTAAAACCTTGACAAACGTTAAACTCTTTTTCACCCCCATGAGATCGCTTGAAGAGACCATCGGCGTTATAGGCATCCAGTACGATTTCAAGAATCTTCTGCTCGATCAGCGGCGCCTTTTGGGGGTTATAGCCAATCTCTCCGCCCTGGCTGCTGCCAGGTGGGCGAAATTAGGGGCCGGCAAGTAAGAGGAGAGATTCATTGGAAATATAAGAATCACTCTCAAACACCTTTACATCCCTTTTTAAACGCCATATAATTAATTTTAGTTTTTTGGGCCTGTTGTTAATCTCAGCAAAATATTATTGAGCTGAGTGCATAATCGTTGTGCCAATGAACGCATAACGACGCACGGCGAAAGGAGGAAATATGAATAAGAAGGAATTGATCGATCTCTTGAACAACGATATTGATGATGAGCATGCCGCGATCCTGCGCTATCTCATCCACGCCTATCTGGAGGGGGAAAATACCCCCATCGGGGTGAACCTGCTCTCACGCGCCCGCGAGGAGATGTGGCACATGCACTGGCTCGGAATGGCCATCTGCCGATTAGGTGGTGAGCCCGTGCTCACCCCTGCCCCCTATCCCTATGATCCTACTAACCGGGCAACGATCTTCCAGTCCTATATCGCCTACGAGGAGAAGTTGATACCGCACTACAATGGCGAGGCAGACAGGGTGGACGACCCTCATATCAGGCGAGTGCTGCAGCGGGAGGCCTGGGAGTCTGCCATGCATGCCAAGAAGTTTCAGAGACTGCTGAATAAATTAACGCCGGAGCAGGCCAAGGGGCTTGCCGCAGGAAAGCCTGAGTTGCCCAAGGAGTTCTTGGAAACGCTGCAAAAAGAGATCGCGGCCAAATTTACGGAGATGCTCCAGCATATCCGCCATTCCTGGGTATTCCAAAAAGATGGCATCCTGGGATGGCAGCTCATGGATCAGGCCATGGAAAAGATGAAGCAGCTGGCGCACTTTGCCGAGGATGTGGCGGGAAATGGCCTGGACCCCAGATTCGAGGCCGGCAAAATCGATATGAACAAGGCGGTAGGTCAGGCCCTGCAAAAGGCCCTGGAGGATGTCCAGGGCGGCTTCGGACGGCACCAAAAATTACAGAAAGACGGCGAGACGCAAAAGCACGCAGGTTTCGTCATCAACCTCGACCTCACTGTCCAGCAGGAGGAGTACCAGGCAGCGGAGATCAAGGACTGGATGAAAAAGAAATAGTAATCCTCTTCGACGGGGGCGACGACTACAGAAGGGATAAACTTCAATGGATATAGAACGAAAGAAAAAATTTATGGAGCTCTGGCAGAGATATTTCGGCGACACAGAGCTTCCTATATGCTTTTATTACACCGACGAGAGGGGGGGTGCTGAGAAAGTAAAGCCTGCTGAGGGGTGGCAATGTTTTATCGGCGCCCTTGCCAAGGTGCGCAAGGGCCAATCGCTGTGTTTCGACATCAATGCCGTCGGGTGTTTTGGGGGAAAGCGGTATCTTGGATTTAGCGAAAAGATCATGCCACGGTTCGAATTTTTCCTCTCGTGCGGCATCCCCGGCAAGCTCGAAGGCGAGCGCTAC
>Ga0256868_10000903_pt1 | contig 16863 bp, 17 predicted proteins | sample RVTome_13_FD_187341 | JGI IMG/M metagenome (GOLD analysis project Ga0256868, IMG submission 187341) | Soil microbial communities from uranium-contaminated site in the Upper Colorado River Basin, Wyoming, United States - RVT92D227 HiSeq ...
TATACTTTCACAAGCAGAAATAACTAAAATAAGCCAGAAATTCTGTTGATTGGAGGGTAATTAAATGGGCAAAAAGGAAGACGAGGCCAAGGAATACGTCCTGAAAAGGACAAAAGAGCAAAAAATTAAATTTATCCGTCTATGGTTCACCGATATTCTGGGCTTTCTGAAAAGTTTTTCAATTACTGCCGGACAACTCGAGGAGGCACTAAAAGATGGCATGGGCTTTGACGGCTCCTCCATCCAGGGCTTCGCCCGAATCGACGAGAGCGATATGATTGCCCTGCCCGACCCCAATACTTACCAGGTGATACCATGGCGACCAAAAGAGCAAGGTGTGGTCAGGATGTTCTGCGATATATACTGGCCCGGTGGACAACCTTTCGAAGGCGACCCAAGGTATATATTGAAGAGAAACCTGAAACGGGCTGCCGATCTAGGATATACATTCTACGTCGGGCCGGAGCTGGAATATTTCTACTTCAAGAACTCTGAGAGTACAGAATTTTTAGACCTGGGTGGCTATTTCGACCTGACACCACCGGAGATAGCCTCAGACATACGTAGAGAAACGATTATCTTCCTCGAAGAGATGGGCATCGATGTCGAATACAGCCACCATGAAGTTGCCCCCAGCCAGCATGAAATAGACCTCCGATACACCGACGCCTTGACCATGGCTGACAACGTTATGACCTATCGTTTAGTAGTAAAGCAGGTAGCCCAACGACAGGGTGTTTATGCCACCTTTATGCCTAAACCGGTAATCGGTTGTAATGGCAGCGGTATGCATGTTCACATGTCATTGTTCAAAGGCAACAGGAATGCCTTTTTCGATAAGGATGCGCCCTTCCACCTGTCGGAAAAAGGCAGAAGTTTCACCGCCGGCTTGCTAAAACACATCCCGGAAATCACTTCAATCTGCAATCAGTGGATAAACTCCTACAAGCGCATCGTCCCGGGCTATGAAGCCCCCTGCTACATTACCTGGGCACGAAGAAACCGCGCTGATTTAATCAGGCTTCCTGAATATAAACCGGGTAGAGAAACCGCCACTAGGATTGAACTCAGGTCCCCGGACCCGGCATGTAATCCATATCTCGCCTTCAGCGCCATGCTGGCAGCAGGGCTGGAAGGCATTGAGAAGGGATATAAACTGGGGCCACCTACCGAGGAGAACGTCTTTGAACTCTGCGAGGAAGACCGCGAGAAAAAGAAGATAAAAACATTGCCCGGTAGTTTGTACGAAGCTGTACAGCTAACCGAAAAGAGCCAGCTAGTCAGGGAAGCTCTGGGTGAGCACGCCTTCAACAGCTTTATTCAGAATAAGAAGGTGGAATGGGATAGATACCGGACGTACGTAACGGATTACGAACTGAAGAATTATCTACCGATTCTGTAGCTTACTTTTAAAGCAAAAACCGGTACACAGTACATGCCGGCATGATTCCAAATCGGAAAATGCCTTAACCCTTGCCAGTCGTCTTTGTGTTGCCGGTGAGCATAATCTGGACAACACTTCCGCACTTAGGACAGGTGACCTCAATAGTTACCGGCTGCCTCATCACCCGCTCTACCAAAGCCGTAACCACGGAATCGATGTTGTCCAGCCGCTTGTCTAACATCTCCATGCGTTTTTTCGTATGCTCCAGGTCCGCAGTTGAGCTTTTCTTTTCAGATTTTTCAGGCATCTTATCCTCCAGTATGAAAACAAAAGAGGAGAGGTCCTTGGAAATCCTCTCCTCGATACAACATCAACTTGCCTGCTGTGCCCCTCACAAGCTCTTCTCAGCTACTCCCATGGCGGATAGATAGTCTTTGTCAGCCTTTATCAAGTTGTCTACCTTACCGCCAACCGTGCCCTCCAAATATTTTCGGAAAGCTTCACGAGCCCCCGGAGAACTCTGTAGGGCTTCCTTGGCTCGCTGCCATTCCTCGCTGGTCAATTCTCCTATGCGCTCCGGGCTCAATGGGAATTCTTCACCCATCACACGCTCGGCTCTATCAAGAACTCGGCTGGTAACTGCCCGCTTCAGGCGGTCGAAAGAGAGGAATTCCTCATTAGCATAAGGCCTCGGTGCCCAACTTTCATCTGTCATCTCACAACCTCCGGTGATTGTTTCTTATAGTCCCTTTATCGATTATAATATGCCCCCTCAACTGCCATGTCAAGTCCATACGGACTGCAAACGACACCCATTTAAATGGCGCTCTCCATATTACTCAATGCCCGTGATTTATAAACCTACTCACGAATCTCATAAACCATCTGTACATTAACTTGAATTTCCAACTCGCCGGGGCTGATAGGTGTAGCTGGAGCAGCTTCAGCCTTCATGGCGTAATCTCTAATTGCTACCTGCGGCACATATGGAGTGCTTTCAGACATATATATCAGCTTTCCCAGCTTAACGTCCGCTGAGTTTGCCATTTGCTTCGCTTTAGCCATGGCATCGTCTACCGCCTTGGCTCGTGCCTCAGTGTAATTGGCCGTTGGGTCATCGATGGTAAAACCGATGTTATCGATCCGGGTTAAATTGCCGCCGGCTTCAGCTACAGCATCAATGACGGGACCAGCTTTATCTACTTGCCTTATCTTGGCAATTACCACGTTTGTCACTCGGTAGCCGGTGATTATCTCCCTCTGCTCATCCTCAATCCATTTACGCACCGGATAGATGCTGAATCTCTGCGTTTGAATATCCTTGTCAGCCACGCCGTTAGCCTTAAGCGCCTTCATAACCGCATCCATAGCCTGAGCTGCATCCTGCTGTGCCCGTGCCACAGTCTTAGATTCAGCTTCAATGCCCAGACTAAGCAGCACCAAATCGGGCGTTGCCGTCGATTTGCCTTCACCGTTTACCCACAAGCCAACTTGCTGCTGGCTGGAAGTTACTGCCGGTAAACCAACATAACCCGAAATAGACGGCGGTGAAACCTGGGCACCCTCGCCGTATACGCAACCTCCCACTCCCACTAAAATCACAGCCAGCATGACACCTGATAAGATCAACCAACTTTTCTTCATGCAAACCTCCTGGAATTTCTCAATAGTGTTGTTCAATTCTTAACCAAGGAATATCGGCAACACCCTTATTATTATACTTATTATAATAATATTTAGGCTCTGATTACCATTATATATAACGGTAAACCTGGTTTCAGGTTTAGTCTGGAATAGCGCAAAAGCCGGGAATAGATTATAATAGGCGAGTTTAACCGCAAGAATCGATGAAAATTTTCCGCGATATCATTGCCCCCGTACTACTCGGACTCGCTGTCTTCGCCCTTTTTCATATCACCATCGGAAGCTTCAAAGTTTACGGCTCATCCATGTTGCCCACTATCGAAGAGGGCGAATATATCATGGTCAGCAAAGCTACCTATTTTTCCGGCGGTCCGCAACGCGGCGATATAATTGTTTTCGACTCTCCACAGGACCCGAAAACAGACCTCATCAAGAGGGTCATTGCTATGCCAGGCGATACGGTTGAAATCAGGGATGATAAGGTTATCATAAACGGCATCCCTTTAGCCGAACCTTATACCCTCGAGCCACCCCACTACCTTATGCCGCCCGAAGAAATCACGGCCGGTCACTATTTCGTTCTTGGCGACAATCGTAACAACAGCTCCGATTCTCACCGTGGCTGGACAGTACCCCGCCGAAACATAGTTGGCAAAGCCTGGGTTACGTATTGGCCACCGTATAGATGGAGGCTAATACCGGACTACAAAGTCAATGTGGGTACGCAAACAGCCGACAGCACTGAACTCTCTCTGGCGCTGAAAACGCTATGTCCGACGCGATAATACAAATCTTCAGAGATGCCGGCGCCATATTGGAAGGGCATTTTCTACTGACCTCAGGATTGCACTCACCGGTATACTGGGAGAAGTTCAGAGTTCTACAATACCCTAAATACACTGAAAAGCTGTGCCGCTTAATTGCACAACACTTCAAGAAAGACAAAGTGCAGGTAGTAGCCGGCCCGACCACTGGCGGTATTATCCTGGCTTTTGAAGTCGCCAGACAATTGGGCGTGAAGGGCATCTTTGCCGAGAAGGAAGGTGAGGTGCGGGTTTTTCGGCGCGGCTTCACCATCGACCCCGGCGAACACGTCTTAATCGTGGACGATATTTTGACTACCGGTGGCTCTATCGTTGAAGTCATTGACGCCGTTAAAAAGTTGAAAGGCCATATCGTCGGCATTGGCGTACTCGTCGACCGTTCCGAACAAACAAAGGATTTTGGGGTGCCGCTTTTCAGTTGTTTACGTTCACAGACGGTGACTTATCGACCCAACGAATGTCCTTTATGTGCCGCCGGTATACCTCTAGTCAGACTCGGCGGATAGATATAAAAACCAATAACCGTTGTCTTGACACCCACAGTGGAAAAACCTAAAATGTCGGCGCGCCGAGGTAGCTCAGATGGTAGAGCAGCGGACTGAAAATCCGCGTGTCCCCAGTTCGATTCTGGGCCTCGGCACCATCAATCCCGAATTACTAAGTCAGACAAGCTCACTTTTTTCCGTGGCTTGTTTTACGCGCTACCCAGAACGACACCGCTTCCTTTTGCTCTTCCGGTGACAGGCGATGCGTTGTCCACAAGTGGGCAAGACCTGACAAACAGGGCAAAGCTACCGAGTAGATTATCAAGGATATTCGCTCTTTGAAAAGCACGCTAAGCAATACCAGGGGGAGAAACATGGCCACCCCGAACCAGATGGTGTTTCGCGTGGCATAAAGCACTAAAAGACTTATGGCGGCGGCGATTAGCATTTCTATAGGCAGCAAAGCCAGGAGGGCACCTATTACTACCGCCAGTCCTCGACCACCCCGAAAGCGTAAAAATATGGGCCAGTTATGGCCGATAACAGCTGCCACACCGGCACCGAATACCACCAGTTCATTAACGGAAAGTACCTTAGCCACCACGATAGCCAGCGCCCCTTTCCCCACCTCAGCCACCAGCGTAGTTATACCGGCACCCATCCCAGCATGGCGGAACACATTGAAAGTTCCCACATTTTTATCACCGACTTTACGAACATCTAGTCCTCTCAGCTTACCGATAATGTAGGCAAAGGGGATAGAGCCTAGAAGATAGGCGATTATTATACTCAATACACTTAGTGCTACGTTCATTTTTAAGGTGGAAATACCTCGTTACACTAGGTTCTCTCATTCTATCATAGACGAAACAAAAAATCTCAGCCTAATCGTGTCCTTTTGCATCCGTGTCCTTTATTATCTGATATAATATAATCAAAGTTTATAGCTAAGCATTTTGGGGGTAGACTGTTGGCTAGAGAAACAGAGGGTAAAATGAGTGATAAATATTCGGGGCCCGGGTTCGGTATCGGGCTTATTCTGGGAATTGCCGTCGGTGCAGCTATCGGGTTCCTCTTTGCGCCTCGCTCCGGAAAAGAGACCAGGGACATCTTAAAGGGCAGGGCGTCTGACGTCTCCGCCACGGTAAAAGACCTTACTGCCGACCGGCAGAAAGTCTACACAGAAACCTGGAAGAGGGGCAGAGGGCAACCAAAGGTAAAACCCACCTACTTCGAATAGCCGTTTTCCCCACGGCTAACGTGAGTTTTCCCCCGCTCATTCTGAGCTTGTCGAAGAATCTCCTCTCAATGCAAACTCCTCGTGGCAATCTCCACGGGGTACACGGGAGCATCCGCTCCCGTGAGGGAAGCCGCTAATATGCCGGACAAGTACACTTTATTGCGCAGCCCAGATAACAATGGTAGAATTTCGGCGCAGTTGGCATAGACTACCGGCCGAAGTGGCGGAATGGTAGACGCGGCAGTCTCAAAAACTGTTGAGGGGCAACTCTCGTGTCGGTTCGAATCCGACCTTCGGCACCAGGCTTAGAACTGCCGAGTTGTGTAGTGGTAGCACAGGGGACTTTGGATCCTCTAGCCCAGGTTCGAATCCTGGCTCGGCAGCCAGTCATGATACATTCCGAACTCGTGTTTGAGAAGAAACGACTTATTCCAGCGCTTCAACAACTTTTCACAACCCGCTCATGATTATCTGTATTCCGGTTGAGTTTGAGCCTTATCAGAACGCCATTGTGTGATGTGCACGTTATTGTTATTAAAGCCAGCCTGGTAGGAAATCCTGTTCCAGTTGACGGGACGATAGTGTCATGACGGAGCTTCTTCTCATATAAGGGCTCACTAATTCTTCACTCAGAACGATGAGCGGTCTGACCACCCAACTTGTTGCCTCATCTAATAAAGATAGTTCCTGCGTAACAATACTCATGTTCTCTTCAATCCAGCTACTTCGTTTTTGTTGCTTAGTAGCAGCACAGGTATGCTTTCCTTCGTCTTTAAACAATTCTTGTATTTCATTCTTCATATCATAAGGAGTTACTGCAGAATTTAGATCCTTACATTCGATCAAGAGCATCTCTTTTCGCACTGGGTTGGCTACAAGGACATCGATATCACCCAGATCATTACCATCGGCGTCCAGCATTTTAATACCTTTGAATTTTTTGATCCGCTTGCGAATAATTAGATCCCCGTGTGAATGAAAAGCTTCTCCTACTTCATCTTCAAATTGACGAGAATCGTTACTGCGCTTCTGGCATAAATATATCTTCATTGGATCTCTCTTTGCCCGCAACTTACCGCTAGAGCAAAGGTCGATGAGATAATGATTGGAGTGCCATAGGTGTCTATTTCCCCACAGCATCTCTTCTCCATTTGGCATTTTCTTCTTTATGAAAGGACGTCTTATATAAGAGAATTCTCGATTCATGCGCCAGGGATAGACATCTTCTTTCCTCCCACTAAAGGGGTTGAGAAAATCATCGCGCGGTTCCAGAGCGAATTGGTGTAGGAACACTTCTATTTTAGATACAGGATATCCAGTCCTAGTGCGCAATTCGTCAACTAATGCAGGTATAAGCATTGCCTTCACTGGTCCGCTTTGGTTGTCACCAATATTCATTACCTCTCCGCATATCTTGGCAAACTCTCGAACAGTGAACCCAAATTCTACATTAAAAGCGCTTTCGAATTGAATGAATTCCTTGTCCAGTTTTGGTATTTTAATACGAGAGTCTTCCCAATATCTCTCAAAAAAGTCAGTAGCCCGCTTTATCCTACCTGCAGACAATTCCAACATAAAATTCCTGATAGCATGATCATAAGACGGCTTGATTAATCCCAAGCGGCCAGATGGAAGGATACGGACAGACACATCAGCTATATCATAAGTCACCGCATCGCTATTACCTCCAAAAGCGATGATTAAACTTGATATTGCCATCAACTTGTCATAGACTTCCAAGCTAGAGGGCCTTAACCCTGTAGGAGGACGTGCTGCAACATATTCAATAAGAAAACGAGAGGCCAGAGCAGCTTGTTCAACTTGGGGAATTTCTTCTGCAACTATTTTCCTGAAAGCTGGCTCGTCATGAAAGCAGGCTAATCTAGTGGGTGTTGTGAGGTGTCTATGAGAGGTTTCATAGCTTATGCTCTCATTATAGGCTATTAATGCTTCCAGTAGCCCTACTGGATTGAGAGATGCGACGATATTTTCTAGCCGTGAATACAAGAAGTGCACGACTTCGTTCAGTACTCTTGCTCTTTCCCCTTCGGCTACCTGTCCTGATATTAGTCCTTTTGACTTGATGTAGTTTCCAATATCTTCGAGTGCCCATTGTTCGTCAGGCTCTTGTATTTTTCTGAAATCAGGAATCTGCCGGTTATCTAAACTAGGATCAGATTCATGCGGTAGTATGAGTAATTTCTTTTTGATGCCTAAAGGTGCATGAATATTCAAGATTGACCGAATCGCTGTATCATTCAAAACATCAGGGGCAGCCCTAAATTGAGCCAAAAGTCTTCCTATGGCATCGAGAACGATAACCATGATCTCCCGTTCGGCATAATTATCTGGGCGTGCCAGGTGTCCAAGAATAGAAGCACCAACCTCTAATAATATTGTGCTCTCTTTACTATCAACAGTGCACTTCAAGCTTTTCACGATATCACCACAGTTGTTTTGCCAGTCCTCTGGCAGTGGCTGATCCCATTTACCGGATGGCGATAGGTGGAATCGAATAACTATATTGTCTATATATCCTTTATAGGCCTCTAAAATGGGACATAACGACGGTGCAAACTGCCATATCCAGTATGAAATCATGTCGGCAAAAAGAAGATAGGTAAATTCAGGGGCTGTCGTTGTATCCTCCGGATATTTAGAACCCGTAACCCAAATGTTCATAGGATATTGCTCAATTAAAAAAGCTATTTGCAGGGAATCACTGCCCGAGCTTTGTTGCGAATATATAGGTATATCAGGACTATGCAAATGAATTACTTCCATGATAGAGTCACCCTGGGGTGACAGCACGCCATGGCGGTCGATCTCACGATAGACTCGACGTCTGAGATCGCCAGAGCCACCTGGAGTTATACTGATGTGGTCGGGTTTGGCTTCATCAGAAATGTAGTAACTGTGACGGTTTCCTCTATACAACGCGAATTCATCCAACTCATTGCTCTTAAAGATGCTAGTTCTTTTTCTAATGAGGTTCTTATGTCGGATATATTTCCAAAGTGCCAAAGGATCACCTCGTTCAAGATAGGAGATTGTCTCTAAATCAGCTGCTGGTAACGCTAAAAATGGGACGTCATATTGGAGTCTAGAGTTCCTTAATGACAAAAAATGCGGCCTGCCAAACGGCTGGATAATAAGTAGGTTGAGTATTTCGTTGGGACTTGGTCTGCTTTCGAAAATAGATTCTATGACTTCATCACTACGTTGCTGCAATACGCGAGCTGTATTTTTACTTGTTCGCCAAGGCATTATCGGTTTTTGAGGATCAAAATCGCTAAAGTTATCAGAAATCATCTGAACGTAAAGCAATTTGTCAGAATCAATATTAAAGAAACCATCAACAAAATCGGCGTTCTTTAGGTTTGGTAACCTAGCTGAAAGTTGTATCGGCTCGATGCGTAGTAGATCAAGATTTGCGCAGACACTATCCCACAAGGCAATGCGAAAGATGCTTGCTGTCTCTGATACAGAATTGTTTTGGATTGCAAGTAGGTGTAAATTATGGATAAGGGACTCAATGAGCAATCCGGGCATCGGGACTATCACACTTTCGCCAACGTCTACAATAGGATGCATCAAACAAGGAGAACTAGATGAGTCATAGTTACTCGGTGCGAGAGAACCACCCATAATTATCAGTGGGTCCAAAACATCTTCCGGTAAGTTGTATGTTGAAAGTAATACCTTTAAGTAGCGTTTTTCGAATACTACCGCCTGCTGTAACTCTCTCAGGCGATCTAGTGGCGGGATTACAATTTCTTCGTTCCAAGTATGTTGGCTAGGTTCGATCCCCCTATCTAGTTTTGCTCTTTTTGCTATATCATTACTAACTGCAAGAACCGCAGTTATTAACAATCTGGCACGTTTGAGCATCGTGGAATTTGAAGATTTGCTCTTGGCCAGAAAAAGTCCTTTGCAGATATTCCGTAATATGAAAGAAGGAGACTCCATTATGCTTGGAAACACGATGTAGGAGCCGCCATAGAAGGTGAATGCTTCGGTAAACATATTCTCGCAGGGATCTTCCAACCTAGCTATTTCCGTATGTTTGCCGAGGTGTTTTTGCACAATATGACTAAAATTACTCAAAGAAACCTGCGGCTTTGAAACAAAAACCTTGTTGCAGGCTGCAGCATGAGTTAATGCCTCTAATCTGATTGCGTGACTAGCATTGTCGGGCAGAAGACATAGACCGCCGATCTTTGCCAATATATCCATGGCATCGTAGTTGGATAGTGCACGAGTCAGATTTGAAATGACTTTTGTTGACATATGCGGGTCTATTATAGGTCACGCGAAGCAAATTCCGCCATAAATGGTCAGCCAATTAGTCTAAGATAATGCAGCTTGACAAAGGAAGAGCCGCCTGTTATATTAGAAAACAACTGAATACTGTAAAGGCTGGGAACGAGACTAGTAGGTCTTCAGCGGGGCTCAGAGAGCCGGGTAGGGTGTGAGCCGGTGCCAGCGCAGAGACTGAATGGACTCGGGAGCTTCAAACCGAAAGGGATTTGCCCCAGTAGGCGTTGACGGAACGGGCACCGTTATCAGAGCCCAGGGTATCGTTTCAGAAATATTGAAGCCGTACCTGAATGAGATGATTGCCTAAAAGTAATGGCAATCAATTAGGGTGGTACCGCGAAGCAAAACCTCTCGCCCCTATGGCGAGAGGTTTTTTTATTTGGGGAATATTTGAGGCAAAAATGTATTATCCAACGTTGGAAGAAGTTAAAAAGCGCCAGGGCGAAGGCACGTTAATACCGGTCTACCGTGAAATCGTGGCCGACTTAGAAACGCCTGTCTCCGCATTCCTGAAAATTAACCGGAGCGGCAATTCTTTCCTGCTGGAAAGCGTCGAGGGCGGTGAACGGCTGGCTCGCTATAGCTTCATAGGTACCGAGCCCTACCGGGTGCTGGCTACCAGAGCTGAGGATAAGACCGATCCACTGCCCCTTATCGCTGAAGAACTAAGGAAATATAAAATGGTACCGGTTGCTGACCTGCCCAGATTTTGCGGCGGCACCGTGGGTTATCTCGGCTATGAGGTGGCTAGCCGGTTCGAGAAGTTGCCTTCCCCGGCCGCTGACCCGCTAGGATTACCCGAAGCACTGTTCATGTTCGTGGATACTATGCTCGTCTTCGACCATGTTACCCATAAGATTAAGGTCCTGAGCCACGTCCATCTCGATGGAAACATAGAGAAAGAATATCAAAAGGCAATAGACAGAATTGAAGCTCTGGCGGACAGACTAAACCAACCACTTAAGCCACAACATTATGTAAAGCCTCCCGCTCCTCATAAAAACAACACTCTTTCATCGAACTTCTCCAAGAGTGAGTTCGAAGCCGGTGTAGACAAGGTAAAGCGATATATCACTGCCGGCGAAGCTATTCAAGTGGTGCTATCCCAACGCCTGGCACAGCCTGTCGATGTTGCCCCCTTCGAGATTTACAGAGCGCTACGCTCTCTCAACCCGTCTCCGTATATGTTCTTCCTGGATTTCAACGACTTTCACATTATCGGCGCTTCCCCTGAGATTCTGGTGAGAGTAGAAGATGGCATGGTGATGACCCGTCCTCTAGCCGGCACCAGGCGGAGAGGGAAAGACCCGGCTGAGGATATTATGTTGGAGCAGGAGCTGCGCAGCGACGAAAAGGAGCGTGCCGAGCACATTATGCTGGTTGACCTGGGTCGCAACGATATCGGTCGTGTCAGCCAGCCGGGCACGGTAGAGGTCAGCGACTTGATGGATGTGGAACGGTACTCCCACGTGATGCACCTGGTCACTCACGTCCAGGGCAAGCTAAGACCCGACCTGAATATCTTCGATGCTCTGCAGGCTTGCTTCCCTGCAGGCACCGTCTCCGGTGCACCAAAAATCAGGGCTATGGAAATAATCGCCGAGCTCGAGCCTGAAAAAAGAGGACCCTATGCCGGGGCTGCCGGCTATTTCTCCTTCTCGGGCAATATGGATATGGCGATAGCCATAAGAACCATGATAGTGAGCCAGGGTGTTGCCTATGTCCAGGCAGGGTGTGGAGTTGTTTACGACAGTATACCGGAACGCGAGTACCAGGAGACTATGAACAAGGCCCAGGCGCTGCTCAAAGCTATCGACCAGGCCGAGAGCACAGCGGGGACAAACAGGGGGAACCATGCTGTTGTTGATTGATAACTATGACAGCTTCACTTACAACCTCTTCCAGTACCTGAGTGAATTGGGTGAGACCGTGGTGGTAGTACGCAACGATAAGACAAATCTCGAGGAAATTGAAGCGATGAAACCCCAACGGATAGTTATTTCCCCCGGCCCGTCTACGCCGCTGCAGGCCGGCATATCCAACGACGTTATCCGTCATTTCGGTTCCAAACTGCCCATACTCGGCGTCTGCCTGGGACACCAGTGCATCGGTTACAGCTACGGCGCTTCCGTCGGGCAGGCTAAAGAGATAATGCACGGTAAGTCTTCGCTCATACACCACAGCAGCCGTGGAGTGCTGGCTGATTTACCTAACCCGTTCTCTGCCATTCGCTATCACTCGTTAGTGGTATACCGTGACGGACTACCCGATTGTCTTGAAGTAACAGCCTGGGCGGACGATGGCACCATAATGGGTCTGAGACATCGTCAATTCAAGGTAGAAGGAGTCCAGTTCCACCCTGAATCATTTATGACGCAGGGGGGAAAAGACATATTGAGTAATTTTCTTAAGGGAGGAGTATGCCATGATTAAGGAGGCTATCTCAGCTTTAGTGTCGGGACGTTCACTGACTGCGGAAGAAGCGGCACAGGTCATGGAGGAGATAATGCAGGGTGAGGCTACGCCGGCCCAGTTCGGCGCCTTTGTCACGGCACTCAGGCTTAAAGGGGAAACGGTGGACGAAATCGTAGGCCTAGCCAGGACAATGCGAGCCAGAGCAATTCCGGTGATTACAGACGGGCCGGTTGTGGATACCTGCGGGACCGGCGGCGATGGTTCACAGACATTCAATATCTCCACCACCGCCGCATTTGTGGCTGCCGGAGCCGGGCTTAAGGTGGCCAAGCACGGCAACCGCGCCATGAGCAGCCAGTGCGGCAGCGCCGACGTCCTGGAAGCTCTGGGTATTAAGATAGACCTCAATGCCGAACAGGTTCAGAGGTGCCTGCGGGAAATAGGCATCGGTTTCATGTTCGCTCCGGCGTTTCATCCGGCTATGAAATACGCGGCGGTTCCCCGGCGCGAAATCGGAATTCGCACCGTCTTCAATATACTCGGACCGCTGACCAATCCAGCCGGAGCCAAAGCCCAGGTGCTGGGAGTGGCCGCCGAGTCTCTGGTAGAGAAACTGGCGCTGGCGCTTCAACATCTCGGCTGTCACCATGCCCTGGTGGTACACGGCGAAGACGGCTTGGATGAAATCACCGTCTCGGGTAAAACCCATGTATGCGAGCTCAAAGGCGGCCATATTGTAAACTACACTATCAGCCCTGAGGACATTAGTTTGACAAGTGCCAGCTCAGATAGCTTGAAGGGCGGCAGTGCCAAAGAGAATGCCGAGCTATTGCGTCATATCTTAGATGGTGCCCCGGGCCCGCAACGAGACGCGGTGCTGATGAACACAGCAGCAGTTCTTTTAGCCGGGGATAAAGTGGAAACGCTTCTACGAGGGGTAGAACTAGCTCAGAAGACAATAGATAGCGGTCATGCCCTGAACAAATTAGAGCAGCTAATAGAGCTTAGTCGAAATTTGAGTTAAGGAGAATGATTTTAGACCGGATAGTGTCGCAGAATCTGGAAGCGCTGGAAGATAAAAAGCGCCGTCTCCCTATGGCCGAACTGCGGAGACTGGCATCGGAGCAGCCTCCAGCCCTCGACTTAGCTTCGGCTTTACGTGGTGATGCCATTCGTCTTATTGCTGAAGTCAAGAAAGCGTCTCCATCCCGGGGCGTCATTCGACCTGACTTTGACCCCGTAGAGATAGCCCGAATATATGCCGGCAATGGCGCTGCGGCGGTATCGGTCTTAACCGAAGCTAAACACTTTCAGGGCAGCCTTGACCACCTTAAGGACATCAGGAAGGCATTGCCCGATAAGATACCTCTGTTGAGAAAAGACTTCATCGTCGACCCCTATCAGATTTACGAATCCCGCGCCAGTGGTGCCGATAGCCTGTTGCTAATCGTGGCTATTTTAAAGCCTGAAAAACTGCAAGAATTACTACAATTAAGCCATGAACTGAACATGAGCTGCCTGGTAGAAGTGCACGATGAAGCCGAGGTTGAAATTGCCCTGAAGAGCCAGGCGAAGATTATTGGCATCAATAACCGTGACTTAAATACCTTTGGCGTGGACCTGGCTACCACCGAACGACTGCACCCGCTTATTCCGCGGGACAGAATAGTAGTCAGCGAAAGCGGTATAAAAGAGCGCGCCGATATAGAGAAATTGAGCCGGTTGGGCATCGATGCGGTTCTTATCGGTGAATCCCTGATGTCGGCACCTGACATTGCCGCCAAGATGAGAGAGTTATTGTGACTAAGATTAAGATTTGCGGGCTATCCGAGATACAGCACGTTTTAGCAGCCGCCGAAGCCGGCGCTGACTTCTTGGGGCTGGTTTTCGCTCCCAGCCGGCGTCAGGTCTCGGCTAAAAAGGCACTGCAATTAGTTGAAGCAGTTCGCCATCTAAAGACCCGTCCGTCTGTGGTCGGCGTCTTCGTCAATTCAGCAGCCGATGAAGTAAACCGTATCGCCGACTATTGTCATCTGGACCAGGTGCAGCTCAGCGGCGACGAAAATTGGGACTACTGCCAAAAGATTGAGCGTCCAATTATCAAAGCTGTCCATGTTTTAAACACCAGTACTCCGGATGAAATCGTCTCTGAAATAGCTAGGCGGTATCAGTTACTGTCCCAACAGGATTTCATCTTTCTTCTCGATTCAAAGGTGGGAGACACTTACGGCGGTACAGGCCGAGCTTTCGATTGGCAGGTAGCCAATAAGGTATCGGCTAGATTCCCTGTGCTTATCGCCGGAGGACTGACTCCCACCAATGTCAGCCGGCTGGTCAAGGAAACTCAGCCCTGGGGAGTTGATGTATCCAGCGGCATTGAGACCAATGGCAAAAAAGACACAGCCAAAATCGTTGCCTTCATCAAGGCAGTAAGGAGAGTTAAGACAAGTGCCATAAACTCCCCTGACTGGAAGGGCTAAAGGAGGTTATTCATTGCTACCTGATGACAGAGGTTATTTCGGAACTTATGGAGGACGCTTCGTCCCCGAGACCCTTGTGCCGGCACTGGACGAGCTGACAGCAGCCTATGAGCAGGCTAAAGCTGACACTTCTTTCTGGGCCGAGTTCGACGCACTGTCTCGTGATTATTCAGGGAGACCGACACCGCTCTACCTGGCGGAAAGGTTAAGCAGCCAGTGCGGCGGTGCCCGCATTTTTCTAAAGAGGGAGGACCTGGCTCACACAGGCGCCCATAAAATCAACAATGCACTGGGGCAAGGTCTCCTCGCCCGGAGAATGGGAAAGCATAGAATTATCGCTGAGACCGGAGCCGGACAGCATGGTGTAGCTGCCGCTGCTGTCTGTGCACTGCTCGGCTTGGAGTGTATTGTCTACATGGGCGAGGAAGACGTACGCCGCCAATCACTTAATGTCTTCCGCATGAAATTAATGGGCGCCGAAGTAAGGCCCGTCTCCGCCGGCAGCCGTACTTTGAAAGATGCCATTAACGAGGCGATGCGAGACTGGGTAACTAACGTCAGAAACAGCTATTACCTTCTGGGCTCGGCAGTCGGCCCTCATCCCTATCCTTCAATGGTACGTGATTTTCAGTCGGTAATCGGCAAGGAGACCAGGGAACAGATACTGGCGAAATGTAACCGTCTGCCAGACTATATAATTGCCTGTGTCGGCGGTGGCAGCAATGCCATCGGTATCTTCCATCACTTTTTGAACGATAAGGAAGTCAAGCTCATCGGTGTGGAAGCAGCCGGGAAAGGCCTGAAGACTGGTGAACATGCCGCTTCATTAGCAAAGGGAAGAATAGGTGTTTTACACGGAGCCAAGTCATACGTGCTTCAAGACAGTAACGGGCAGATTATAGAAACACACAGCATCTCTGCCGGACTGGACTACCCCGGCGTGGGTCCTGAGCACAGCTATCTCAAGGACAGCGGGCGTGCCACCTATGTGGCGGTAAGCGATAAGGAAGCACTCAATGCCTTTCAGCTCCTGTGCCGTACCGAGGGTATTCCGCCGGCTCTGGAACCGGCTCACGCCATATTTCATGCCACCAGGCTGGCAGGTTCTTTGAGTAATGAGCAAATCATAGTGGTTAACCTGTCCGGCCGCGGTGATAAGGACATGGATATCGTGGTTGAAGCACTGGGGTTGAAGCCATGAGCCGTATCACTTCTGTATTCAAACAATCAGGACACAAAGCCCTTATACCCTACGTTACCGTTGGTTATCCCAGCATTGAAGACACCTTAGAGGTGGTTCCACTGCTGGCTAGCAGTGGCTGCGATATAGTGGAGCTGGGGATACCTTTTTCCGACCCCTTGGCTGACGGCGTTACCATACAGAAGGCGAGCTTTTCCGCATTAAATAATGGCGTTACGCCGAAGCTCTGCCTGGAGGTAGCCAAGAAGCTAAGTCGGAAGGTTAATATACCGCTGGTGTTCATGACCTATTTTAACCCGGTACTTAGTTACGGACTGGAAAAGTTCTGCAGCGCCTGTGCCAGTTCTGGCGTCGACGGTCTAATTATCCCTGACCTATCGCCTGACGAAGGTTTAGAGCTGGAAGCCGTCACCCAAAAGCACAGCCTTGACCTCATTTATCTCCTGGCTCCAACCAGTTCCGAGGAACGCATCAGGCTGGTGGCGGAGAGAGCACGCGGATTTATATATCTGGTCTCCGTAACCGGCGTTACCGGTACCAGGGGTAATCTTCCATCAGAACTGGGCACTTTTGTAGCCAGGGTAAGAAAAGTGGCAAAACAGCCTCTGTGCGTTGGATTCGGCATATCTACCCCGGAGCAAGCCAGGCACGTGGCACAGATAGCCGACGGGGTTATTGTGGGCAGCAGGATAATTCAGCTTATAGAGGCCGAGGGTCTGGCATCAGTTGGCAATTTCGTAAGTCAATTAAGGCGTGCCCTGGATAAAGCGGATTAATAGAGGTTGCTTTTAGGTCTATGCCCTTGAGCCATTATCTCGCGACAGGGTCATAATGTATTTCTCCACAACTTTGCGGAAGTGGAATCCGTAT
>Ga0256868_10000904_pt1 | contig 16824 bp, 23 predicted proteins | sample RVTome_13_FD_187341 | JGI IMG/M metagenome (GOLD analysis project Ga0256868, IMG submission 187341) | Soil microbial communities from uranium-contaminated site in the Upper Colorado River Basin, Wyoming, United States - RVT92D227 HiSeq ...
AGTGGCATCTGTCGCTCCGATGGCCCTGCCTTGGGAACATCCTCTGGCCAATGTCCGGGGCACGGAAAAGGCCATTTCCTACCTTACGGATACCATGGACCGGGTGACGGTCTCCGGCGGGAAATCCAACCCCATGGGAGCAGCCGCAGCCATCCTGAAGGATATTATTCGGATTTATAAGGGGTAAAATTTGCCCAGGGTTCACAGCGGGTGAAATATTGAAAATCATCAGTCGTAAGACCTTTTAGATCACTTTAGGTACTTAAATTAATCGGGAGGAAATATGAAGAAAAAGAAAAGTATTCAGGATTTTTATATGATGAAGGAAAAAGGGGAGCCAATCACTTTTATCACCAGTTATGATTACCCCACGGCCACCTTCGCTGAGAAAGCCGGGATGGATATGATCCTGGTAGGAGATTCTCTGGGTATGTGCGTTTACGGATACGAAGGAACCATGCCCGTAACCATGGACCAGATGATTGTCCACAGCGAGGCTGTACGCAGGGGAGCCCCGAATACGTGTGTCATCGGGGATATGCCTTTTCTTTCCTACCAGACCACGGATGAGGCGGCGGTGGAAAATGCCGGGCGCTTTTTCAAGGAAGCGCGGGTGGATGCGGTCAAATTGGAGGGTGGGGTGCGCGTGGCCAGCCGCATCAAGGCGATCGTGGACGCCGGCATGCTGGTGATGGGCCACATCGGGCTTACCCCTCAAAGTTCTTCCCAATTGGGCGGGTTCAAAGCCCAGGGGAGAACTCTCGACAGTGCTAAGGCCCAGATCGATGACGCCCTGGCCGTGCAGGAGGCGGGCGCGGCCATGATTCTTCTCGAGGCCATTCCTCCGGAGGTTGCCGGTTATATCCGGGACACCCTGACCATCCCCGTTTTGTCCATTGGCGCCGGCCCCTATTGCGACGGGCAACTCCTTATCGTCAGCGACATGCTCGGGATCTTCGAAGCCTTCACTCCCAAATTTGTGAAGCGCTACGCTGAAGTGGCCAAAGTTTGCACAGAAGCTTTAACGGCGTATGTTCAAGATGTGAGAAACAGGGTTTTCCCGGAACCCAAACATATCTACCCGATGATTCCTGAAGAGCTGACCAAATTCAAAGAATGGGTAGCTGCTGAGAAGGGGGAAATTTCCCCCCACGGGGTATCTTGATAGTATAGGAAATTCCTTTTTGGACACGGATGTACACAGAAAGTCGTTTAGTGCTTAGCGCTATGCGCATAGCGTCTTTTTTGTTTCTGCGGTGATCGGCGTAAATCTGCGTCCTATTAAATTTTAAAAAAGGAGGGGGGACCATGTTCGAATTTATTAAAAAAGCGATTTTCATCGGTGCAGGGCTGGCCTCCATGACCGCCGAAAAGATTGAAGAGGCGGTGGAGGAAATTGTTAAAAAAGGTGAAATATCGGAAAAGCAGGGGAAGGAATTAATCCAAGATCTAAAAGAGAAATCCGGGAAAGCTAAAAAAGACTTCGGGGAGAGGATCGATAAGGTTGTGAATGACACCTTACAGAAGCTCAATATACCCACGAGAACAGAAGTGGAAGAACTGAGAGCAAGAATCGAACAGTTAGAGAAGGCAGCCGAGAAGAAGGAATAATCGATGCAGATCCGCAAAATCGGCGTTGTCTCCCGCACCTACCGGCACATCAACCGGTACCGCCAGATCCTGACCATTTTATTTAAATATGGCTTTGGAGAACTGGTAGACCGGCTGCATGTGGGACAATACCTGGAAATCGGCATACAGATGATTTCCAGGAGCCGCCGGGAGCGAGTGGAAAAGCTAACCCGATCCGAGCGAATCCGCATGGCTTTTGAAGAACTCGGGTCGACGTTTATCAAGTTGGCCCAGATCCTTTCCACCCGTCCGGATTTGATTCCCCCTGAGTTTGCCCAGGAATTAGCCAAACTGCAAGACCAGGTTCCGCCTTTTCCTTTTGCTCAGGTGAGAGAAATTGTGGAGGCGGAGCTAAAAGCTCCGATCGAGGAGAAGTTTCAACATTTCGAAGAAGCACCCCTGGCAGCGGCGTCCATCGGCCAGGTTCATCGGGCACGGCTGCAAAACGGGGAAGAAGTGGTTGTAAAAGTACAGCGGCCGGGCATGCGCGACCTGATCGAAGTGGATTTAGAAATTTTGCTTCATATGGCCACCTTAATCGAAAGACACGTTGAGGAATTGGGGATCCAACGTCCTACCCGGATTGTGGAAGAGTTTGCTCGCACCCTGGAAAAAGAGATCGATTATACGGTTGAAGCTTACCACACCGAACGTTTTGCCCGTCAGTTTGTCGGCAATGCCACCATTTACGTCCCCCGGATTTATCGTGAGGCCACCACGGAGCGTATCCTGACCATGGAATATATTCCGGGGATCAAAGCCTCCGAAGTGACCGCGCTGGATCAGCAGGGCTTTGATCGAAAAATCATCGCTTCCCGCGGGACTGATTTAATCCTTGAACAGGTTTTCCACCATGGGTTTTTTCACGCCGATCCGCACCCGGGAAATGTTTTCCTCCTTCCGGACAATGTTATCTGTTACCTCGATTTTGGCATGATGGGCAGTGTTGACCGGCAGGCCCGGGATAATTTTGCCGACCTGGTTTATGGTTATGTCTGCCGGGATGAGTCCAAAATCGCCCAGGCTTTGTTGAAGATTATCGAATGGGACGCTGAACCGGACCGGCGGGCCCTGGAAAAAGACATCGCCGATTTTATAGCGATGTACTTGTATCGCCCTCTCAAAGAGTTGCGGATCGCCAATATTTCCAAAGCGCTCCTGGCATTGATCACCCGCCACCGGCTGCGCCTCCCGCCGGATATATTCCTGATGATCAAGGCCCTAACCACAGCAGAAGGGGTGGGAGTGGCGCTGGATCCTGATCTGGATATGGCGGAAAAGGCTGCCCCCTTTATCAAACGGATCAAAATGGAGCGCCTGCATCCCAGGCGGATCATCGGTGAATTTCTTGATTCCGGTGGGGACCTCATCCAATTGCTCAAAGAGATTCCGGGAGAGATGAGCGACATCCTCAAACAGGTAAAACAGGGAAAGGTGAAAATTGCTTTTGAACACCGGGGGCTGGAAAATTTTGCCTTTCATATAAATCGATCGTCAAACCGAATTGCCTTTTCTCTCCTGATTTCCTCCCTGATTATCGGGTCTTCCCTGATCATCCGGACCGAGATCGGGCCTTATCTTTTCGGTTTTCCCCTCCTGGGTCTTTTGGGGTTCACCATCGCCGGCATTTTTGGCATCTGGTTGCTCATTTCCATCCTGCGCTCGGGGAGGCTGTGAAAAAATTTAAAAAAACGCCAGATCGCCTACCTTGAAAATAGAAGGGATTTAGAAATGACGCCTAAAGAACGAATGCTGTTGGAATTTCAGAGGCAGGTGGGAGATAAAGGATTTGCTGCCGCCCGGGGTTTGGCGGCGGCCAGCCCCATGCAACAAATTATGAGAGATTTTCTGGATGCTACTCAGTTTTATCTTGAGATGTACGATCATCCCCAAGAGATGCGCCAGCTCGGTGAAGACCTGGAGCCTTATTATGATCAGCTTTTTCAGGTCCTGGCCAACTCCCCGGCAGAAGTGGTTTTCCATGGAAGCAATTTCGACGAGATGATTACCTATCCTCCGTTCTTTCGTAATTATATTATGCCCTACCTGCAAAGATTGGCCGATATGCTTCACGCGCGAGGGAAACTGCTGATTTGCCACTGCGATGGCGAAAACCAGGGTCTTTTGGATTTGATCGCGGAGAGCGGTATGGACATCGCCGAAGCTATCTGCCCGCAGCCAATGACCAAAACAACCATTTCCGAGGTGAAAAAGTCTTTTAAAGGAAAAGTTACCATCTTCGGCGGGGTGCCGTCGGTAGCCCTTCTGGAACAGAGCATGTCCGATGAGCAATTTGAACGTTTCATGGAGAATTTATTCCGGGAGATTGTTCCAGGAGATCGATTTATTCTGGGGGTAAGCGATACCACGCCGCCTGATGCTAAATTCGAGAGGTTGTTCCGTATTACGGAGATGGTCCAGGGGTGGGGAAAGTTGCCAATGAAAATGCCAAAATAGCAAAGCGTGAAAAGCGTGAAAAGAAAAGAAGAAAAAAATAAGAAGGAGGAGAAATGGTCAGTCAGGAAAAGTTTTACCAGGCACTTGCAGCCGGGAAAATGGATGAGGTGAAAGATCTGACCCAGAACGCTTTGGACAGAGGGGAATCGCCAGAGAGCATTTTGAAAGAAGGACTGATCAAAGCTATGGATCAGATTGGAGTCAGATTTAAAAATAATGAAATTTACATCCCTGAGGTGCTCATTGCGGCTCGGGCCATGCATGCGGGGTTGGGGGTTTTGAAACCCATCTTGGCTAAATCTACGACTGCCGCATCCGCTAAAATTGTTTTAGGCACCGTGAAGGGAGATTTGCACGATATTGGAAAGAACCTGGTAGCGATGTTGATGGAGGGAGCAGGATTCGAGGTGGTTGACCTTGGCATCGACGTACCTTCCGAAAAGTTTATTCAAGCGGCTAAAGAAAATGGGGCGAATGTGATTGGGATGTCGGCGTTACTTACTACGACGATGTTGCAAATGAAGGCGACCATTGAGATGATCAAGTCTGCAGGGTTAGGTGATGGCATCAAGACCATTGTAGGAGGAGCGCCGCTGACAGCGGAGTTTGCCCGGAAGATTGGGGCGGATGGGTATGCCGCCGATGCAGCATCGGCCGTGGGAAAGGTCAAAGAGCTTCTGGGGTTGAGTTAAACGTTTTCATTCCCCTTGCCAGATTCCCCACAAATGTGTTAGAAAAATTTATTTCCAATCCTTTATGCAGGAGGTACTCCGTGCAGGCTGCCGACCGGTTAAAGAAAATTCCACCTTATCTTTTTGTCACTCTGAGAAACAAGATCAACAAAGCCAGGGCCGAGGGCGTAGATGTGATCAACCTGGGCGTGGGGGATCCGGTAGATCCCACCCCTCAGAGCGTGATTGACGAGCTTTGCCGCCAGGCCCAGATTCCCATTAACCACCAGTATCCCATCGACGAAGAAAAAGGCATGCTGGCTTTTCGCCAGGAGGTAGCCAGGGGGTATGCGAAGAGATATGGAGTAGAGCTAAATCCAGAGGGGGAAGTTTTGGGCTTAATTGGCTCCAAAGAAGGTTGCCATCATTTCATCCTCGGGATCGTCAACCCGGGGGATGTCGTGTTAATGACGGATCCCGGATATCCGGCTTACCGGGCGAGTATCTATATGGCCAGCGCCGAGCCTTATGCTGTGCCCATGCTGGCCGAGAATAATTATCTTCCCGACCTCGATCAAATCCCTGCCGACATTCTCAAGCGAGCCAAAGCCATGTTCCTTAACTACCCCAACAACCCTACGGGGGCCTGCGCCACGCGGGCTTTTTTCAGTAAAGCGGTCGAATTGGCCAAGGCCCACGACATTGCCATATGTCATGACAACCCCTACAGCGAGATCCTTTTTGATGACCAGGAACGCCTGAGTTTCCTATCCGTGCCCGGGGCCAAAGAGGTGGGCATCGAACTCAATTCTCTTTCCAAGCCTTATAACATGACAGGTTGGCGCATCGGTATGGCCATGGGCAACAAGGAGATCCTTGCCGCTCTATGCAAGGTGAAAGAAAACACGGATTCCGGGATCTTCAACGCCATCCAATATGCCGCCATCGAGGCTTTGCGCAAAGAGGACGGCAATATTACCAGGATGCTGGCAATCTATTCCCACCGCCGGGATTTGGTCCTTAAGACCTTTGAAAAAATCGGCCTGGGATTTAAGCCCCAGAAAGGAACTTTCTACCTATGGATCCCTGTGCCGAAAGGGACCACCTCCCTTGATTTCACAACCACCCTCTTTGAGAAAGCCGCGGTAGTCGTCGCGGCCGGTACGGCTTACGGCCGACACGGGGAGGGATATATCCGCATCTCCCTGACGGTTCCGGACAAGCGGCTGGAAGAAGCCATGGAGAGAATTCAAAAAATATTCCGGTCGTAGAAAGTTTGTTCGGCAGTTACTTATCACTGAACACTTAACACCATTTTTCTATGTTGACTTACATCGGCATTGGATCAAACCTGGGGGATGCACTGGACAATTGTCGCCGGGCCATCCAGGCCATTGCTGCGGATAGGAGAAATCAGTTATTCCAATGTTCTCCGCTTTACCGGACCGAGCCGGTGGGCAAGAAAGATCAGGGCTGGTTCATCAACGGGGTGATAGCCGTCGAGACTTCCCTCAGCCCTCGTGAATTTCTGGATTTCCTCCTGGACATCGAACGCAAGATGGGGCGAGAGCGGGGGGAGCGCTGGGGTCCCCGGGTGATCGACCTGGATATCCTTTTTTATGGTGCCGAGGTTTTGAACGAAGGCGGACTACAGATTCCCCATCCGCGGCTGCACGAGCGCAGATTTGTGCTTATCCCGCTCCGGGATATCGCTCCGCATCTTGAACACCCCTTACTGGCCAAGACGGTATCGCAAATTATCTCGGAACTGCCGGAAGAGGAAAAAGTCCTGCCTATTTTAGAAAGAGGTCAGGAGCCATGTCCCGTTTAATTCTTTTTCTGATCATACTGGCGGTGGTCTATTGGGTAATTAAGCGTGCCTTTTTCCCCGGGAAAGGAAGAACCGGCAAACTCGACGAGACAGGTGAAGAGCTGGTCCAGGACCCTTTCTGTCAATGTTATATTCCCAAGAGCCAGTCCTATGCTATTTCCTTGCAAGGCAAGAAGTTTTTCTTTTGCAGTGAAGATTGCTATAGAAAATATGTGGCATCCAGAGCCTTGCCCAAATCCTGAAATATTTATTTATTGCATAATAAAAGCCGATAAGTTATCGTATATTTAGGTATGATTTTTTCCTCTGCTTGGGAACGAATTCTAAAAAGGGTAAAAAAGGAGTAGGTTCTGAGATCCACCCCAAAGAAAATCGTATCGATCATCATCGGAGGGTTCGCTGCCTGGTTCATTGCTCCCTCTTTTTCCTTTGCCGATATTTACAAATACGTGGATCCAAATGGTGTGGTCCATTTCACCAATGCTCCCACGCACGGCAAGTTTAAACTGGTGCTGAAGGAAGAACGCGTACAATTTCGACTTGGGCCTACTTTTGAAAAATATGACCTAACCATCTGGAAGGCCGCAGAAAAATACAGGGTGGATTATGCCCTCATCAAGGCGGTCATCAAGGCGGAGTCCAATTTTAACCCCACGGCCATCTCGCGAGTGGGGGCCAAAGGATTGATGCAGCTCATGCCGAAAACCGCCTATGCTTTTCAGGTATTGGATTCTTTTCATCCAGAGGATAACATTGAGGGCGGAGTCCGCTACCTGCAGTACCTTTTAAACCTTTTCGATGGAAATTTATACTCGGTTTTGGCGGCTTACAACGCTGGAGAGAAGGCTGTCTTCCAATATAATGGTGTTCCCCCTTATCGAGAGACCCGAACCTTTGTCCAACGGGTATTACATTATTTCCAGCAATACAATCGGGAACCGAGACCAGATTTTTCTGCCCAATTCACCAACTAAAATTCAGCTATTGTAACTATGGAAGGAACCATCGAGGCCGTGGCCAAAGAGCAGCATCAAGCGACCCTTTGGAATGCTCCCAATGCTCTCTCCTTTTTTCGCTTGGCGGCCATTCCTTTTGTGGCGGGATTTCTTTTTTTCCCTGAACCTTTGCCGAGCTTCCTGGCTGCTCTTTTTTTCACCGCTGCCTCATTGACCGACCTTTTGGATGGATACATCGCCCGGCAACAAAAAAGTGAGACGGCTGTGGGTAAGCTATTGGACCCGATGGCCGATAAACTGTTAATCAACTCGGCATTGATCATGTTGATTTCTTTAGGCCGTATCCCGGCCTGGATGGTGGTCCTGATCGTGGGGCGAGAAGTGGCAGTTACAGGGCTCAGGGGAATTGCTTCTACCCAGGGTCTGGTCATCGTCGCCAGCAACTGGGGAAAGGCCAAGATGGTCTTTCAGTCCATCGCTTCAATCGGGCTGATGCTGCACTATAAATATCTGGGGATCGATTTCCATTTCTTCGGCATGCTGCTCCTTTGGATTGCCTTGGTTATTACCCTTTGGTCTGGCATTGATTACTTTTATAAATTTTACCGGGAACATCAGAAAAAAACCAATAGCCAATAGGCGATAGGCAAGAGGCTATAGGCAATAGGCTAAAGGCAAAAGAGAAGGCAAAAAAAGACGGCGCAGGGTGTAAGGCGCTGGGATTAAGGCCAATTAATCATTAGTCATTTACCTATAGCTTATCGCCTATGACCTATAGCCTGCCTTAAAGCTTGTTTTTAACCGTTTTATTCTTGACAAAGAGAGGAGCAATTTTTTAAAATAACGATGCTTTAGGAAAAAAACGAGCGGGAATAACTCAGCGGTAGAGTGCAACCTTGCCAAGGTTGAAGTCGCGGGTTCAAATCCCGTTTCCCGCTCCAATTTTGATGGCGGCATAGCCAAGTGGTAAGGCAGCGGTCTGCAAAACCGCGTATCCCCGGTTCAAATCCGGGTGCCGCCTCCATTTAAGAGGATGGTTTTAAGAAATACCATCCTTTTTTATTTTTAGGGCCATTAAATCAGTCTTCTTCAGGCGGGATTTCTGGCAAATTGATTCTCTTCAAAAAGCGTTCGTTTTTCTGACGAGTTTTGACTACGTCCTTAAGGAGTTTTTTCATGCTGGGTTCGGGGAAGAGGGCGTCGAGGTCTTTCTCTGCTTTGGGAAACAGCTTATTCAGGATGATGGGTTCCTCGGGGGGGGGTGTTTTTTCAACAGAGGGAATTTGTGGTTCTTCAGCTTTTTGGATGGTCTCAGGTGTATCCATTGCCCGGTCGTTTTTCCAATGCTTTTTGTAAATAAAGATACCAAAAAAACAATCTTTTTCCAAGTAAAAAATTTGCCAGTAAAAATGCCTTGAAAAAAATCACCATAACAATATAATAGGAGAAAATATATGTGTGTGCCTGGGTGGCGGAAGTGGTAGACGCAAGGGACTTAAAATTCCTCGTGGGCAACCACATACCGGTTCGATTCCGGTCCCAGGCACCATAAAATCAATGGTTCTCGGTGCCCATACCTTCGGAATAAAGTATTATCAAGCCTTTCAAGCCTTCCCATCCTTCAAACCCTTGCCAGTTAATGAATTACGGGCCTATCCTCTAAGGCTAATTGCGCTTCCTGTGCCCGTACTGTGCCCAAATTGTGCCCATTTTGCAAATTTACTTTTTCTTGGTGATACTCTTTCACGAACCCCAGCCCTGACCATGTTTCTGACCGCTGTCGTTCTGAAGTCACTTTAAATCTGGTCTTAACTTCTTCCTGAAGTCGTGTTTTTGGCATTTTCTTTCAAAATACGACATTTCATTTCAAATGGAAATCATTATTTTTGGCCAGGCAAGGGGGCCTTTGGGGGGGGTTGCCTTATGAAAATTTGGCTCAGTCACCAGGAAATTGAGATGATTACCCAAAGAGTGGCTGAATATTTCAACCCATTGCCGAGCCCCTTTCAGATGGGAAAGTCAGGATTTGACCTCACAGACACTATCAAGCCGGGGAACGACTTATTCCCGTAGTCAATAATTGACAGGTTCTGCCAAAAGGTATAGATTTCAACTGCTGAGCAAACGACTTTGAGAAATTCAATACAACCAATGAGATTTTTGCTTTGGTGAAAGGAACTGGTGAGGACGAATGGAAGAACAGAGCTTTATCGAATCCCGTGACGAGATGGAGAAACTGTTGCGTGAGGAAGAGATTGGCTACCTGGGGCTGTCTCTGGAGGGGAAGCCTTATGTCGTTCCCCTTAATTATCATTATTCTGACGGAAAGATCTATTTTCATTGCGGACTTAAGGGGAAGAAACTGGTTTGCATGAAGGCGAATCCGCAGGTCTGCTTCACGGTTGGACGTCAGCTGGCGGAGGTTCGCGAGCACGCAGGTAGAAACCCGTGCCATGTGGACAGCGACAGTGTGATCTGCTACGGCAGGGCGCGAATGCTTGAAGACATAGATGAACGAAGCAAGGCTCTGAACGCCTTCAATCGACGTTTCCGGTCCGATGCAGCTGATGTCCCTTTGGAGAGGGTAAGAAATTGCGGTGTTGTGGAAATCACGATTTCCGAGATGACTGGCAGGCAAGAACGAGAGCGAAAACGGACCTGTTGGCGGTATGTCTTCCCGAGTTAACGTGTGATAGACAAAATTTAACCTGACAGACTTTGTCCGAAGATGTCACACTTTCTTCCTGAAAGTCTCAACCTAAGAGTTTGACGTGATTATGCAGATTTCTTTCAATAATCGATAGTCTTTAAACGACCTTTATGTCCTTCCAGAATGAAATATTTTCTTTGAATTCTTGTTGCCTTCCATATCGCAATCTAATAAGATTTAATCTGAACTAAATTTTCCATTAATATTCTCTAATTCTCAAATGAGAGTGGGAGAAAATAGGTGGAGAAATGGGGGAGAAAAATGATTCCAGAAATTAAAAGGATACTTTATGCCACAGATCTCAGTAAAAACTCATCTTATGCCTTTTTTTATGCTGTCGATATGGCAAAAAGGCATAACGCAAGAATTGTCATTCTACATTCTGTTGAACCTGGTCGTCATATATCTTATGTAGGGTTTGGCGTTGAAGAGATGTTGAAAAAAACCAAAGAACAGGAGCAGAAGACGGGCATTGAGGAGATCAAAAAAAGACTCGAGGAATTTTGTAAGAAAGTGGAGAATCAAATTGGCCCTCCATGCAGTGAACTTGTATCCAAAATCCTCGTTCCCTTAGGCCATCCCGTAGAAGAGATTTTGAAGGCAGCAGATGAAGAAAGTTGTGATGCGATCGTCCTTGGAACTCATGGAAAAGGGTTTTTGAGACAGACCTTTCTTGGGAGTGTGGCGGGTTCGGTATTGGAACGAACTCGAAAACCCGTTTTTATAATACCATTGCCATCTGAGAAAATCACTTTTGACTGGGATAGTGTTTGACACCTCATTCAATTGTCAAAGAACAAAGGCGGGGTATTGAAACCGTATAATACATAGTTGGGTGGGGCTAATAGACAAAGGAGAAATCGATGGGAGCAAAAGTGGGTTTGTGGATTGACCATAGGAAGGCTATTATCGTGGCTGTTACGGACAAAGGAGAAGAGATAGGATTGATAATATCGAAGGCTGAAAAACAGCGTCGCCGTTCTGGTGATTCACCTCTTAAGGGTCCCTATGAACCACTGCAAATACCTGCAGACGATAGCCGCCAAAAAACGTTTACGGGACATCTCAACATTTACTACAATGCGGTAATTGCGGGTATTCGTGATGCAGAATCTATTCTGATATTTGGTCCTGGTGAGGCAAAGGGCGAGCTGCAAAAACGTCTCAAGAGAAACAACCTCGGTGGACGCATCGTCGGTATTGAAACAGTTGACAAGATGACGGATCGTCAGATTGCGGCAAAAGTTCGACAGTACTTTCCAAAATAGCGTTCGGCAATAGGATCGAGATGGAACCACCTAAAGGTGCTGCAGCGGACATGGACAAGCCGCGCCACTGATTTCAGCTGTTATGCCCTCTTTCAATCGGAAATCTTCAACCCTTAGCGTTGACTAATCTCCACAATTCGTAGGTGAACTCGTTAAATGCGGCAGGAGGGCGACAATTTCCTGGGAAAACGAGGACTTCTTCCTGAACTTCAATTCAGACATAAGGAATGAACCTCAGGAAAGGCAGAAAGGAAGGGGTAACCGAGGAGTGGGAATAGACAAAGTGGTAAAAAATTATGGTTTTATATATTTTTTTCTTGACAAATAACACATAATATATATAATAGGTGTTATGAATCTAAAGAGGATCTCTTTCCACCGAAAGAAGGTGGATATTTTAAGGTGGAAGAGGAACAGGCTGGAGCGAATCGCCATGGGGCGCTCGCTCATGGTAGCGGGTTCCTTTCTGTCGCGCCGATTCAGGCCTGGAGGTCCAATCGCGTACTATCTGTCGGCCTCGATTCGAGGCGAAAGTCGACATCGTTATGTTCGCAAGGGGGAGGTGGCCTATTGGCGTCAGCGGGCTCAGGCCTGGCAAAGATTCCAGCAGGCGGTGGCTTCCTGGGTGAAGGTCAATAAGGAGATTGAAGAGGAGTTAAGGGAGATCGGCAGGCAGCGGTGTGAGTCCTTGCCTGGGGGGCGGCGGAAGGAAAAGCGATAGATGGATCAGGTGATCATTTTCCAGGAGAATAAGGTTGAGGTTCGCCGGAGGTTGAAGGATGGGAGGATTGATTATTTGGATCTGACCTCCTGGAGTTTTCAGGATCGGTTTTTGGGGTTTCTGCTCGAGGAGAGGTTTTTTGAGTGGTGTGGGAGCAGTTATCCTACGCCTCGGGAGAGAGAGAATATTCCGGTATGGTTTCTCTTGGGGTGTGCCATTCAGATGAAACTTCATCGGACAGCGGCCTTTCAGAGGCTGGAATATATTTTGCGGTCGGGTTCGATTCTGACGCGGGTGAAGTTTAATGTGGGGTTAAAGGGAGGGGGATTTAACCATAAGAACCGGGAAGGTCGAGAGATTCCGATCGATCCGGATACGGCCCGGAAGTTCTTTACGGATACGCAGGCTGGGGAGGTGGAGGAGTGGCATAACACCGAGGTGCAGAAGTGGCTCCGGAGGCATCGGGGATATTCGGACAAGGAGGGGATTTTTATCTTAGACCCCACGCTGATTCCCCTTCCGGACAATCCTAATTATAAGGAAGCGGCTCTGTTGCCCTTGGATGCGGAAGGGAACTATGTGGAGGTGGAAAAGATGTCTCCGGCCGAGAGGAAGAGGTTTAAGTACACGCGGGCGTACAAACTCACGCTGTTGCTTCATTACAGTCGGCAAGATGAATATTTTCTGTTTGCGGGTGGGCATTTGGGCAGGGGGGATGAATCGGGGTTGAAGCGAGGGGAGGAGCTGGTCGATCAATTTGTCTCCCAAATGGGCAAGGGGGTGATCCAGCTTCTGATCATGGACCGGGAGTTTATTGATGGGGCGATGATCAGTCGTTTCAAGAAAAAATACGGGATCGACTGCTTAGTGCCGTTGAAGTCGAACATGCATGCCCTGATTGATGCTTTGGGGATTTCCAAGTTAGGGGGGGTCCCGTGGGTGGTTTATGACGAAGTGAAAGATGAGACGGGCAAGGGGGTGGAGGTGGAGGAGGTGGCCGGGGTGGGGGAGATCGAATCCTGGGAGAGTTGTGAAGTGCCTTTATTCATTGTGTTGGTGCGGACCCGGAAGGTAGACGGGACTGAGGAGATCTGGGCTTTGGCTTGTACCCGGAGTTTTGCGGATCCCCGGGAAGCTCGGAAGCTTTATGTGGGTCGGATGCAGATCGAGGAGCGGATCGATCAGATTAAGAACGGCTGGTGGGTGGGGTCGTTTACCACCCCCAATTTCAATGCCGACGCCGTCCATGTCTTCTTTGTCTTGCTCACCTACAGTTTGATTCAACTTTACCTGAAAGCCACTCATAATGAGGAGTTGGCGACCAAGACCATCGAGAGTTTAAAACAAGAGGAGAGATTGGGAAAAGATGCGGTGATTGTCTATGCCGGGAAATATTTTGGGGTCTTTGACGTGGATGAGTATACGGACATTCTGGTTCATTTACAAGAAGCGGCCCGGCTGAGGATGTGCCGCTGGATTAAACGGTTTCGCAGGCAGAAGATCCGGGCACCCTGAAAATAAGGCTTTTTCAGAAGGCTCCTCCGCTTCCTGTCTTTCTTCTAAAGGCCCGCCTCTTTTTCCCAGGTAGGGAAGGGATCCTTTATTCTTTCCATCCCCTTCTTCTTTAATCTTTCTCGCTATCGCATGCCACAAAGGCACCTTACTTGACCCCCTGATAGGGGCTCTCAGGACGAAATCTTGTTTCCAGGGAGGCATGGGGTCTGCCCCCCTGTTATGTCTGATTTGAACCTTCCTGAAGTCATCGGTTGACATAATTTCCTGGATGATGTAGATTTCTTCAACCGATATTCAATGATGTTCGGATATACTTTTCATTTCGGAAATTTTCCCAAAGTGCAGAGATTGGCACGATATCTTGAAATTTAGCTTTCCGAAAATACGTAAAGGGAAATATCACCTCACCCTACGAATTATCCAATTGAACCCCTAAATCAAAAAAATCCAGCCTTCCACTTTTTTTTGGATCCTTTATTAATGTTGAATTTTTTCAATAAGATAATTTCAGGCAATCCTATTAAGGGTTTGTTTTTAAACCGAAAAGTTCCATTGATTATCAGAAGCGCTATATTTTTGGAAAAAAATTCATGAAATTGTGCAATTATACCGACAAGATGGACTGAACCCTTGAACCCTTGGGACTACACATCGCAATTTATTCGGTTAGAGGGTGAGAGATTGAACAATGGACGGGATCAAAGAACCCGAACTTGAGAAAAGGAAACCTGACAAAAGCATCATCCCGCTTGACGGATATAGTCTTTCTGGAAAAAAATTGGATCCTTCAACAACCGATGTGATTGAACCGGGGGGGATTGTACAGCTCAAGTTTCGTGGTAGTAGAATCGGGGTAAAAATCACGAAGGCAGATGGGAATGAATTCGTGGGGAGGATTTTTCTTTTTGAAAGCCCAAACAAAGTCTTAGAAGGGTTATCTCTCGATGGGTTTATAAAATTCCACGAAGAGAATATTTTCGGTTATGACCCACCTATGAAGGATTGGGGATCCCGAAAGCCAAATAGGTCTTCATCAAAAAGTTAAATTGGGATAAGCGAGAAAGCAATAGCATGTTTAATTTCCCAGGAAATTTAATTTTTTCCGATAAAATCTATATTCTCAAAATCCTTCATCAAAGTGATGTGGAAAGGGGGAATGAACGTAATCTTATCGACTATCGGATCGAGTTGAAAAATCCTTTGGAGCAATCTGATAGTTTCAAAATGCTTCTTGGGGTTACCAAAGGGTTTGCACTTGGATACCGCAACTCGGTTCCTTTGGAGTGGCTCTTAACACGGTTTTTATGTGATTATATCCGCTCAAATTCGGCCCATCTTTTAGATGGAAAGGACGGTGAAGTTTTAACTTATAAAAATCATAGGAAATATTTAGGGGCAGAGATTCCTCAAAAAGAAATCCATGAGACTTTGCTCTATATCTTTCATTCCTGGGTTGTTACCTTCCCGCAAGAACCTCTGTATTGGCGTGATCTTTTTGTTTCCTCAATCAGTATTTCAGAAGAAGCGCTAAAAAAAGGGATTGATTCTTTTAAGGAATACCTTGAAGGGATAGGAAAAGATGGATATGTATTTGGCGGCAAAATGTCTACAGAATTAAGAAAGATAGGAACGCTCCCGAAAATTATATAGGAGAGAGCCTATGGATGATAAGAGAGAGGGAAGAAATAACACCGATAAGATGAATAATGTTAAGATCGACATGAAAATAGCATCCGTTTATAAACTATTGGGGCAGATCCATCTGAATAGAGATCGGTATGATGAGGCGATCCAATATTTCAGCAAAACGATTGAGTTGGGTTTTAATAATGCCGAGTCATATTTTTATCGAGGATTCATTTATTTTCAAAAAGGGCAATACAACAAATCCCAAAACGATATAATTAGAGCTAAAGCATTTGGCTATCGAGTTTCGGAAGAATTTGTTGATAATCTTTTCTTGTGTCTCAAGAGAGAAAATAATTTAGATTCATTTCTTGGAAGAATTTCAGCAATAATTCAGCTTTGTTATCTGCTATGTTACCTGAAAATTGTTAGGCTCATAAAGTTGCTATATGCAAACCATTTCTGCTAAAATCCGGTCGATTTTTGAGGTTTTTGAACTGGCACGATCTCTTCAATATGGGTTACTTCCTGCAATGTTGTTTTTCGATTTTTCCTTATTCATTCAACATTTCAATGGAAAAGTAGCAACCCATTTGAGAATCACACGGTTCTCAGGGGCACATACCTTTTGCCCAAAATCCTGCAATGCCCAATAAGGAAAGCAGAAATACTAACCAATGAAACCGTATATATGGGAAGGTGGATGGGGGCAAAACAAAACAAACGGATATATTTTATCATCGCGTCATCAATCTGAATGAAAGGAGCAAGGATTACATGAGGAAGGCATGTTTAATAATCAGTATATTACTGCTGATTTCATGCGGCAATAGTTGCGCAGTTATCGGGCGGGGTAAGAATTTCAGGCCTTTTGACGAGAATACGCTAACGCAGGTGACACTGGGCAAAACAACCGCTAGTGAAGTGACGAAATTATTCGGAGCACCTAGTCAGATAGTTAAACTATCCAATGGCAACGCTTATGTATACGAACGATCAGTAAACAAAGTAACAGGGCTCTGGTTGGTTATCCTTACCTTTGGCAACTTTGACACCCAATATGACCGCATTGTATTTTTCATTAATAACGATGACGTTGTATCCCATTATGGCAGTAGTTTTAAAACAGGGACAGCATCTTATGCGATGCCATTCTAAAAACATCATGTGGATCATAACTGCCATGTTAATAGGGCAAGTTATATTTGGGTGCGTTTCCTTCCATATCGACAAGATCAATGATGGGGTAGATATTCCTCCCCCACCGGATGAATTCAAGGCAGGAAAAACTTCGCTTCAAGAAGTCCTAATCTGCTATGGGGCACCAGCCGAAATCGTTAATATGAAAGGACATTTTGCTCTTCATTATCAAAGAACTATGGACAGGGCTGGGCATATTTCGATAGGAGTTCCTTTGATCGATGTCTTGAAGGCTGG
>Ga0256868_10000905_pt1 | contig 16820 bp, 9 predicted proteins | sample RVTome_13_FD_187341 | JGI IMG/M metagenome (GOLD analysis project Ga0256868, IMG submission 187341) | Soil microbial communities from uranium-contaminated site in the Upper Colorado River Basin, Wyoming, United States - RVT92D227 HiSeq ...
TGTCTGAAGGGAGAAATCTCTGTATATGCAGGTCGGGGGGAGATGAAGAAGGCCCTTCGTGCGGCGGAGGAATATGGGAAGATATTCGACCCCCGTCGATTCTTTATCGAGATCCAAAATAACGGAGTAGACAACCAGCTGCTCCTGAATGAACGACTCTTGGAAATTGGACATACGCTCTCTCTGCCTATCGTCGCAACCAACGACTGCCATTACCTTCAAAGAAAGGATGCCCAGGCCCACGAGGTTCTCCTGTGCATTCAGACGGGAAAGACCCTTCAAGATAGCAAACGGATGAAATTCCCGTCGGATGAATTCTATTTTAAATCGCCCCAAGAGATGACCGAGCTTTTTGAAAATAGCCCTGAGGCGATAGCCCAAACGATAGAGATCGCGGAGGAATGCAACCTGGAGCTAAAATTTGAAGAGAAGCATATTCCCAAGATTTCCGTTCCTTCAGGTGAATCCTTGGACAGTCATTTGGAGAGGCTTTCCCGAGAAGGTTTGGAGATAAGGTTGGCCCTTTTTAAAGAGAAAAGAGAGTCACACGTCTACTGGACGCGCCTCGCAGATGAGCTGAAGATTATAAAGTCCATGGGCTATTCGGGATATTTTCTCATTGTAGCCGATTTCATCAACTTTGCAAAAAATAGAAGAATTCCTGTAGGCCCGGGAAGAGGTTCTGCCGCAGGGAGCTTGGTCGCTTACGCCCTGAACATCACAGACCTGGATCCGATTGAATACGATTTGATCTTTGAAAGGTTCTTAAACCCTGGAAGAAAGAACAGCATGCCCGATGTGGATGTCGATTTCTGTATGGAGGGACGGGATGAAGTCATCCAATATGTGATGGACAAATATGGGAAAGAAAATGTGGCCCAAATCATCACCTTCGGCAAGATGCAAGCGAGGGGTGTCATCCGGGATGTGGGACGGGTGACAGGCATCCCCTATGCGGAGGTGGACCGAATTGCTAAACTGATTCCCAACACGTTGAATATTACCCTCGATCAGGCCTTAAAGCAAGAACCCAGATTGGAAGAGACAGTGAAAAAGGATCTTCGAATGGAATCCTTATTCAATATTGCGAAATCCTTGGAAGGATTGAGTCGCCACACTTCTACCCATGCAGCCGGTGTGGTCATTTCAAACAAATCCTTGACGGAATACCTTCCCCTCTATCGGGGACCGAATGGGGAGGTCATGACCCAGTACCCAATGAAGGAAGTCGAAGCGATCGGACTTGTGAAATTCGATTTTTTAGGCTTAAAGACCCTGACCGTGGTCAACCATGCAATCCAGCTCATCGAAAAGGATCGAGGCGTAAAGATCGAGCTCGCCCAGATCCCGGTGGATGATCCTAATGTTTTTGCCCTGCTGGGCTCGGGTTCAACCCTCGGAATCTTTCAGCTCGAAAGCTCTGGGATGAAGGATCTGTTGATTAAATTGAAACCGGAGAATTTCAGAGAGATTATCGCTCTGGTTGCTTTATACCGGCCTGGTCCGTTGCGGAGCGGGATGGTGGATGAATTTATTAAACGGAAGCATGGCCAGGAGTCCATCCGCTACGATATCAAAGCATTGGAAGAGATCTTGAAGGACACTTATGGCGTCATCATCTATCAAGAGCAGGTGATGAGAATTGCAAGCTCTTTGGCAAATTTCAGTCTGGAAGACGCTGATATTCTCCGCAGAGCAATGTCCAAGAAAGATCCAAAAGAGATGGAGATGCAGAAGGAAAAATTTCTTGATGGAGCAAGAAGGAATCGGATCCATCAGACCAAGGCGGAGAAGATCTTTGACCAGATATCCAAATTTGCAGAATATGGATTCAACAAATCACACAGCGCTGCTTATGCACTCATCGCCTACCAGACGGCATTTTTGAAGGCGCATTACCCAATCGAATTTATGGCTGCCTTGCTGACGAGTGAAGTTCAGAATGCGGATAAAATTGTGAAATATATTGCAGAATGCCGGGATATGGGTATTCCTATTTTGCCACCGGATATCAATGAAAGTTACAAGACTTTTACAGTGATTGGAAATCAAATTCGGTTTGGATTAGCAGGGGTAAAAAATGTGGGGGATGCTGCCATCGACATCATCCTTACAGAGAGAGAGGCAAAGGGTCAATTTCAATCTCTTTTCGATTTTTGTAAAAGGGTCGATCTAAGAAAAGTAAATCGGAGGGTGATTGAAAGTTTGATTAAGTGCGGCGCCTTCGACTTCTCAAAAGCCCATCGGTCCCAGATGTTGACCGTCCTCGATGATATTGTTGAGCGATCCCAACGAAAGAGAGAGGAGTCTCAGTTAAATATGTTGACGCCTCTCGTGAAGGAGACGGAGGAGAAATACCCAAAAATCGACGAATTTTTGGAAGATCAATTGATCGTTTTTGAAAAGGAAACAATCGGGTTTTACATCTCACGTCATCCTTTGTCGCGTTATCAAGAAGAGATTAAGAAACACACAGATAAGGATACCTCCACGCTTTCAAGCCTGCAAAATGGAGCAGAAGTCAAGGTCTGTGGCCTCGTCAGCGGTTTAAAAGAGATCGTTACCAAAAAAGGGGATCGGATGGCTTTTTTGAACCTGGAGGATATGAAAGGATTTGTCGAGGTCATCCTTTTCCCTGAAGTATTTAAAGCGGCCTTGCCCTGTATAAAAGGAGGAGATCCCATACTCGTTCGGGGAATACTCGACCTGGCTGAGGATCATATTAAGATAAAGGGGTTGGAGGTTCGGTCTCTTTCTGAATCACCATCCCCTACAGCCAAGGTCCTCCATTTAAGAGTCTCACTTTCTTCATCAACTAAATTCCAACTCGAACATTTGAAGGAAATCATCATCAACAATCGAGGATTCCACAAAGTCTTTATTCATTTTACTGATGAAGAACATCGGGAGACCATTATGGCACTGCCAGACCACTACAAAGTCGATCCATCTCAGAATTTTCAAGATCATATTAAGAATCTTTTTAGTTCGCCGATTATCTCTTTTGAATAAACCCAGTTAGAAAGGACGGGGTTTTGATCCCGCCCTTACAATGCTATGAGGAATTTAAGCTATATTTATTTCACTCCTGCCATAAATGATTGGGCTTTCTAACGGGGTGAAGGGACACCGAAATGGCAAAACATTATCTTGATTTTGAAAAACCTATTATCGAATTGGAAAAGGAGATCGAAAACCTGAGAAGGTTTTCGATGGGGAAGCATATCTATTTGAACGGGCAATTAAAGAATCTGGAAGGCCAGCTTCATCGGTTACAAAAAGAGATATTCTCAAACTTAACAGGTTGGCAAATTACACAGCTGGCAAGGCATATCGACCGGCCAAAAACATCCCATTATATCCAATTGATGTTTGAAAATTTTATCGAACTTCATGGAGATCGAAACTTTGGTGATGATCCAGCCATTATGGGAGGAATTACTAAGTTTAACGGGAGGTCTGTGATCCTCATTGGCCATCAAAAAGGGGCGGATGCGAAGGAGATGGCTTATCGGAATGCGGGGATGCCCCACCCGGAGGGGTACCGGAAGGCCTTGAGGTTGATGAAATTGGCAGAGGTGTTTAAAAAACCTATTCTGACGATGATTGATACACTGGGGGCATTTCCTGGGATAGGCGCCGAAGAGAGAGGGCAAGCCGAAGCCATTGCCATGAACCTCGAAATGATGACGAGATTACGAACGCCTATCATCGCCATTGTGATTGGGGAAGGATTTAGCGGAGGAGCCTTGGCCATTGGGGTTGCAGATCGAATTTTGATGTTAGAACATTCGGTCTATTCCGTGATTACTCCTGAGGGATGTGCGGCAATCATTTGGAGAGACGGGCAAAAGAAAGAGGTGGCAGCGGAATCATTGAAATTAACTGCTAAAGACTTGTACCGATTGGGTGTGATTGATGAGATTGTAAAGGAGCCATTAGGAGGCGCCCATCGTGATCCCAAGAGAATGGCAGAATTTTTAAAAGGGGTGGTTGAGCAACATTTAGGGGAACTAGAGAAAATGGATATAGATGAAATACTAAAGAATCGATACGAAAAATTCAGAAGGATGGGGTCCTTTGTTGATGATGGGGCAAAGGGCTTGGAATAATGGAATGCAGGGACTGGGAGATTGGAATACTGGAATATTGGACCATTGGGTAAAACAAGGGGAGCAAAATCCCATCCTTCTAGACATTGAGTTTCTTATCCCATTATTTCATTCTTACAATATTCCATCATTCCATTAGAAAGTTATGGCAGGGAAAATCCAAATTTTACCGGAGCATATTTCACAAGCGATTGCAGCAGGGGAGGTGGTTGAGAGACCCGCTTCTGTGGTTAAAGAGTTGGTCGAGAATGCGATTGATGCAGGAAGCACAGAGGTCACCGTTGAGCTGGAATTGGGTGGACTCAAAAGGATTTGTGTCTGTGACAATGGCGAGGGAATGGATGACGAGGACGTTCCTCTTGCCCTTCAGAGATACGCAACCAGCAAGATCAGAAAGGTGGAGGACCTCTATGCTATCCACACGTTAGGGTTCAGAGGGGAAGCCCTACCCAGCATCGCTTCAGTTTCCCAAATGACCATTAAGACTCGGGTATTGCATTCCATTAGTGGTACCAGGGTGGTTTGTGAAGGAGGGAAGATAAAAGATATTTCTGAGGTCGGCTGCCCCATTGGGACAGAGGTCGAGGTCAGAAACATTTTTTATAATCTTCCTGTAAAAAGAAAGTTTTTAAAATCCATTCGTTCGGAACTGCGTTACGCCTTAAATCATTTTCTGAGGCTGAGCCTTTCTCACCCAGACATTTCATTTAAATTCATTCATGATGACCGAGTGCTTCACGAGTTGCCGAAGACAGAATCCGCGATGGTTCGAATCGAAGCGATTTTAGGGAGAGAGGTATATCATCATCTCCGGTCCCTCGAGTTTGAGGAGGGGGAGATCAAGATTACAGGTTTCACTAGTCTCCCTTCCATTTCAAAAGGGAATGCCGATGGGATTTATCTCTATGTGAATGAACGATTTGTCAAGGATCGAATGATATACAAGGCCATTAGCGAAGCCTGCCGTTATGTCCTCCCTGCGGGCAGGTTTCCTATTGCCATCCTATTTATAACACTTCCTCCTTTTGCCATCGATGTGAATGTCCATCCTACAAAGACAGAAGTGAAATTTAGGGATCAAGAAAGAGTCTTTCATGCTGTGGTCAGGGCCATCCGTTCCATCCATGATGGGTCTCCAGTCTTAGTTAGGGCAGCAGTTGAGGGTGAGGGAACAGACTTAGGGAGTTCTAAGACTATGCCGATTTCGGCCTCCCTTACGAAATCTCATCCCTATGACCTTCCATTGAAAGAGTGGGGTGAAGGAAGATCAGTCCCAGTAGTCAGGGAGACATTTCATCCAGATTGGAGGGTAGAGGAAAAGATTCCCTATCGCATTTTGGGACAGTTTCAAAGTACCTATATTCTGTGCGAAGGAGAAGAGGGATTGATCTTGATCGATCAACACGCAGCCCATGAGCGGATCCTTTTTGAAACATTTAAGAATAAATACGAAACGAGATCCATCTGTTTAGAAAGATTTCTCATCCCCATCCTGATGGAACTACCTGCTGAAGAATCTTTCATGCTCGCCTCACATCTTGAGGAATTTCAATCGATAGGATTTGAAATCGATCCAATAGGTGAAAAGTCCTATGCCATTCGATCTGTCCCTTCTATTACCTATCAAAAGGACCCAAAAGAGATTGTCAGGGAAATATTGGAGGAGTTCTCTTTTTTGAAAAAAGAGGGAAAAGAGATAGAACCCATTCAACCCATTTTAGTCACCCTGGCTTGCCATTCTGCTATAAGAGGAAATTCTCTATTGAGAAGGGAAGAAATAGAGAAATTGATAGAAAGTCTTTCTCCATTCAATTTATCTGCCACTTGCCCTCATGGGAGGCCCATCTTTTTTGTTCTCTCCTTAGAAGAGATTAAAAAAAAGTTTAAACGGAACTGACTAAAGTGAGCGATTTAATAAAGTAGTCGTTGTGAGTAGCAAAGCGACGTGCCTGCACGCCGAAGTGCCTCGTTTCGGCACGCAGGCGTGGCAATCTCATGAGATTGCTTCACTTCGTTCGCAATGACACTACTCCCAACAAGACGGACCAAACAAATTCATTGGATATTAAGTATTATTTAGGTATTGATGATTTGTCACATTACTTACTCAATCGAAATTAAGAATCCATCCCATCATTCAACCCATATTTTTCTAATCGATAACGCATGGAGCGAAAATTAATATGTAACAGCTCCGCCGCCTTCTTTTTTATTCCTCTCGTTTTATCTAAGGCCTTCAAGATAAGGGCCCTCTCAAGCTCTTCCACCATTTTTTCCAAATCGATGCCTTCATTGGGAATCTCAAGATCGATCCCTTTCTTTTTTGAAGAGAGTTGCTCATCGAGATAGGAACTGAGATTTTGAGCAGTGAGTTCTGGAGCAGTCTCCAAGGCAACGGCCCTTTCAATAATATTTTGAAGCTCTCTCACGTTGCCAGGAAATTCATAATTGAGCAAAATGTGAAGGGCCTCAGGTGAGATCGTCATTATATTCTTGTTCAACTCATCCGAGTATCTTTTTAGGAAATGGATGGCCAACAGAGGAATGTCATCTCTCCTCTCTCTTAAAGGAGGAAGCTTGATCTGGATGACATTGAGTCGATAAAAAAGATCTTCTCGAAATCGCTTTTCTCTTACCCCCTCTTCCAAATCTTTATTAGTTGCTGAGATAATCCGGACATCAACCCGAATGTCCTCTGTTCCTCCCACCCTCTTGAATTCCTTGTCCTGTAACACACGGAGCAATTTCACCTGCATCAGGAGGGGAAGTTCACTGATTTCGTCTAAAAAGATGGTCCCTTCATCTGCCACTTCAAATAGCCCCTTCTTGGTCGCAATGGCATCGGTGAAGGCTCCTTTCACATGACCAAAAAGTTCACTTTCGATGAGGGATTCAGGAATCGCCCCACAGTTTAAGGTCACGAAAGGTTTCTCTTTTCTAGGACTGTTATAATGGATCGCCTTGGCCACTAATTCTTTGCCTGTTCCACTTTCACCAGTGATCAGGATATTGGTTTTCGTAGCAGATACTTTCTCCAGAAGGTCATACAAAGCTGACATCTTAGGGCTTTGTCCAATGATATTCCCAAAATGATACCGGTCTCTGACCACCTGTTTCAAAAGGATGTTTTCATTTTGGAGATTTTTCTTTTCCAAAGCATTTTTGATGATCAGTTTGATCTCTTCCACCTTAAATGGTTTGGTGATATAATCATACGCTCCTTCTTTCATTGCTTTAATAGCTGTATCGGCGGAGGCATAAGCGGTGATCATGATGACAATGGTCTCTGGTGAGAGGGTTTTCACCTTTTTTAATACGGTGATCCCGTCCATCCTGGGCATACGGATGTCCATGAGGATCAAATCGAAAATGTCCTTCTCAGTCAGTTTTAGCACCTCTTCACCATTGGAGGCCAGTGTCACTCGATAGTCTTCCTTTTTGAGCATGATATCCAAAAATTCTCTCATGCTCTGTTCATCATCAGCCACTAAAATCTTTTCTTTTGACATCTATCTTCTCCTCATTTTATCTAACTGGTAAAAATATGGTGAATGTAGATCCTTTGCCCATTTCACTCTCCACTTTAATTACCCCACTGTGGTTTTCTACGATTTTATGAACGATTGACAGACCGAGGCCCGTCCCGCCTTCCTTTGTTGTATAAAAGGGCTCGAAAATCTTCTCCTTCTCTTCTGGGGGAATTCCGCTACCAGGATCAGTGATCGCAATCTTCATCCATTCCTTGATGTTACGTTGGGGCAACCAAAGGGGGACCAATGACAAGAGGTAGTCTTCCCCTTTTTCCAAATGAATGCGAACTTCTCCTCCGTTGTCCATGGCTTGAACCGCGTTGATTAGGAGGTTCCAAAAGACTTGCTTCAACTGGGAGGGATCGACCATCACTTCGAAATTCTCGCTCGAGTTGGGTGGGATGATGTGAATTCCCTCATGAAAGGAGGGAGAATGGATAAACAGCTCGACCGTCTCTCCGATAATCCTACGTACCTCACAAGGTACTTTATTCGTTTGTGGAGGTTGTGCAAAAAGAATAAAATCAGATATTAATCGATTAAGCCTTTCCGATTCCCGTAAGGAAATCTCCATGAGGTGCTGCTGGCGATGATCTAATATGAGTTCAGAGTTCAGCAATTGAATGGATCCGCTTAAAGAAGCAAGAGGATTTCTGATTTCATGTGCGATCCCTGCAGCTAATAAGCCAATAGCTGCCATCTTATCAGACCGTTTTATCTGTTCCTCCATCTCCTTAAATTTTGTGATGTCTTGAAAGATTAAGGTATGTCCTATCAATGACCCATCTGGATCGGTAAGAGGAGAGATAGAGAAGCCGAAATAGATTCTTCTTCCATTATGATTCACAAATACCGTTTCATAACGTTGATAATCGGATACAGGATCCGATGGCTTCGTATTGACTTCATCAAATAATTTTTGAATCTCTGGAAAGAAGTTGTAAATTGAGACGTTTTCCAATTCCTCCTTACTCCAATTTAACATCTTCACAGCGGTTCGGTTCAAAAAATTTATTTTCCCGTGAAGGTCAATCGTGAGAAGACCGCTGTCCAGACTCTGCACAACATTCCGGTTAAAGGTCTCCAGTTGATTATAATCGACCTGTTTCTGAATGAGCTCTCTTCTTTTTTTCTTTAGCTCTTCGGAAATCGTGCTACTTAAAAAAGCGACAATATAAAATGCGGCCATATAAATGATGAGGGAATAGAATATCTGACTCGCCTCATACATGGAAACTTGCCCCAGAGGATTGATCCAATGATGGAGTTGAAACAATAACAGGAGACCATAAAGAAAGGTGGAAAGAGACGCTGAGAAGAAAGCCCCCCGTTTGTAGAAGAGAATACTGCTTCCGATGATAGTAAAGATATAGGTGATCGGAAAGAAGCTCTCTTTCCCACCGGTAAAATAGATCAAGCCGGTGATGAAGAGATGATCCACGAAAAGTTGAACAAAAATGAATTTGTCATAGCGCTTGATTTTTCTTAAAATGAGGGAATAGAAGATTGTTATGAGATAAAATATACTGATGAAATAATAGAATTGATTGGTCAGGGGAATAAAAAAGTACTTTTTTTCAGAAACTTGGAAAATCAGGGTGATGACTAAGAGAAGGGTGAGGATGATGATCCGACAAAACATTAACTCCTTCGTTTTTTTTAGGATCTTTTGATGTGTATTAACTAAAAAGGTTGAATTTGAATCCATATATTTTAGGTTAGGATTATGGTTAGGAAGCCCACCCTGTACCTACTAATCAGTCCATAATTGTATGGACATTGAAGACTGAATTTCCTAACCGTTCGTGCTGAGCTTGTCGAAGCATGAACGGCGTGACGACCCCCTTCCACAAGCTCAGGGCGAACGGTGACAAACTAACTAGACAGTATTGGGGTAAGATTTTCCGAAGAATGTGTCTAATCAATTATGGACTCCCTAGTAATATGGTGCAGGGCCCGTTTGGTTTAAGGATGGAGGGTTATGTGAAGTTCATTCGACCACCAACGTAACCGATTAATGAAACGGGCATCCTTACCCTAACCCTAAGACGGAAATTTTATTTTATTACCAATAAAGGTCTAACCTACCGCAGACGCCATGTTAAATATCGGAAGATACATCGCAATGACCACCCCTCCGATCACGACCCCCAAAAAAACCATGAGGAGTGGTTCAAGCAGGGAGGTTAAATTGGCCACGCTGGCATCTACTTCTTCATCATAGAAATCTGCAATCTTGCTCAACATGGCATCCAATGCTCCGGTGGACTCACCCACAGCGATCATTTGGATGACCATGGGCGGGAAAATTCCACCGCGGCCTAATGGCTCTGAAATGGTTTCACCTTCCCTGATGCTGGCCCTCGCATTCATGATAGCTGTCTCAACGGTTTTGTTTCCAGCGCTTCTTGAGACAATAGTTAATCCGTCTAAAATCGGAACCCCACTGCTGACGAGTGTCCCTAATGTTCGAGAGAATCGGGCCACAGCAACTTTTTTGAAGAGTATTCCGAATACGGGCAATTTTAGAATGATACGGTCGATCAAAGTCTTCCCACTTTCAGTTTTATAGTATTTCTTAAATAGGTAGAAAAAAAGGATAACTGCTGGAATGAAGATGATCACGTATTTCTTTACCAATTTACTCATCGTCAAGACGATGAGTGTTGGGAGAGGTAATGATTGACCTGCCGACTTGAACATCGTTTCAAAGACAGGGATGACAAAGATCATCAAGATCGCCACAACAATGACGGCCATCCCCACAATGGCGGACGGATAAACCAAGGCCGATTTAACCTTCTTTTTCAATGCTTCTGCCTTTTCGATGTAGGTCGCCAAACGAATCAAAATAGTGTCTAAGATACCTCCCTCTTCCCCTGCGACAACGAGGTTTGTATACAGTTCATCGAAGGTGAGAGGATGTTTTTTCAGGGCCCCTGCAAAGGTGGAACCACCCTCCACGTCTTCTCTAATTTCTCGGATAATCTTTTTAAAGACAGGACTATCTTGTTGGGAAGCGAGAATCTCTAGGGATTGAACCAAAGGCAATCCTGCGTCGATCATCGTCGCAAGTTGCCGGGTAAAGATTGAAATTGACCGCTGTTTCACTTTTTTCCCAAACGGCAGAGAAAATTTAATCTCTTTTCCCTTTAGGGAGATTTTTGAAGGGAGAATGCTTTGCTGTCTGAGATGAATTCGAAGGGCGGCCTCGCTGGGGGCCTCCGTCTCCCCCTTTTTGATTAATCCTTTGAGTGTCTTTCCTTCCCATTTATAGACTGGCATTTTCCTTACCTTTCCGACCGATTCATGCTGTCTTCATCGGTCTTTCCTTTCTCCCTGCAGATAGGTTGGAAGTGGAAAGCATTTGTCGGAATTCATCAGGATTGTGGCTTCGGTGCATAGCATCTTCTAGGGAGATGAGATGACGTTCGACGAGTGAAAGAAGGGATTGATTCATGGTCTGCATCCCAAATTTCGCTTGTCCCACTTGCATCAGCGAGTAGATCTGTTGAATCTTATCCTCTCGAATAAGGTTTCGGATGGCAGGGTTCGGAATCATCACTTCCATGGCCAAGGCACGTCCTTTACCGCCTGCCTTGGGAATGAGTTGTTGGGCTAAAACCCCTTCCAGAACAAAGGAGAGCTGTGTCCTTATTTGCTGTTGTTGATGAGGAGGAAAGACATCGATTATCCGATTGATCGTTTCCGTGCAGGAGTTCGTATGTAATGTGGCGAAGGTCAAATGCCCTGTTTCAGCTGTGACAAGGGCTGCCTGAATCGTTTCTAAATCCCTCATCTCGCCAATAAGGATAATGTCCGGATCCTGCCTGAGGATATGTCTAAGTGCAGAGGAAAAACTCTTCGTATCGGAGTTTATCTCTCTCTGATTGACCATACATTTTTTGTGATGATGAAGGTATTCGATTGGATCTTCAATGGTAATAATGTGGGCATTTTTCTCACTATTGATTTTATCGATCATCGCCGCTAATGTAGTGGATTTTCCTGTCCCTGTTGGCCCCGTCACCAAAACAAGGCCTTTAGGTTTATTGAGCAGTTCATTGGCAATGGGAGGGATTCCCAATTCAGAAAAATTGAGGATATCGAAAGAGAGGGCTCGAAATGCACCCGCAATCGCTCCTCGTTGCACATAGATATTGCCTCTAAATCGGCTCAATCCCTTTATTCCAAATGAAAAGTCCAATTCATTCTCTTCCTCAAATTTGTGGCGCTGTGCATCGGTCAATACGCTATAACATAGCCTTTTGGTTTCGGACGCGGTGAGAGACGTAGTATCGAAAGTTGTCAACTGTCCGTCAATCCGGAATTGGGGCGGCGCTCCTGTGGTCAGATGTAAGTCGGAGGCCTTTTTCTCGATAACGATTTCGAGTAATTTTTGCAATTCAGCCATACTATTCTCCTCATTCTCTTTTCAAACTTGCCCCACTGTTTCAGAGGGGATAGTCTGGGATAATGGCAATAGATACAATTTTAAATTTTAAATTGCCGATTTTCGATTCCTGAACCTGTTAGAAACGAATTAAATCCAAAATCGTAAATCCAAAATCGAAAATATAAGCCCTCTCATCGATCGTCCATCGTTGACCTGAGCACCTCCTCAACGGTCGTCAACCCATTCTTTACCTTAAGAATTCCACTTTGTCTCAATGTTTTCATCCCCATGCGGATGGCTTCCTTTTTTATTTCTGTGGTTGATGCGCGAGAGAGTACAAGCTCCTTAACCTCCTCCTTCATCGGCATTACTTCATATAGGCCGAGGCGGCCTTTGTATCCAGTATTGTTACAGATGGAGCATCCCTTCCCTTTATAAATTGTAAAGGATCTGACCTCATCCGGAGAAACGCCCAAATCGATAAGAAGTTGAGGATGGATTTTAATGGGTTCCCTACAATCCATGCAGATTTTTCGGATCAACCGTTGGGCAAGAATCAAAATGACTGCAGATGAGATCAAGAAAGGTTCGATGCCCATATCAATTAGCCTCGTGATCGTTCCTGGAGCGTCATTGGTGTGAACCGTGCTTAAGACGAGATGTCCGGTTAAGGCTGCCTGAACAGCGATCTGTGCTGTTTCGAAATCTCGAATTTCCCCCACCATAATAATATCAGGGTCTTGGCGGAGAAAGGAACGGAGGGCAGAGGCGAAGGTGAGGCCAATTTCTTCATGCATCTGGACTTGATTGATCCCCATAAAATTGTATTCGATCGGATCTTCAGCGGTGATGATATTCTCTGACTCTTTATTCAATTCGGATAAAGCGGAATATAGTGTCGTCGTTTTTCCACTTCCGGTCGGACCGGTTACCAAAATCATTCCAACCGGTCGATGAATGGCATTATTTAAATCTTGTAATGATGATTCTTCAAATCCCAGCTTTGTCATATCTAATTGCAAAGCAGATTTGTCTAACAAACGGAGGACAACTTTTTCGCCAAAGAGAACAGGGATGGAAGAAACCCGGAAATCCATTTCTCGTCCCTTTCCCATCCGTAACTTGATCCTTCCATCCTGAGGAAGTCGCCTTTCAGCAATATCCAACCTTGCCATAATTTTTAGACGAGAGACGATGGCATTTCTTATCTGAAGGGGCAGCACCATATCCCGTCTTAATACCCCATCGATACGGTACCGGACTCGGAAGTTCTTCTCATAAGGTTCAAAGTGGATATCGCTGGCTCCCAATTTTATCGCTTTGATCAGAATTCCATTGACGATCTTTATGATGGGCCCTTCAATCTCCCCTGTCTCGTCAAACTGCGCCTGGGTCTCGACGACCTCAACATTATCAACAGCTCCGTGAACCAAGGAATCAAAATCATCGACATCAACTACGTCATCGTCAATTATAAAATCGTTTTCCGAAGTGGACGACTTCTCATCGTCCAAGGAATAGTCGGCGGCCTGGAATCCCACATTTCCGATTCCAGCCACATTGCCCCCCCCTCCATAATATTTTTTTATTGCGTCAATAATCTCCGTTTCTGAAGCCACTACCGGCTCGACATTGAAGCCGGTCATGAATTTAATCTCATCGATCACAACAATATTACTGGGGTCAGCCATTGCCAGTGTCAACTTCGGACCGACACGGCTTATGGGGATGATGAAGTACTTTTTTGAAGTGCTGGATGGGATCAGCTTAACAACATTTTGATTGATTTCCATCTTAGAAAGCTTGACAGCAGGAACCCTATATTGGGCGCTTAGAAAGGATAGAAGCTCATCTTCCTTAACATATCCCAATTTTATTAGGTTTGATTCTAATCGACCCCCTTTAAGTTTCTGTTCCTCTAATGCCTTTTTGAATTGGTCGGAAGTAATATAATTCCTTTTAACGAGAAGTTCACCGAGACGTTCAGACAATTTCTGTTTCCTTTCCGATATTTGTGATGGATATTAAAAAGGGAAAATATTTGTCAAGATTGAAATTTATTTGCAAAATAAGTGCCAATTTTTGCCTATTTTTTAATTATTTGAATTTACTTGTTTTTGTTATAATCTTTGAATGTGAATCTTTAGTAATGTCCAAAAAAAGTATCTCGTGTGGCTAATAGTTAACCAATCCCTGCAAAGAACTTAACCAATTGTGTGACAACTTCTATAGTACTAGTTTTTCAGAAAATAGATAGTCTGGGCCTAAAGGTAACCCTAGCTAATAAGAGCAGGGCTTTGACACCGCCCTCAATAAGGAGCTGAGTCGATTTATCCAGCACCTTTCCTGAATACCCCGCTTAAAGGTGCTGGATTTATTATATTATCCCCGTCATAAATAAAGGGGTTTTCTAAATAGGTAAATGAGGAAAGGTTGGAAGTTTAAATAACTCCTTAAACCTTGGCCCATAGAATCTTTGAATCCTCAACAAATGAGTTTTACCCAGGGCTTACGGAGAACAGAGAGGTAGTTTAATTATGAAGGAACTTCCCTTTTCTATTTCACTTTCTATTGTAATTTCACCACGATGAGCCTCAGCGATCCATTTACAAATACTGAGGCCAAGACCACTTCCTCCTTGGTCCCTCGACCGAGCTTTATCCACCCTAAAAAACCGATCAAATACCCTTTCCTGATCCTCCTTTGCAATTCCAATTCCAGTGTCTGACACAATGATTTTTACAAATTTCGTCTGTTCACCTTCGATTCTATCATGAGAGACCTTATCATGAGGCAGATTGTCTTTGATGAAGGTGATATGGATGGAGCCTCCGTTCTCGGTATATTTAATTCCATTTTCGATCAAATTCAAGAAAAGTTCTCTGATCCTCAAGGCATCTCCAAAGATATGAATATCTCCATGATGATTCGATGTTTCAATCCGAATGTTTTTAGCCTGGGCCAAAATATCCATCTGAAGTACTATCTCATTTAGAATCTCAGCAATATTGATTTTCTCCTTGTTCAATCTTATCTCTCCGATTTCTGCTCTCGAAAGAAATAAAAGGTCATCAACAATCTGGGACATTCGATTAATCTCTTCTAAATTACTCCGTAAAGTTTGTTCATATTCATTAGAGGTTCTTTCCCGCCGAAGCATGACCTCCACCTCTCCCTTAAGGATAGTTAAAGGAGTTTTTAATTCATGAGAGGCATCTGTGCTAAATTGTTTAATTTGGTGAAAGGATTGATCAAGTCGTGAGATCATCTCATTTAATGTCTCGATCAATCTTGATATTTCATCTCTAACCTTTGGCAGTTTAATCCTTTGGTTTAAGTTCTGAGAAGTGATCATCCGGGCTGTCTGCGTAATGTTATCAACAGGTTTCAGTGCTTTATTGGCAAGAAACTGTCCTCCCAAACTGGCCACCATAAGAGCAAAGGGGACTGCTATCATTAAGATGATAACCAAGGTATTCAAAGCATCCTCAACATCTTCTAGAGAGGAAGCCACTTGGACAATTCTGGCGATATGATTGTTATCTATCACAGGGAAAGTAATGATTCGTAATGGAGCGTTTCCAAAAGAGCGGTCCGTTTCAAATGTAATAAGCCCCTTAGATGCATTCCTAAGTGCGTTTAAGCTGATCGGGAGTTGAACGTCTCGTAAGTTATCAGATTTTCTACCAATTTTGCCTGATTCGTCTAAGACTTGAATAAATTTTCCAATCGGCTTTAGATTCATCGATGCTGCAAGGGCTTGATCGATATTTCCAAAACCAAATTTGGATAGTGGAGAAGCAGATTCCGAAGCGATCAGTTCCGCCAGGGACCTCAATTTAACATCTGCGTCACGATAAAGGCTTTTTGAAAGGGTGAAATATAAAAGACTACTAAAAGAAATTAGCAGAATTCCTAAAATAAGAACATACCATAAGGTAAGCTTAAATCGTAGGCTCCGAAAGTGCATTTATTCCCTTTTCATATCCTGCCTGCCCTGTACCATGTTAGGTTCAGGGCCTGGTAGTGGACAGGATATAGCCAACCCCTCGAATGGTATGGATCAGCTTGGGTTCGAAATCCTTGTCAATTTTTTTTCTCAGATAATTGACGTAGACGTCGACTACATTGGTCAAAGAGTCAAAATGGTAATCCCAGACATGCTCTGAAATCATCGTCCTTGTGAGCACCTTTTCTGGGTTCCTCATAAAATATTCTAAAAGAGCATACTCCTTGCTGGTGAGCTCTATCTCTTTGCCTCTCCGCAAGACTTTATGGGTTACAAGCGACAGGGTTAGGTCAGCTACCTTTAGAATGGGTTCTTTTTCAATCTTTTCACGGCGTAAAAGAGCGCGAATTCTTGCCAAAAATTCGACGAATTCGAACGGTTTAGTTAAATAATCATCACATCCGGTATCCAATCCCTTCACAATATCTTCCACAGTAGCCTTTGCAGTCAAAACAAGTACGGGCACATTAATTTTATTACTCCGAATCCTTTTCAATACCTCCAGTCCATCGATCTTGGGAATCATTAAATCAAGAACGATAAGATCATATTCATTGGTTTCAGCCATAAAGAGGCCAACTTCTCCATCATAAGCAGTATCGACAGCGTAATGTTCTTCTTCCAAACCTTTCTTAATAAAATTAGCTACTTTTTTCTCATCTTCAATGACTAAGATTCGCATTTATTTTCCATAAAAGGATTCAACCCCGTGTCTTGCGGGGCAGGATTCAAGTGTTCCAGTGCTTGTTATAAGATTTTGTTGCTCAGCAATG
>Ga0256868_10000906_pt1 | contig 16812 bp, 14 predicted proteins | sample RVTome_13_FD_187341 | JGI IMG/M metagenome (GOLD analysis project Ga0256868, IMG submission 187341) | Soil microbial communities from uranium-contaminated site in the Upper Colorado River Basin, Wyoming, United States - RVT92D227 HiSeq ...
CAAAATGCAATATCCCGACAACAATCGAGCCCCAACAAATTTGGCAAACCCATTCCAGGTTCCATTTCGGTTATTATTAATCAATACAAATCATCGGTAAAACGATGGTGCAATAAAAACCATTTTAGAAATTTTCAATGGCAATCACGATTCTACGACCATATAATCCGTTCTGTAGACGATTGCACAACAATAACCGATTATATTATAAATAACCCAGTCACATGGAGAGGCGATAAATTCTATCAACATTGACTGTAAAAGAACTGACAAAAACATAGCAGACCCTTCCACCCGTTTTAACAGTGGTAACTGAAGGTCATGAACGGGCTATGAACCTATTAAAAATGTAAAAATAATAAAGGTAGAAGAAAACAAAAGCCATGAATGGTGGGATGGCTTATACGAAATATCGGGCAAAACCGGGGTAATGCAAGTTGCATTTCTAAATGCCGAAATAAAAAATTAGCCGCCATTCAGCAGCCTTTTTTGCTTGTTAATCCCGGAGGAGGGATCATGAGCAGCTTTGTAACTGGCCATAAGTGAGTGCGTAATCCTAGCTGAATCATATTAGGGGACAACCTCAGTTTTTTATTGGATTGTCCCTTCTTCATTTTTAAATGGTTTCTTTTTATTTCTATTTCGATAGGCTAATGGCCAGAGTATTCTGGTACTATCTGTTGCGGGTTTTTCCCGGTCCATTAGTTGGAGTAAAACTAAAAACTTATGGTTAAAATATAGGGGATTAATTAACCTGAGCCACTAGAAATGTATTCGCAACGTATCGCTTTTCTACTGACTAGTTTGGGACAAATTATTATATGGAAGGGAAAAGACTGATATCCGTATGTGGTAAGAATAAAGCACCGGTAAATTCATGCATATAATTTGGCTCTATGTTCAACTCAAGGTAAGTAATTTTTTCAGCAATTGTCTCTACCCGCTCTCTGTTTCTATCTGAGGCCAGAATAAGATGTGCTCCGAGCAGTGAACTATTGCCAAGATACGTGTATTTATTTATTGGGATATCGGGCAAAAGGCCAATTTTTATAGCATTACTAATGTTTAAAAATTTACCAAATCCGCCGGCAATATAGAATCTATCGATTTTATCAAATGAAATTCCAACATTTTTGGTCAGTAGGCTACAGGCGGCATAAACCGCTGCTTTAGTGGTAATAAGGTTTTTAATATCGTTTTCAGTAATCACCAGTTCTTTTTCCCAAAAACATTTTTCGGGTTTCTCAACGATGAAACCAATTCCTGAATCATTATCAATAAGCCGGTCTTTGGCTTTTTTCAGATTAAATTTACCATACCGATCAATAAAACTATGAGAGAATAATTCTGCTATCAGGTCAACCAGTCCAGAACCGCATATCCCTTTTGGCTTATTATCTTCAATGACTTTAAAGTCTGAACTGCCGTCTTCATTTAATTGAATTGATTCAATAGCTCCTTCAGTCGCAATCATACCACACCGGATCCCGCTTCCCTCAAAAGCAGGTCCGGCTGAACAGGCACATGCAATCATCCAATCGTGGTTGCCAATGACGATTTCTCCATTTGTTCCCAAATCAATGAACATTGAAATTTTATCTGTTTCGGTTATAATAGGGGTACACAATAACCCTGAGGTTATATCGCCTCCTACATAGCTTCCTACAGCCGGAGCACAATAAATAATACCTTCAGGATTCATTTTTATTCCGATTTTATCTGAACCTAAAAATGGTACTTTATTGAAAGCAGGAACATACGGTGCTAAGCGGATTTGCTGCGGATCGATTTCCAGGAAAAGATGTATCATTGTAGTATTCCCTGAGAATGAGCCATAATAAATATCTTCATGTGAAATACCTGTGTGCGATATTATCTCGTCAATGAGGTTATTAATGGTATCAACGACGAGTTTATGCAGTTCATTCAAATGGCCTGGTTTTTCAGCATAATTAATCCTTGAAATAATATCGTCTCCGCATTTTATTTGCCGGTTAAGACTAATAACAGTACCCATTATATTGCCTTGCTCCAGATCAATTAGTTTCAATGCAACTGTTGTTGTGCCAATATCGCATGCAATTCCATAGATTTTTTTTGCGAATCCCGGTTTAATTTCCAGGATTGTTTGTAAACCTTTGTTATTAATCAGAACGGCTGTAATTTCTCCTTGTCTTTCCCTTAATGTATCAGGCAGATTTTTTAGAGCCGAATTTGTACAACTCAAATTTGTGACAGGATAATTGTTTTTAAGTTCACGTTCCAATCGTTTATAATCGCTAAAATTATATTCGGATGTAGGGTTGGGAATTTTCAATTCAATTTTCTTTATAACAGGAGTCAGTTCATAAACACTGTGCAAAGTGTGTTTATAGGATTCGAATAATTCAGTATCAGTAACACTTTTAATTGATGTCAGTTGAAAGGCAGGCAGTTTTATAACAAGATCATTCTGAATAGTAGTAACACAAGACAATACGTAACCATCCTGAATAAATTTTTCTGAAAGTCCCGAGGCAGAAGTAACTTTGTATGATCCTTTAATAATACGGACTTTGCAATCTCCGCATGTTCCTTTCCCTCCGCACGATGTTTTGAGGGGAAGACCGGCTTTTCGGATGGCATCCAATAGGGTTGAACCATATAGAGCTTTAATACTAATATCAAAAGGAAGGCATTTAACCTTACAGACTTTTCCAATGGAGTTGTTTGATGTCTGCAAAGGCGGTTTTTTCATATCAGGCCAACTTGGTGTTCTTAACAAATACCGGAATATCAGATGCTTCCTGGCATCCAACAATTACTTCCCAATCCTGCAGGTTTTCTTCAAGGTCGCCGCTGATTTGTGAAGCAAATCCGGGGATTACTATTTTGCGATTATTAGTAACTTGTTCAAGATTAATTTCTTTTATAAACTTTGCAATCCCTTTTCCTGTAAACTTTCCTGCGGCCCAGGCAGTTAGCACTGACTGACCTTCGCAATCGCAGACTAACAAATGGGCTGAGATACCAGAGTTTTCTATTTCACTGGAAACAATAAAATAGGTAAGTGAGAAATTTGTGGTAACAAATACCGGCGATCCGACAGTTGGCTCACCTATTGGATAAACCTTTGGATCAACCTGGATGGGTTTTTGAGGATCGGTATATATATTTTGCCGCAAGGTGAGCAACGTATAAAGCAGTGATTTATCAAAACCGGGCAACACAATAATTGAGCTGTATTTACAAAGGCAGGCAGATGCACTTGCCAACAGATCGTACTTGTCTTCCGATTGTAACATAGTGAATAAGGGAAAACCAAAAGGTTTATAATTTTTCTTAAGGGCACTCCGGCGAAGAATCGTATTGTTTTGAATATCGCTGCCGATATTATCCGATACCATGTTTAGGATTATATCTTTAAATCCTGTATTGATGATTTTCTCAGTCTGTTCCGTCAGACCTGAAAAAGTGTTATCAGAAATAATGAGACTGGCGTTGTATGTTTTGGCCAATTCAATGTGTTTATCATTTACTTTATCTCTGAGGAAAATGGCGGGTCGATCGCCTTTTAATAGTTGCAAGGTTTCTTCCAAAGAACCCTCATCCGGACAATCCAATATAATTCCCTTGTTGGATAATTGTTTTACCAACGAAATGGTTTTGAACAATTTGTTTTTATCTGACAAATTATCAGAAATAAAGAATAAATCAATGGTCAATCCTTCGCCAACTCTCTCAATTTTATAATTTCCGATTTCTTTGATCGTTGAAGCCAATGATTCTTCACTTTCAGAAGTTCTTAAATGAATTGCAATTGCTGTTTGATGGACAAAAGTTCTTTCATGTCTAAACATCACAATTTCGTTTCCCAATTCAATATGTGGTGATCCTCCGATTTTAATTAAACGTATTGGAGGTTCACTTGCGGCGCCCAGTTTTGATTTAGCTTCTTCCGAAGCATGGGGGCATTCGCTAAGATCTCCCTTTTTTTGTGCCAGTTTCATGGCAAATGCCATACAGGTAGGAACACCACAATCTCCACAATTGGTTTTTGGCAATAACTTGAAAATATCTAATCCGGATAAAGCCATGTTTATTTTTGTTTAATTTGCACTTTTGGGGGAAACAGCTGTAACGCTATTTTTGGGGGTTCGATTGATAAATTTTCTTTATGTTCTTTTTTACAATTTCAACTGCTTTAGGATGATACATAGTAATTAATTCTGCCCCTGCATTAATCAGGCTCATTGCTGTCGCAAGTTCCCAGTATGCTCCAAGCAGTTCCGGTTCACCCCATTCAGGATAAGATTCTTTCTTAAAATAGGATTCTTTTACCCGTGAAGATTCATATCCGGGATTTATGAGCATAGGAAAAGCAAGCATTTTATCACCTGAAAGTCCGTCGATCCGGATCCTCTCCATTATTGAATAGGTATATTCAAGTCCATATCCAAGAGCTCCTGTCAAGGGATCCATTACAATTTTTTCAGCCGGGAAATTCATGTCGGTTAAAAGTATATTCAATTGCTTGGCAAGATTAACATCAAGCGGCGACAGGGCAACAATAGAATGATTATAGGCCAGTGCCGCTGCAGCAATTGTCCTGTAATTCTCAGTTTCAACATAATTAATCAGACAGTTCTCTCCGGCAGTTGCGGCACAAACTTTCTTCATCACCTCGTTAATTGTTTCATAATGACTATGTCCGGAAATGATCACAGGCACTTTAACACTTTCCAATACCTGCTTAACTGTTTCTACAGCTTCTTCAGGACTTTTATTGCCCTTTTCAGGATGGGTACCTTCAAGGCGAATACTGATCAGTTCGGCGCCAAATTCTTCAACACATTTTTTAGCCATTTCGCCCGGTTTGTCAATAACATTGCGGAAATAATCGAGAAGGAATTCAGGATATTTTGGAGGAGCTTTATCAAATACTTCCATTGCTACCACAGGAGGGTGAGGGTGACTGCCTTCAAAAAAATGAAAAGGCAAAGAACTGCTTCCTCCAATTTTTATTGAATGCGAGCGTGTTCCTCCCTGTTCAGGTGTTGCACCGATTGTAACTTCGATAATTTTACCAACATATTTTTCTACTGGTATTTCAAAACTCATACTATTCTTACATTAAGTTTTACCATAATTTTATCCAGTTCTTTAAATGCATAGGAATCTTTAATAACGGGCCATATTGCGTTTCCTTGATGATCGCTTGCAAGCAGGGTATTATCTTCAGGAATTGTTCCGATAAGCTGTAAGCCTTCTACTCTGATGCACTCAATAACAGAAGGATGAATGGGATCCTTTACGCGACTTAAAACCAGGTATTTCTCATTAACCCGCGTTTCAAGATCTTTTACCAAACGGCTTATTTTCCCGGCTGCTTTTATACCTCTGACAATGGGATCAGACACCATAATTAAATAGTCAATGTTTTGGGTTGTACGCCTGCTCAGATGTTCCATACCGGCGCCATTGTCAACAACCATAAATTCATAATTGCGTGCTAATGTAGCTAAAATATCCCTTAATAGACTATTTGCATAGCAGTAGCATCCCGGTCCTTCGGAACATCCCATCGCAATCAGATCAAAATCGGGAGTTTCAACCAAACCCGATTGAATTTTATAATCCAAGTATTGCTGCTTGGTCATGCCTCCGGGAAGATCATTAACTTTGGCTTTCATTTCCTCGCGTATGGTACCAATGGTGGTCTTTAATTCTACTCCAAGCAATTCATTCAAATTCACATTGCAATCGGCATCTACAGCCAGAATTGATTTGGAGATGTTTTCTTTTAACCAGTAAATCATCATTGCAGCCAGGGTCGATTTACCGGTGCCTCCTTTACCTGATATTGCTATTGTTTTCATATTCTTCAAAACATCGCTGGCATGGTTAATACAGGGTGGCTAACTTTACTAAGAAACTCCTGTACTTCCTCTTCTGTAGTGGCAATTGTTTCATCTGCAATCATATTATAGAAATCAGTGATTCCTTCTTTTTTGCCAATTTTCTCAAGTATGTCCCTCGACATTTCTTTCAGATCTTTATTCATCCATACAATACGTTTAGCACCGCCTTCTGCGCTCACAAATTTATTACTACCGATATAATGCTTGCTGTGTCCTATAAATCCCGGAGTTTGTAATCCTCCGCCAACAGTCCCTGCAAGTGTTGAAAACTTCATGCCTACAGGTGTCATTCCCGGAAATTCGCGGTAAACGGTCATAATACCATTGGTAGATGGTAAAATACATGAAATACATTCGAAACATCCGCATGATGTCATAGGATATTCAACGATACTATATGTGTTAAATATTTCAAGGGTTTTGTGTGAGTTTAAATAAACAAAATCATTCACTTCCTGCCATTGTCCTTTAACAGCATCAATCACTTTAGCTTTTTTTACCGGTTGGTTTGGCCCGGATGGGTTCATTTCATAGGCAGCCTTGCCGTCGAGCCAGTTGTATGCGCCACACAATCCTGACCGTTCAGGGGTAATAATACAAATATGGTTCGGGGCAAATGACTGGCACAATGCACAGGAATAGAAAGTATCCACTGCTTCATCGGTCAATCCTGCAAGCCGCTCATCACGTTGTACATATGCCTTTCTGGCTGCATCGAGAAGTTTGAGCACTTGTTCACGTTCAGTATAAATACGGATTTGAATTTTATCGAATATCTTTCCATATTCATGATGCAGTTTTGCATGAAGAATGGAACCAAAATGGCTGAATTTAAAACCTGCATTTTTTGCTTCCTTGCTGATACGTATCCAGTTTACATCACGCTGGCCAACATGCATAAGACCGTGTGCCGCATTCAGGAAATCATGAAATTGCCTTTCGAGAATAGGTTCAAAATCTACCTGCATATTTCTTCCTGCGACTTCAGCTATAATACCTATTGGGATTTGCGATCCTTCTTTAATATCATCTATTTCAGGACCGATGATCTCTATTTTGGCATCTTCAACTTCGTCCAGATTTTTAGTGTACAAATATTCAAAACCGGGATTTGCCTGTCCGCCCAGCTCGACGTATAAATCTTCTTTTCGTACCCGTTCGCCTTGAAAGGCAGGGCCAAAAGGCACAGGAATGGGCACGCTGGAGATGGTTATCTTCAATCCCCTGATCTCTATGGCTTTCGATACTATTTTATCGTGTAATACCGGTGATACAACATGTTCGTAAGTACAAATACCTGTCGGCAGGATCTGATCAATATCCGTATCGGCAATGGTTGGAAAACCAAAATTAATAGCACCAGCAGCCTGTGCGAATTTTTCATCGTCAACGGGTCCGAAGGCCAGTATGAAAGCAAAAATCCTGTCCTTATTATATTTTAAAATCTCGCGAAAATTTCCGGGTTTGGCTCCGCCAAAGGAAAGGGCAGCTCTTGTAGCAAATCCTAATGCATGAATACAGGCAGTGACATCATCTCCAAATGGGACTAACCGTGTTTTCCAGCCCAGTTCAATGCCTTCTTCCTGCAATTGCTGCGCCATCGACTTTCCATTGGTGCCTGCTGCCAAAAATACGTACAGGTTTTTCTCCTGCAACTCTCGTGCAATCTTTACTGCTGTTTCATTCGTTGGACAATATCCCACGCAGGCAGCAAAGCCCGGGGCTGTACCATCCACAAACTCAATTCCCCTTTCCCTCAGAATTACATCGTTTGCAGCGCCTAACCAGATATTCCCATTCTGAGGCTCTGTTCCGGTATTATAAGGCAGTTTTTCACGGGTATATTTGATTACTTCAATTATCTCATCGGCAAAAAGAGTAGCCATACCGGCATCTAAAGTATGGCCAAGATAAGGTAAATTCAACGTTTCCGAGGGTAAAGGAGGCAGTAACTTTTTTGCTTCCTCCAAAAGATTTGTAAGTCCGCCAAGCGTTTCAATTTTCATACCTAGTAATCCATAAGATATAGGCAGAAAATATGCTGTATTAGGAAATTCAACCCTTGCATCCGGGCCTTTTTCCTTCAAAGCTTTTGTGAGTTCGTTTTCAGCCCGTGTAACTATTTTATGCGCCCCCCGAATGGCTTTTATTGCTATTGATTTTGACATATGTCTTGACAAAATTTATTTTGTTACTTCCATCTCTAATACATGCATTAATTGCAGTTGCAGCAGCAGTGGCAGTGGCAAGTGCTACTGTTCCTGCTTTTCCACCTCCCTCCTCATGTCCATATCGTATAATATCCGCTCTTTGCCTTTGGCAATACCGAGTTTCTCCCTTTTTTTATTGATATGATCTATAATTGAGGCAGCCATTTTGCTGTGATCAGGTTCAACAGCCCACTTGCCTCCCAATAGACTCTCATATTCTTCGAAAATATGTTTCGAAAAGACATCGCTTCCATTAACAGGCAACCCGACTCCAAAAATCGTATACACTCCGGATGCAACGAAATATTGTCCGATAGAAATAGCTTTTTCGCTCATCCACTCAGGAGCAGCCCCGGCCACTGGCAAATCGGATATATCACTTCCTAAACCACCTGTCCGTACCATTTCGGATAGTGCAACCAGGATCCTGCTGTTATCTACACATGATCCTGAATGAAGCACGGGGGGCATGCCGGTTGTTTTGCATACTTCTGCCAACCCTTTTCCTGCGTACTTATCAGCTGCTTCCGGTACCAGGAATCCGGCTTTTGCACATGCAATGGCAGAACATCCGGTTTGCACCACCAATATATCGTTTGCAATGAGCTCTTCGACCAAACCAACATGTGCCTGATCATGCACAACTTTAGGATTGCAACATCCTACAACCCCTGCAACCCCTTTAATACGGCCATTTATAATATTCTCATTAAGAGGGTCATAAGAGCCTCTAAAAGAACCGCCCAGCATGTAGGTTATTGCTTCGTGGCTAAAGCCTGCAATCAAATCCATCTTTTCTTTAGGAATTACAGTCGTTCCACGATTGGAGAAATTCATTATGGCATCGGTGATAATTTCTTTAGCTATCTGCAATGCTTTTTCTTCAGTAAAGGCAATATGTCTGGCCCCTTCAATCCTTCCTTTTGATGATGTGGTAACAAGATTAGTATGGAAATTTTTACTTATATCCAACAATCCGGGCATTATACATTGCACATCAACAATCATCGATTCAACCGCTCCGGTGCAAATTGCCAGTTCCTGTTGTAATATATTTCCTGCTATTGGTAATCCGTGACGAAGGAGTATTTCGTTGGCTGTACAGCAAATGCCGGATAGGTTTATGCCTGTTGCGCCCTGTGATTTGGCCAGTGCAATAATATCCTTATCACGTGAAGCCAAAACAAGCATTTCTGAAAGAATTGGTTCGTGCCCATGGATCACTATATTGACATCTGTTTCCGAAAGTACCCCAAGATTTACCTGGCCACGGACCGGAGATGGTGTTCCGAAAAGAATATCCTGTAATTCGGTAGCAATCATCGATCCTCCCCATCCATCAGCCAGGGCGGTACGGCATCCCTGCAACATTATGTTCCGGTGATCCTGATCGACTCCCATGCTTGTGCGATGCATCATTTCAACAATTTCCCTGTCAATTCCCCGCGGGATGATATTAAGGCTTTTCCATAGCTCTTGTCTTTTTTTTGGGGCCAACCTGATAAAAGGAATCTCACCGTTTTGTCTGCCAAAATTTTCCAGCGATTTCGTTGCAACGTCAATTGCTATATCGGTAATCGATCTGTTCGCATTGCTAATCCCTAATGTTTCGGCAACTTTATTAAGTTTACCGATATCTTTGATGCTATAACCTGATCCGGGATTTTTAGCTGCGATCAAGAGGGTTTCAGCAACATCTCTTCCATGATCAGAATGGGCAGCCGAACCGGCTGCTATCATACGCCCAAAATTTCTGGCAACAATAATATCGGCTGTAGCTCCGCAAATTCCTTTTCGTGGCCCTTGTCCAAAGGGATCGATCCGGCATGGACCCATATAGCAATTGCGGCAACAAATGCCTAATTCACCGAATCCGCATTGAGGTTGCTGCTGTTCAGATCTGTCCCAAACAGTTTCAATACCCTTTTGCCTGAGGTTGTCAAGTAAAAAATCTACTGTTTTATCAATACTTTTTGCCATCCTTATGTTGTTCTTTTAAATTTTTAAACCGACCTTCTACAATTAATGTATATTACTGTCCTTGTTACTTCAAACAATATCTTTCCACAGCCTCCCTGCCTAAGTATTTAATGATTTTCCCAAAATTAAAATTGTCATTTAATAATTCATCTTCAAAACCTGAAATATCCGTTCTTCGTTGTATTAAATCGAGAAGAATCCCTGCACTATCGATCTTTCCGAGTAAAATAATACCCTTGAGGAGATTATTCTGTATTACCAGTTTTTTATAGATATTCCGTGAAGGCCTACTATCAGACATTATTTTATATTTCGAATCATCTTTTGGAGAAGTTATGCCCATGGAAATGAGTGAAACATCAAAAAAATTCAATGAGTTCTGACCTATTGAGCCATTATATTTTTGCTGCTGATCTGCAATATTTTGACCCGCAATAGAACCCTGCTGTACAGCGCACGTCCACAATGCATTAGTGACATATTCTGCAGAAGCAATATCGTATGTTTCGGCTACATCACCGGCAGCAAATACATTGGCAATGTTTGTCTGCATGTACTGATTCGTAACAATTCCCCGTCGTTTTTCAATGTTGGAGTTTTCGATTAATTGCATATTGGCGCTCACACCTTTTGCTACAACCAGGATTTCACATTCCAATAATTTTCCTGCATTTGTTTTAACTGCCACCAGATTATTTTTTTTACAAATAACTTCTGAAATATCAGTTTGAGTCAGTATTTCAATATTGTTTTCGAGTATCCTTTTCTGTATAATCTGTGCAGCCCCATAATCTATCATCTGTGATAAAACGTGTTTCGACTGGACAATGACTGTCACCTTTAAACCACATTTGCTCAATGCGTCAGCTGCTCTCATACCGATAAGTCCACCACCCAGAACAACCACATTCTTAGCCTGAGGAATCTTATTTTTTATAGCGATGGCATTGTCGAGGGTGCGTAGCTCAAAAATTCCGTCAGTACCCGAAGGTATATTCAATGGCATTTTTGGCGAACTACCTGTTGCTATAAGCAATTTATCGTATTCAAATTGCTTTCCGCCACGACATTTTAGTTGCTGACGTTTTGTGTCAACTTCTTCTGCAACTATGCCTGAATATAGTTCTACTTTCATCTTTTTATGGAAATCGGATGCGCGGTACAGAAGCTTGTCTTTATCTATTTTCCCGGCAATAAAATAGGAAGTAAGACATCGCGAATACAGGGGATGGATTTCGTTTGAAAGTTGTGTAATTGTTGATCGGTTATCCTGTTTTCTAATAGCTTCAATAGCGGCTGTGCTTGCAGCACTATTCCCAATAATTACAATGTTCATATATTTCAAATTTAGATACTTACCTTTTCTGTTTCAACCTGTTCTGTATATTGAAGTGCTTTGGTGGGACAGGCTTTAACACAAGCAGGAGTTTCGAGATCAGGACAATGATCACATTTCAACGCTTTATGTAACCCTTCATGTCTAACTATTACACCAAAAGGACAGACCATTACGCATGACCAGCAGGCCACACATTTATCAGGATTAATTACAATATTACCTGATTTTTCATCCGTATACATTCCGCCTGAAATACAAGCTTTTATACATGCAGGTTCTTCACACTGACGGCATTGCAATGCAATTGATCTGAGATGGTTCAGGTTTCCATTCCTGTCTACAGCTTCAACCTGTATAAATCGTGCAGGTAAAGGAATTTCACTAATAGCTTTCACCAGATCTTTTGAGGTTGAATGCACAATTGCACATGCAAGTTCACAGCTTCGGCATGCAAGGCATTTATCTATCTGACAATATATTCTCTTCATAAAAACATTTTAATTCAAATTTGATTATACCGCTGCTACTGCTACTGCCACTGTTCCCTAACAATATCTCGTACTTCTTTCAAATAGCTAAAAACCTTATTCGAAAGTTCTACAGATATTGAGCCCGTACCACAACTTGGTGTTAATAGGCATTTATTGAATAACAAATTACTATCGATACCTTTGTTAACGAGTTTTTCCATTAATTGTTTTAACTTTTTCACCAACGATTCAGGCGTTTCCTGGTTAATTTTCTCGGAAGAAGGTACAATACCCCATGCCAATACTCCGCCTTTTTCTAAAAAGAGCTTAATTTTATCGTGATAAAATGTAATGGTATTACCGTATTCATAGGCATCGAAACTGATAATATCAGCCCCGGCATCAATCAGGATAGTCCATTCGGTGTTTCCGCAACAATGCGTACCTGCTAAAACGCCCTCATTATGTATTGCATCATATACTTCCTTAAGAGAAGCAACAACTTCCATCCGGTTAACACTAACAAACGTGGATGATCCGAAAACTGAGAGAATAGGCTCGTCGATAAAACAAATCTGGTTTAATCCGAATGGTTTGAATTTATCAATCATCCACCGGGCTTTCATAATCAGTCCCTTTATGATGACATCCCTGAATATTTCGTTATAATATATCGCCCTCTTGTTCTCATCGGTCCGGCCTAAGCCAAAAGTTAATGGGCCTATTACCTGGTGTTTGAAATACCGAATTGCGGAAACATCAATACCCTTTAATTTTCGTTCCATTTCGTATATTCCCCGGCTATATCCGGGGGAAATTTTAAAATAGCCCAGATTATCCGTGACAACATTTTCATAGAATTCGCTTAATTCTTCTGTAGGATCTTCACCAATTTTAAAGTGCATTCTTTTTTTAATATCATCAAAGACTATACAAGGGAATCCTTCCGTATATTGAATTTCCATTTGTTCGTGGAAATCGGTATTTGGTAATTGAGGCCAAAGCGGGATTTCAGGGAGATGTGTTAATATCAGTTCGGATACCACTCCGGATTCGGTTTGTGGAAAACTTCCAATACCCGTTGCAAGGCCTTTGGGATTAAAATCCATAATTAAATCCTGTTTAAATTTACAAAATTGACTGAGTCACTCAAGTACAATATCGTTTTGTTAAGACAGCATAATATTCTTCTCTCGGAGAGTGCGCAGTCTGCCTGCCTGCAAGGGAGAGGACGAAAAAAGTTCATAACTAAAGGATATTGCAAACAAATTGATTATTAGTTCGCATCAATATTAATTAATTGCTCTAAAAATATTCTCAAACTCTCCTTTTAGTTTTTCATCCATAATATCGATCAAAGGTTTTTGTACTATGTCCGATTCTCTGATAATCTCATTATAGGATATTATTCCAATAAGCAAATTGTTGGAAAAACTCCTTTTTATCCAGGATTCCTGATCAGCGTTCTGAACTTTATTTGCAATAATGGCAAATTCCCTGATCCCTATTTCATGCCCCAGCTTAATAATTGAATTTGCTGTATCGACACTTCGCTGACCGGGTTCAACCACGATCAGCATTTTATCAACATTCCCTGCTGTAGCTCTTCCCAGATGTTCAATTCCTGCTTCCATATCAACAATTACCACTTCATCTCTGTAAAGGATAATTTCAGACAGAAGGCTTCGGAGCAGCACATTTTCAGGACAAGCACAACCGCTTCCTCCTTTTTTGACGGCACCCAATACCAATAATTTAATGCCCCTGAAATCGATGCAAAATTTATCGGGGATATCCTTGACAACAGGATTTATTTTAAAAAGTTGCCCGAATTCCTTAGGATTTGAACCGGTACGTTCTTTTATTAATTCCCTTTGCTCCGAGATTGGTATAATAGATAAAGCCTGCTCTTTTGAAATGCCAAGAGCCGAAGCAAGGTTAGCATCCGGATCTGCATCGATTGCAAGGACTCGTTTACCGTCCGCTGCAAAGTAATGAGCCAGGATCCCTGCTATTGTCGATTTCCCAGCTCCTCCTTTTCCTGATATAGCGTATTTCATAATCTTTTTTGCCTATAGAAGAAAAATAAACAATGAATGAATAATTATAAAGAAAGAAATTTATAGAATTATCTTCTTCGATTCGCATAAAATAATACAAACTCTTTTAATAAAAACAATTTTTAACTTAAATTTTTTGCAGGGTTCAAAGCTTTGTTCAACAGTGGGTGGGCCATAAAGGTAAAGAAAATTATAATAAGCGAGAAAAGATCACTACTGGTGAAATGTAGAAAAATCAGTGCAGTTATACATATAAGATGTAAGATAATATTGTAAGCATCCCCTTTTAATGAGCCTTTGTAAGTTAAACAACTTGATCTGTGTTATCTATGTAATTCCTCTTAATGCATTGATTTTCTGCAAATCAAGCACAATTTGGTTTGAATTCAGTCCCCTTGGGGTCACCACCGGCCTCGCACGCAGGCCCTGCAGGGGTGCGAGTAATTCCTGCCTGAACACGCCCCACGCCCGGCGGAGTTACAAACTTCGCCTACCGGGGATAGCTGATCGTTTTATCCCATCGTGTATCTTTTACGTATGGTCTTACTTATTTGCCATGTACAATCAAGCCCTTCCTCGAATTCCACCCAATCGCCGGGTCCAAAGCTAATGGAATTTCCATCCGTATTTGTTACAATCGCTTCACCTTCGAGTATATAGCAGGTTTCACTGACATTGTATGACCAGGCGAATACCGACGGTTCTTTACTCCATATTCCCCATGAATTTGTAGTTTTAATTTCTTCAGGTGTTGGTTTTCGTACAATCATAGGTTTTAGTATTATTTATCTTTATTAGGGATATAAAATATTATCATATCAATATAAAAATAAAGACTTTTGTCTTGATATGCAAGATTTTAAACTGTTATTGGTAAATTAAAGCATTCGTTAACAGGCTAAATGAACTTACTGAAAGTTGTCTATATATTGGTAAACTAACAGCAGCTAAAGTATGTACTGATAAAAACCTTCTTATCAAAATACTTCACCTGACTTTTTACGCCCTGCTCAACTTAATTTATACCTGATCTCGGCTCGCGCTATGCCATGCCTGAACATTTTTATCCGTGTAAAATCTCACCATGGGCCTGTCTTTCGATGTTCTATCAACAATTTCAAATCCTGCCCGTTCAAATGTTTTGTATATACCAACCCATGCAAAAGCGTCCGGAAGTTTTTCCTTTGTTGGAATAGTCGGGTAGGCCTCTATAATCTTTATTCCATTCTCTTTAGCGTATTTGATAACTCCTTTTAAAAGTTCTACAGAAACGCCCAGTCCTCTGAAGTTTTTATCTATGAAAAAACACGGAATGGACCAAACCGACTTATTGTCTATACGTTTATGCACACGGGAATTTTCAAGTTTTATGAAATCTTCTCGAGGAGCAAAAGCACACCAGGCAATTGCTTGTTTTTTATATATACCAAGAAGTCCAGTTGGCTTATTTTCCCATACAATTTCCTGCATTGCTCTCTTATTATCATCATTGACTATACCCCTTTGAAAGTCTGAATTTTTAAGTCTATAATACATGCACCAGCAGTTTCCACATGCTCCTTTAATCCCGAAGAGCTGGACAAATTTGTCCCAGTTCCTTTCCGTTAAGGGCTCAAAAGTGAGTTGGTCAAGAAAGTCCGATTTAATATCATTTTTTGTCATATCTGTTGAATTAGGGAATGACCAATAACATCAAATTAAACTTTCACAAATCTAATACCAGTAATTGGTTTTGATGTTACAGACAGCTGGCATTTTATTACTCCATCTTGAAATCAGTATCAGTAATAACAAATCCCATTAGTGCTGAATGAAGTGTGGTGTAGTTTTTGCTATCCGGCATTATTTAAAAGATAGGTCACTTTTTAAGCCCTCGCTCGGCGGAATTGCAAATTCCGCTTAACGGGGGAGTAAGAATTTCAGAAAGCTTATTTGTAATTTCGTCAAGGTACGTTAAAACCTTTAACTTTCATTTTATATTAGTCAATTAAATATTAAAATAAAATGAATGCAATTATATCTGAACCAGATAGAAAAGAACTTCAATTAGCTAAAAATTTATTGGAAAACCCTGGTATTGCAATTAAAATCACTAACATTATTGGAATGCCTATTGAAAAAGGAATTGAAAAACTGCCTAAAAACTGGAGTGATAAAATCGGAGAAGTTACTAAAACGGCTCTACTCAAAGCATCAGAAGCGGCAATATTTACTATTAAAGATATTCCGGGTGAAGAATCTTCAAACAAATGGCATAAATTAGGGGTTGCAGCAAGTGGTGGTGTCGGTGGCTTTTTCGGTATTGCTGCCTTAGCAATCGAACTTCCAATATCAACTACAATAATGCTTCGTTCTATTGCAGAAATAGCCAGATCGCAAGGCGAATCTATTACAAGCACCGAAACAAAATTAGCATGCCTGGAGGTTTTTGCTTTAGGTGGTAATAGCAAATCCGACAACAGTGCAGAAAGTGGATATTATGCAGTTCGTGCTCTTGTAGCAAAATCGATTTCCGAAGCGGCGGAATTTATTGCTGAAAAAGGTTTGGCAGAAGAAGGTGCTCCAATTTTAGTTAAATTGATTGCGAAAATAGCACAAAGATTTGGGATCCAAATCACCGAGAAAGCTGCAGCACAGGCAATACCTGCGATCGGCGCAGCCGGAGGAGCTATAATTAATACCATTTTTATCGATCACTTTCAAGATATGGCAAAGGGACATTTTATAGTCAGAAAATTAGAAAGAGTCTATGGCAAAGAAACCATAAAAAAATTGTATGAAGAATTACCTAATATCGGATAATTTTAAAAAATCCAACACATTGATTTTCTACAAGTCTGATAAAATCTGGTT
>Ga0256868_10000907_pt1 | contig 16808 bp, 16 predicted proteins | sample RVTome_13_FD_187341 | JGI IMG/M metagenome (GOLD analysis project Ga0256868, IMG submission 187341) | Soil microbial communities from uranium-contaminated site in the Upper Colorado River Basin, Wyoming, United States - RVT92D227 HiSeq ...
AGATGTCGCTCCGGGGGTCCAGGTCCTGTCCCCGGGCCTGTTCGGGGCTCATGTAGTTGACCGTCCCCATCACCGCCCCGGCGATGGTCTGCGCCTGTCCGATCGTCAGGGTCCGGCCGGGCGGAACGGGGTCCCCCGTGTCCGTCCCGGCGTCTTCGGGGACGGATTCCAGGAGCTTGGCCAGGCCGAAATCGAGAAGCTTGGCGTGCCCCTCCCGGGTGACCATGATGTTGTCCGACTTGATGTCCCGGTGGATGATGTTCGCTTCGTGCGCCTTGGCCAGGCCCTCGGCCACCTGGAGGGCGATCTCCACCGCTCCGAGAAGGTCCAGCTCGCCGTCGGCGACGAGCCGGTTGACGGTCCGTCCGTCCACATATTCCATGGCGATGAACGTGGTTCCGTCGTCCTCGTCGATGTCATAGACCTGGGCGATGGAGGGATGGGATACGGCCGCAGCGGAGCGGGCTTCGCGCAGAAACCTGGCCTTGCGGTCCGCGTTCGATACGAGCTCAGGCTTGAGGAGTTTCAGGGCCACGGGCCGCTGGAGCTTGGTGTCCAGCGCCCGGTAGACAATGCCCATGCCTCCCTTGCCGAGAACGCTTTCGATTTTGTAATGCTTCAGGGTCTGGCCGATCATAAGCTCGCGTTTTTCCTGGGGGATTTTCGTCTAGCTGAAATCAATACCACAGGAACGGGTCAACGTCAAACCAGTAGGGGTCAAACCTACAAGCTTAACAAAAGCTGTTGAATTCGAATTCCAGATCTTCAATGGCCGCGATGTTCAGAGGAGGGCATGGGAAAGGGCCTTGCTCCCGCTCCGATCAAGAAACGCCTGAGACTCGCGTCCTTCTCGGCTCCTCAGGCCCAAGACTCCAGGCAGATTGAATGAGCTGAAGGAAACCCATCCTCGGAGCCTTGAGCCCGAGGAGGCCTGCGGCTGCCCTCGTCGGACGCTCGTCTCAGACTGATCTCCGCATGGTCGCTGCAGCCCTTCCCTATGCCCTCCCATCACGGCCACCGAAGGTCGCTTCGGCCCCACCCATCTTTCTATTCAACGTCCCATGCAAAATGCAAGGGAGCTATGCTGTTAAGATTGTAGGTTTGACCCCGACTTGCCTGTTCGTACGAAATGGGGCATTTCGAAAGGGATCTCGAGCGAAAGCTCAATGAATCCCCGGTATTCCCCGTCCCGGAACCAGGGGGCCTGGTAGATTAATTTTTTGGCGCCGTTCTTCTCGATCGTGTAGACGTTCGTCCGCCGCCCGTCCATCATCTCTGCAAGCTTTGTCCGGGCCGGCTCGGGGTGGCAGTCGAGGACGTTCTTTCCGATGAGGGCCGCTCCGCCGTCCTCGGCGAAGCTCCGCGCCGATCTTTCGTTCATCTCGATGACCGTCCCCTTCTCGTCACAGACAGTCACGGCCCCCGGGAACTCTTCGATCCATGCGTGTCGGTCCATCGGTTGCCTCCTGGGCCCATTTTATCGAGCAAGCCGGTAAGGGTCAAACCTACTCTTTTGACATTTTTTGGTTCTCTTACATTTGGTGTGGGTTGAGGACTTGGACTGTTAGTCTTCCTGGAGCGTTTTCCGATGGCCGTCCCGTCCAAGCTATTGATCCAGTCCACACTAAATGGAAGAGAGCCCTTTTTATGTTGCCCATCCTGGTTGACTCATTTTTTGCCCTGGTATATAAATAGGAATAAATATCTATGGAAAAAGAGATGTCACCCATGAAGCGCTTATTTAAACCGTTGGTTATTCTGTCGGCGGCCGCCGCGGTTTTCGGCCTGGCCGGAATATCACTCGCTCAGGAAGCCGCGAAGGCGGCCTCAGGGCTTTCGGCCCGTTATGAGGAGCTCACGTCCCCGGACTTTATCCAGGCCGTCGCCAAGTCCGGGGGGACCTGCATCATCCCGGTCGGCATCCTGGAAAAGCATGGCCCCCATCTCCCGTTGGGCACCGACCTTCTCGACTGCAGAGAGCTTTCGCTCCGAGCGGCGGCAAAAGAATACACGATCGTCTTCCCGCAGTATTATTTCGGCCAGATCTTCGAGGCCAAGCACCAGCCGGGGACGATCGCCTATAGCACCCATCTCATGCTGGACCTTCTCCAGGAGACCTGCGACGAACTCTCCCGTAACGGCATCAAGAAGATCATCCTGGTCAACGGCCACGGCGGTAACGAGCAGTTCCTCCAGTATTTCTGCCAGGTCCAGCTCGCCGTTAAAAAAGGCTATGCCGTTTACCTCTATGATCCCTCGGACGATACGTACGTGGCCGACGCGCTGAAGAAGATGCGCAAGACGGTCCTCGACGGTCATGCCGGGGAGGAAGAGACATCCTCCATGCTCGCCCACCGGCCGGACCTGGTCCACATGGACCGGGCGGACGACGAGAGCGGGGAGGATGAGAAGCGGCTCGCCGGCCTCAAGCACGCCTATACGGGGATCTGGTGGTACGCCTCCCAGCCCAACCACTACAGAGGATACGGGGCCGCCGGGAACAAAGAAATGGGCGAAACGATGCTCAACCTGGAATCCGGCGTCCTGGCGGAAATGATCCGCTCCGTCAAGGCGGATACGAAGACGCTGGAGCTGCAAAAAATGTTCTTCGAGAGCTCGGACAAGCCTCTCGAGACAAAGCAGAAGAAATAATAAGGTGAAAAAGCTCTACGATCTGGCCAACCTCGTCCTGCTGGTCCTCATCAGCAACACCGTCTATACGGCCTATCCGAAGCTCGCACCGCGCATCCCCACCCACTTCAATTTCTCGGGGAACCCGGACCGCTGGGGCGGCAAGGAAGGGGTCGTCTGGCTCGCGGCCATGGCCTGGGGTTTGACGCTTGTTTTTTATCTTCTCGGCCACAACGTGCGCCGCTTGAACTTCAAACCTCAGTCCCTCAATATTCCCCATAAGGAGCAATTCCTGAAACTCCCGGAGGAGAAGCAGTCGATCTACTGGGACCTCATCAAGGAATTCCTCGCCGGGCTGACGGCCGGGACCAATCTTCTTTGGTACCTCCTCATCCGGGGGACGCTGCGGATCATCAGGGGGGAGATGAGCGTTCTTTCCTTCGAGGCCATGCTGCCTGCGCTGGCGGTCATGATTCTCATGTTGATCGTTTACTTGAGGCGCATGTATACGATGCCGGGGAAGCTCGTCCGCGGCGAGGAATAAAAGCGGCCCTCAATAATATCTTCCCACCAGCGGGTGTTCGACGATGAACTTCCGCAAGGCGAGGGGGTCGAGGATGCCCTGGTGGCGGAGGACCATCTCTCCTCCGGGTTCCACGATGACGGTATAGGGGAGGGCCCCCTGCCAGCCGGGATCGATCGCTTCGATGAGGGGGTAGACGGTCTCGCCGCTGAATATGTAGTTCTTATTGGAGGCCTGGTTCTTTTTGAGGAACTCGAGCGCCTTGCCCCGTTTCTCCATCTTGTCGGCGCTGATGGAGATGAATTCGAAGTCCCGTTCGCGGTACATGCGGTCGGTCTTGACGAGCTCGGGGAACTCGGCCGTACAGGGCCCGCACCAGGTGGCCCAGACGTTGATGAGCCGGAGCTTGACTGAAGGGTTCGTCAACAGTGCCTTCACGCCGGCGACGTCGATCGGCTCGATCGTCACGGGCAGGGCCGCCCACTCGCGGTAGAGCTCGTTCGTATAGTCGTCCTTCCAGGCCCACTTGACGGAGCACCCGAAGACCTTGGTCGTGGCGACTGATGGCTTCCTTCCGGCCAGCACGGCGTCGAGGGCGTTCCGCAGGTCTTCGGCCCGTCCCGTGCCCGGCTTTTCTTTCTCATCCACCCTGCCCGAATATTGCAGGCGGTGGTCCCCATCGAAGACGAAGACGTGAGGCGTCGCGACCGGGCCGTAGGCCAGCGCCGCTTTTTGCTCGTCCCCGTCATAGAGATAGGGGAAGGGGAATTTCTTGTCCTTGGCCCGAACCTTCATATCGGCCAGCGTGTCGCCCACGTCGGTATAGCCCATTTCGGCCAGGTTGAGGGCCTTGGGGCTGTTGGGGGAGATCATGACCATTCCCACGCCCTTGGACTTGTAATCATGGAAGACGCCGATGAGCCGGTCTTCGTAGGCCTGGGCCGTGGGACAGTGGTCGCAGCTGAAGACCACGACGAGGCATTGATAGGACGCGAAATCCTTCAGACCGTAGGCTTTGTTGTCTACCCCCATCAGCTTGAAATCCGAGGCCTTCGCCCCGATGGCCAGAGTCGCGGGCTCGGGGCGCGTCTCCTGGACCGCCGGCGCAGGCAGGCAGAACGACGAAACTGCCATCAGTGCTATGGACAATCGCTTCATAGGACCATCTCCTGTTTCAGTTTCGCTTGGCCGCCGCCCAACGGATTGCGCCTTCGAGGTGAGCGATGAAGATCGGATCGGCGTAGCTCTCCGCCGTATGCCCCAAAGCCGTCTGGAAGGCCCGGCCCCCGTCGTATTCCTGGTACCAGACCAGGGGGTGATCGCCCATCCTCTGCTTGACGTCCGGGAACCATTGGTTGTCATCCACGTCATAGGATGACTCGTCGATCGAGATCAGCACCCTTGCCTTTCCGCGCGGGTTCCGGTCAAAGGAATACCACTCATCCGTCCGCGTCCATTCCTTCGGCATCGTCGCAGGGATCGAAGGATGGTCCCGGTCCTCGACGATGAGACGGCCCTTCTGGTCGGGCGGATGCCCTATGAACTTCGCGCCCACGAGCTCGACGAACCAGGGCCAGCCGTTCTCAGTGATGGTGGCCGAATGGATGCCGACGAATCCTTTGCCGGACCGGATGAAGCGGGCAAAGGCATTCTGTTGGACCGCATCGAGGACATCCCCCGTGGTCATTAGCCAGACGGTGACGTCATAGTTGGCCAGCTCCCCGTCGGAAAAAACGGCGGGGTCCTCGGTCGAGGTGATCCGCCAGTCGTTCTCTTCGGCCATTGCCTTCAGGCAAGTGATCCCGGCCGGGATCGAATCATGCCGGAAACCCGTGGTCCTGGAAAAGACCAGAACGTTCATCGGGCGGGCATAAGCGCTCAAGCAACAAATCGTCATGAGGGTCGCGAAAATGCGTTTCATGCTTTTCAACATACACCAACGCGGGACGTTCGAAAAGGACAATTCTCAGGAAACTCCTATTGGTTCGGCCGTTTCCGATTCAGACGCGACAGCGCGGGGAATGTGAAAGGCTTCATGCTCACGGGGGCTGCGTCCGCAACAGGCGTTTTATCAGAAAATAGTCCGGTTAGTTTTCACGCCTGGGTTGGCGGAGACCGCGACATCGGACTCCGACGGGCCTTTCTCCGCTGCCAGGATGGCCAGGGCCCCGAAAAGGAAAAGGGCCGCGAAAAAAATGGACACGGCCAGGATGAGGATCTTTCGTCTCTTCATGAGAATCTTCCGGTTCACGATGGATGATACTTCACATCGCGTTAAATCGTTGCGTTTCGCGTATTGCCTTTTTTCGCCGGCATTGATAGATTTAGGTGAATCCATGGACCCGAAATACGGCTGTTCGGAAAAGGACGTGTCCCGGTACACCTGCCTCCGGGTCCGGGAGAAGTTCGCGATCGACGGAAACTTGGAGAAGCCCTGCTGGCGCCGGGCGGCGAGGTCCGGCCGCTTTGTGGACCTCGTGAGCGGCGTCCCTGGATTCCTGGAAACGCGGATGGCCGGGCTTTGGGACGATAAGAATTTTTACGCCGCCTTTTGGGTGGAAGAGCCGAACGTCCAGGCTCGTCTCGCCGAGCGGGATTCGCTGATCTGGAATGAGAATGACATCGAAGTCTTCATCGGCGGCGAGGACTGTTACTACGAGTTCGAGATCAACGCCCTGGGCACGGTCTACGAGGTCTTCTACATCTGGCAGGACGCTTACAAAAAGGGCGGACGCTTCGACAGGCCCGAGTTCGACCTCCTCAGGCGCAAGGTCGATATCCTCGGCGGGTTCCAGGACGGCCTGAGGCACGGCAAGCACCCGCGAGGCGCCCGCTGGGCGTTCATGGATTGGGACCTCGCGGGGCTCAGGAGCGCGGTCAAGGTCCAGGGCACGCTCAACGACCCCTCCGACGTCGATAAGGGCTGGACCGTCGAGTTGGCCTTTCCCTGGAAGGGGATGACCGCCCTCGCAGGCAGCCGTTCCCTCCCGCCGCGCCCGGGCGATGTCTGGCGGATGGATTTCTCGCGGTTCGAGCGGCTGGAATATTGCGGCGTCAAATCCGAACCGCACCCCGGCTGGGCGCTTAACCGCCACGGGATCTACGACTCCCACATTCCCGAATGCTTTTCGTTCGTCGCATTCGCGGATTGACGGGCGGGGGCCGGGTATTAAGCGCAGACGGTTCTCTTCCATTTCCGAACCATCCTTCTCGGCGCCTTCAGAACTCGCGTGTCTGATGGCCTTCGATGGCCGTGATGTCAAGAGGAGGGCACGGGAAAGGGCTTTGCTCCCGGCACTCCTCTGCCGGAGACACGGACCTTTCAGCCCCCTTGATTGACCAAGGGGGGGTTGGGGGGATTAATGGAATTCAAACAAAGTTTTGGACGGGTCTCCGTCCATCGGAGGCCTACGGCTGCCCTCGTCGGACGCTCGTCTCAGGCTGATCTTCGCATGGTCGCTGCAGCCCTTCCCCATGCCCTCTCATCACGGCTATTCAACGATGGTCCAGGAAGGAAATCCTATAGGATGAGCATGCAGTCGCCGTACGAAAAGAAGCGGTAGCTCTCCTTGATGGCCTCGCGGTAGGCCTTCAAAATGAGGTCGCGGCCGGCGAAGGCCGAGACGAGCATCAGGAGCGTGCTCCGGGGCAGGTGGAAGTTCGTCAGCAGCCTGTCCATGACCTTATAATCATAACCAGGGTAAATAAAGAGCGACGTCGCGCCCCGCCCCGGGCGCACGCTCCCGTCCCGCCAGGCGCTTTCGAGCGTCCGGACGACGGTCGTGCCGACGGCCGTGACGGGCCGGCCCTCGCTCTTCGCGACCCCGATCGCCCGGGCGACCGCGGGCGCGATCTCGTATTTTTCCTCGAGCATCCGGTGGTCTTCGACCCGGTCGACCCTCACCGGCTGAAAGGTCGCGATCCCGACATCGAGCCTGATCCTTTGGACCTCGACGCCGCGCCCCGCCATTTCGTCCAGGATCGCCTCCGTAAAATGGAGCCCGGCCGTGGGCGCCGCGATCGCGCCTTCCTTGCGCGCGAACACCGTTTGGTATCGTTCGAGGTCCCGCGGCCTCAGTCCCTCCTGGTCTTTCCGCCGCTTGATATATGGGGGAAGGGGCGCGAAACCGACCTTATTGAGCTCGGCGAGGACATCAGGGAACTCGAAACGCAGGACCCTCAGCCCCTCGGTTCCCTCCCCGGCCACGGTCCCTTCGAACCCGGGACCGAAGACAACGCGTCCTCCCGTCCGCACCCGCTTGGCCGGCCGGCAGAACACGTCCCATTCACCCGCGGCCTTCTCTTTGACGAACAGGAATTCGACGTCCTTGTCGCCGACACGCCCCCAGGCCCTAGCCGGGATAACCTTCGTATCGTTGAGGACAAGGACGTCGCCAGATCGCAGGCATCCGGGGAATTCCGTGAACCGCGCGTGTGTGATTCGTCCCTTTTTTCTCTCGACGACCATCATCCGGGACTCGTCGCGGCGCTCCGGGGGATGCTGGGCGACAAGCTTCTTGGGAAGGTCGTAATCGAAATCGCGGACTCGCAGATCCATGCCGAATTCACCGCATTCTACTTGTCGCCGAACAATTTTTTCTGCGGCGACGGGCGGCGTTCATGGGGATATTCGAAGCCCAGGTGCTCGTAGGCTCTGGCCGTGAGTTTCCGGCCCCGGGTCGTCCGCTCCAGGAAGCCGATCCGCATCAGGAACGGCTCGTAGATGGACTCAATGGTGTCTTTTTCCTCGTCGATGGCCGCTGCGATCGTGCCGATCCCGACCGGCCCACCGCCGAAGTTCTCGATGATCGTCGCCAGGATCTTACGGTCCACCTCGTCCAGACCCAAGGCGTCCACCTCCATCATGTCCAAAGCGCGCCGGGCTTCCTTCCCGGTGATGACTCCGTTGCCCTTGACGTCGACGTAGTCCCTCACCCGGCGCAGAAGCCGGTTGGCTACCCTTGGCGTCCCGCGCGACCTCAAGGCGATCTGTTCGGCGCCCTTGTCGTCGACCTTGACCTTGAGCAGGGCCGCCGACCTCAGGATGACCTTCTTGAGGTCTTCGTCCCGATAGTAGTCCAGGCGGTGGATGATGCCGAACCGCCCCCGGAGCGGCGCCGTGATCCGTCCGGCCCTTGTCGTCGCGCCGATGAGCGTGAACTTCTTGATCTTGAGCTTGTGGCTCCGGGCGCTCGGCCCCTGGCCGATGACGATGTCCAGGCTGAAGTCCTCCATGGCCGAATAGAGAATCTCCTCGACCGAGGGGTGGAGCCGGTGGATCTCGTCGATGAACAGGACCTCTTTCGTCTGGAGGTTGGTCAGGATCGCCGAGAGGTCGCCCGTCCGCTCGATGACCGGTCCCGCCGTCGGCTTGATGCCGACGCCCATTTCCCTAGCGATAAGGTAGGCCAGGCTCGTCTTGCCCAGTCCCGGCGGTCCGTAGAGGAGGACGTGGTCGAGGTGCTCGTCCCTTTTCTTCGCGGCCTCCATGAAGATCCTGAGGTTGGCCTTGATCGTCTCCTGGCCGACGAACTCGTCGAGGGTCTGCGGCCGCAGGCTGTCCTCGAAGAGGATATCTTCCTTCGTCCTTATGGGGCTCAGTAGGATCGGCATAATCACACTTTCGCCATCCCGGCCAGGCAGTCCCTGAGCATCTTCTCGAAGCCGGCATCCTTGGCCGCCGACGCCACCACCTTGTCCACGGTCCGCTCGATCTCCTTTCTCCGGAAGCCGAGGTTCATCAGGGCGGAGATGAGATCCTCCTTCTCCGGCGACTCTTTCGCCGCCAGGATCTGCTCCTTCTTCTCCAGCTTGTCCTGCAGTTCCATTGTGATCCGCAGGGCCGTTTTCTTGCCGATCCCCGGGACGCGCGAGATCCGGGCAACGTCGGCCCGCCGGATGGCGTCCTCGAGCTCGGCCGGCCCGATCCCCGACAGGATGTTCATGGCGAGCTTCGGTCCAATCCCGGAGATGCCGATGAGCCTGAGGAACGTGTCCCGTTCCTCCACCGAGGCGAACCCGAAAAGCGAGAGGGCGTTCTCGGTCAGGTGGGTGTGGATGAAAAGCTCCACGAGGCCGTCAACCTCGCCGAGCTTGAAGAAGGTGGAAAGGGGGATGGCCGCGCAGTAACCCACGCCCCCTGTGTCGATGACGACCTGGTTGGGTGTCTTCCGGATCAGCTTTCCCTTGAGGTAGGCGATCATCCGATCGACTCCTTCAGTTTCCTCTGAAAGATCCTCGAGTTGAGGTGGCAGATGGCCGCGGCCAGCGCGTCCGAGGCGTCCAGGGAGAGGGTGTTGTCCTCGAGGTTGAGGAGGGTCTTGACCATCACCCGGACCTGGTTCTTGTCCGCCTGGCCGTACCCGGTCACGGCCTTCTTGATCTCAAGGGCCGAGTATTCGAAAAGCTCCCGCGCCTGCGCTGCTACGGCCACCAGGACCGCGCCACGGACCTGGCCCAGCGACAGGGCCGTCCGGATGTTCTGGGCGTAGAAGGCGTTCTCGATGGCGACCTCATCGGGCGCGAACGAGACCATGACCTTCTCGAGCTCTGTCCGGATCTCGTTCAGCCGGCTGGGGAAGGGGAGCTTCGGGGACGGCTTGACGATGCCGTAGATGACGGGGAGGTAGCCCGTCCCGGTTTCCTCGATGACGCCGAACCCTGTGGACTGGAGGCTCGGATCGATTCCCAGGACCCTCATCAGGTTCGGCCCTCATTCCTGTGAGAGGCGTTCGATTTCTTTTTCGTCGATGTCGAAATTGGCGGCGACGGTCTGGACGTCGTCGTGGTCCTCCAACTCCTCCACGAGCTTCAGGTTCTGTTCCGCCTGCTTACCTTCGACGCGGGTGTAGTCCTGGGGGATGTAGCCGACGTTGGAGTCCGCGATCTCGATCCCGGCCGCCTTCACCGCCTCGAGGACCTTCTCGTAGGCGTCGGGTGTCGTGACGATCTCCCAGTTCGCGAGGTCGTCCCTGACGTCCTCCGCGCCGGCCGTCAGGGCGATCTCCATGAGCTGCTCTTCGGTGGCCTTGGACTTCTCAATCGCGATATAGCCCTGCCTCTTGAACCGGTAGGCGACGCACCCCTGCTCGCCGATCCGGCCGCCGTTCTTGGCGAAGATGTGCCGGACCTCAGAGACGGTGCGGTTCTTATTGTCGGAAAGGGCCGTGATATAGAGCGCGACGCCGCCCGGGCCGTAGCCCTCGTAGATGATCTCTTCAATTGTGGAGCCCTCGAGCTGGCCCGTGCCTTTCATGATGGCCCGCTTGATGTTGTCGGCCGGCATGTTGACGGCCTTGGCGTCCAGAATGGCCTTCCTCAGCCGGGCGTTTGAGTCGGTGTCGCCCCCGTCGCGGGCGGCCATGCTCAGCTCGCGGATGATCTTGGTGAAGACCTTGCCGCGCTTGGCGTCCGTGGCGGCCTTTTTATGCTTGATGGAAGCCCATTTGGAATGTCCGGACATGGTGAACTCCTTGCTGAAATACGGGCAGATTCTAGCACAAATGATATGTCCACGCAACTGGAGTAAGCCCGGCCGTGCGGTCGGTCTGTAGGGCGTTGGCGTGGTATAATAATAAAACCATGGCCATCGATCCGGTTTGCGGTATGAGCGTCCGGGAGGACGTGACGGCGGGAGTCTCCGCCGATTTCGCCGTCGAGGGCATGTCCTGCGCGTCGTGCGTCGCCCGCATCGAGAAGGCCCTGCTCGCCTCGCCCGGGGTGCTCCAGGCCTCCGTGAACCTGGCGACGGCGAGGGCCCACGTCGACTACCTCCCGAACGAGACGAACCGGCGCGACCTGGCGAAGGTCATCGAGTCGGCCGGCTATAAGGTGGCCGAGACCGGCGCCGGCCCCGGGGCCGAAGACACGGAGCGCCTCCTCCGGGAGAAAGAGTACAGAGCGCTCCGGACCAAGGTCATTGCGGGCGCCGCGCTCGGCGTCGTCATTTTCCTCGGCAGCATGCGTCACTGGTTCCCTTGGGTCCCGCCTTTCCTGCAGAACTTTTTCGTGCTTTGGGCGCTGGCGACGCCGGTCCAGTTCGTCCTGGGACTCCAGTTCTATCGGGGCGCTTGGGGGGCGCTCCGCCACCGGACCGCCGACATGAACACGCTCGTTGCCGTCGGCACGTCGGCGGCTTACTTCTATAGCGTTGCGGCGACGATCTTCCCCTCGTTCTTCCACGGGGCCGGGGTCATGCCCGAGGTCTATTTCGACACCTCCGCGCTCATCATCGTCCTCATCCTTTTCGGGAAGATGCTCGAAGCCGGGGCCAAGGGCAGGACGTCGGAGGCGATCAAGAAGCTCATGGGCCTCCGGCCTAAGACCGCGCGGGTCATCCGCGACGGCGGCGAGTTCGACATCCCGGTCGAGGACGTCGCGGTGGGAGACATCATTCTGGTCCGGCCGGGCGAAAAGGTCCCGGTCGACGGCGTTGTGACGGAAGGGAAGTCCGCGGTCGACGAGTCCATGATCACCGGCGAGAGCCTGCCCGTCGAGAAAAAGCCGGGCGACGAGATGATCGGGGCAACGATCAACAAGGCTGGGAGCTTCCGTTTCCGGGCGACAAAGGTCGGGAAAGACACGGCCCTGGCCCAGATCATCCGGCTCGTCGAAGAAGCCCAGGGATCGAAGGCGCCCATTCAACGGCTGGCCGACGTCATCGCCTCTTACTTCGTCCCCGCCGTGATCGCGATCGCAGTTGTCACGTTCGCCGTCTGGTATGCCTTCGGGCCCAGCCCCAGGCTGACCTTTGCCCTGCTCAACTTCGTGGCCGTGATGATCATCGCTTGTCCCTGCGCTCTCGGGCTGGCGACGCCGACCGCGATCATGGTCGGGACGGGAAGGGGCGCCGAGCATGGCATCCTCATCAAGGGCGGCGAGAGCCTGGAAACAGCCCATAAGGTCGATACCATCGTCTTCGACAAGACGGGAACGTTGACCAAGGGGGAACCGCGCCTGACGGACATCGCCGCGGGGGCAACCTTCGGGGACCTCGATGTCCTTTTCTATGCGGCGAGCGCGGAAAAGGTCTCCGAGCACCCCCTCGGCGAGGCCGTCGTCAAGATGGCCGGGGAGAGGGGAGTTGCGCTCGAGAATCCGGGGGACTTCCAGGCACTCGAAGGGTTGGGGATTTCAGCGATGGTCGGGGGCAGATCCGTCCTCGTCGGAAGCGCCAGGATCATGACGGAGCGAGGCGTGGACATCGGGGGGTTGGCGGCGAAGGCGGACGCTTTCTCCGGGGAGGGGAAGACCGCGGTCTTCGTCGCCGTCGAAGGCAAGGCTGCGGGCGTCCTGGCCATCGCCGACACGCTTAAGGAGAGTGCTGTCCCGGCCTTGCGCAGGCTGAAAGCGCTCGGGCTGGAGCTTGTCATGCTGACCGGCGATAACCGGAAGACAGCCGAAGCCATCGCGGCCCAGGCCGGCATCACGACGGTCGTCCCCGAGGTCCTGCCCCAGGACAAGGTCAAAGAGGTCCGGCGGCTCCAGTCCTTGGGGAAGAAGGTGGCCATGGTGGGCGACGGGATCAACGACGCGCCGGCCTTGGCCCAGGCCGACGTCGGGATCGCCATCGGCACGGGCACGGACGTGGCCATGGAGGCCTCGGATATTACCTTGATCAAGGGCGACCTGGGCGGCGTGGCCTCGGCCATCGAGCTCAGCCGGCGAACGATCCGGACGATCAAACAGAACCTGTTCTGGGCCTTCATCTACAACACGATCGGCATCCCGGTCGCGGCCGGCGTCCTCTACCCGTTCTTCCATATCCTCCTCAGCCCCATCATCGCCTCGGTGGCGATGGCGTTTAGCTCGGTTTCGGTTGTATCCAACTCGCTCCGATTGAGAAACAAGTAGGGGTCAAACCTACAATCTTAACAGAATTGTTAATATTGTAGGTTTGACCCCTACTTGTTTAGACTCGATGTCGGGAGCTAGCCAAAAAGCGCTCGACCGTGTAAAATAGTATGCGTTGGGACACGGAACAAGGATATGTGTCCCCGATCTTAAAGGAGGCTTTATGAAGAATCATGACAAACTGTTCGCGATCATCGCAGTGTTTTCGCTTATCGCAGTCCTCTCCGTTTTTGCCCAGCAGAAGGGTGACGAAACGGCCAAGGACCCCATTTGCGGGATGAGCGTCAAGATTTCCGGTGCCAAGTATACCGCCGAGTATCAGGGGAAGACTTATTATTTCTGCTCTGAAGGCTGTAAAACGGAATTCCTCAAGGATCCGGCCAAGCACGCAGCGCCTGCCGCCGAGGCCCCAAAGGCCGGGACTATGGAAGAAGGCTGCGGGATGTGCTGCCAGGGCTGCTGCGGCATGATGGCCAAGATGCAGACGATGGCCCTGACCGACGCCCAGAAGGGCATGATGAAAATGCACGGCCAGATGCCGGCGCCCCCGGCGCCGGGCGCCCCGCCCGCCGCTCCGATGCCCGCGATGGCCGGTATGCACGGCGGGATGATGCCGAACTGTCCCATGATGCAAGGGACGAAAATGGGATGCTGCCCCATGATGAAAGTCGCGCAGATGCCCGGCTGCCCGATGATGATGCGCGGCCACATGGGCATGCGTCACGGCACGCACATGGGCCGCGGGATGGGTCCCATGAACATGATGATGGGCCACGGGATGGCGTCGGACTGCCCTATGTGCGCCATGAAGTCCGCCGGCCTGGAGACCACGGTCGAGAACACCAAGGACGGCGTCGTCGTCAAGATCACCGCCAAGGACGCCGAGAAGGTCAAAATGATCCAGGACAAGTGGGCTCAGAAAAAAGCCGCCTGCGACCCGTCTCTCTGCCCGATGAAGAAGAAGGCGGAAGCCGAGAAGAAAGAGGCGGACAAGAAATAAGGACCCGCTTTAGAACCGGAACTTCAGCCCCGCGCTGAACCGCGTAAACGACGGGTCGAGTTTCATCGAGCCCAGGCCCAGCGTGCTTTCCACGTCCGCGACCGGATCGGGCAGGACATCGTTCGGCGTGAGGTGCAGGATCGTGTCGGCCTCGGCACAGGCGAAGTACCGGTACTCGCCGATGAGCGAAATCGTCCCCGACAGGTGGAACGCCGCTTCGCCCCCCACGTTGAACCCCAGCTTGTTCTGCGGCCCGAACTCGTAGGGCAGCTTGAAGTCCTGGATGTGGAGCACGCGGTCGGCCGTCGTCCAGAACTTGGTGTAGCCGATGAACCCCGCCTTCCCTTCGAAGTAGAAGTAGCTGGGCCCGCCGGAGATGTTCACCGAGAGCGACCGGGTGAGTGGGAGTCTGAGCACGCCGTTCAGGCTGAGGACGATCTCCCGGACGTCGCCTTCGCTCGGTCCCCAATCCATGGAATTCGCGTAGCTGACCGTCCGCGTCGTGTGGTCGGGCATCGGCCGCTCGTAGGTCAGGGAGTAGGCGTACGCCGTGTTCGCGCCCTCGAAGTCCGGCTTGAAGTATTCGGCCATGAACTGGACCCCGATGTTGGAAACGGGGAACCAAGTGACGAACGCTGCCAGTCCGCTGATGGCTTTGGCCTTGATCCTGATCGTCTGCTCGGCCAGGCTGCTGTAGGTCCCGCCGGACAGGTAGCGCGGCGCGTACCGGCTTGTGTAGCTCGCGTCCATGCCCGGGTCGTACCAGTTCCAGGTGAGGCCGAACTCGTACCTTTGGGCGAACACGGGAACGGCGCATAGGACCGCGAAAGCGCAGATAAGAATCCCCATCAACGCTTTTTTCATGTTCATTTCCCTCCTCATTTTTTCCTATTTATCGATCCTCTCGATGACCGACGTCACGAGCGGTTGATCGCTTTTGATCTTGAGAGACTTGGCGAACGTTTCCCGCGCCTTGCCCTTCCGGCCGTCCTCGAGGTAGACGCTCCCCAGGAAGTTCAGAACGTCCACGGACTCGACGTTGATTTCAGCGGTCTTTTTTTCTTCCTTGGCGATGAGGTCGTTGACCTCGTCGTTGAGTCCCTGTTCGTATTTCTTCGCGAGCTGAGCTTTTTTTTCAGCCGTGCCGGCAGTGCCGGGGAGGAGCGTCAGGACGATACCACATAGAGACAAGAGGAGAACGGTCTTTTTCATCGCTCCTATTTTGGCAAAAATCGAAGAAAAAAGAAAGGGGGCACCCCGGGGGCCCCCCTTCGCGTCGTGAACTCGAGCTTAATCTAGAACCTAAGACTGACGTTTGCGGCCGAGAAGCCGCCGCCTTCCCACGTCTTCATCGAGGTCGCCCTGATGGAGGCCGAGGAGAACGTGGACTATTTTTAATCCTGATCGTTTGTGTGTCGACCGCTGAAACGGCTTTCGCCCAGCTCACGCCGGAAGGGAAGATCACCGGAAAGGTTGTTGACAACCAGGGAAGTCCTCTTCCCGGAGTGACGGTCGAAGCCATCAGCCCCAAGCTTGTCGGAAAGGCCTCCACGGTCACCGATGGGAACGGGATCTATCGCTTAATGGCACTTCCGTCCGGGACCTATGATATTACTTTCTCACTTCCCGGATTCAATACCCTGGTCAGAAAGGATATCTATCTTGACTTATCCCAGACCCTGGCCCTGAACGCGACGCTGGAACAGGCCACCGTCGAGGAGCTGGTCACGGTCGTCGGCAAGTCCCCCCTGATCGACGTCAAGAGCACGACCAAGGGCCAGGTCATGACCAAGGAGGCTTTTCTGTCGCTGCCCCGAGGCAGGGCCTTCGATTCTCTCATCAGCACCGTTCCCGGCGTCCAGAATGAGGACGTTAGCGCAGGGATCTCGGTCGACGGCGCTTCGGGTTCCGAGAACGTGTGGTTCGCCGACGGCGCGGATGTGACGGACTTTCATTTGGGAGTCAAGGGCCAGAACATCGTTCTCGAGCTGGTGGATGAGGTCAAGGTCACGGCTTCGGGCTACAACGCCGAGTACGGCGGCTCGATGGGAGGTGTCATCAACGTCATCACCCGGTCCGGAGGGAATGAGTTCCATGGCGATGTCCTGGGCTTCTACGAGAACAATACGCGGGGAATGCAGGGGAAGGCCAGGGATTACCTCAGGCAGGACCCGGACGACTACACCCTCTGGGAGTACGTGAACAACGACACCCTCTATTTCAACGGCGGCAAGGACCGCGACAAGTACAATCGCTACGAGGGCGTCATCAGCCTCGGCGGCTATATCATCAAGGACAAGCTGTGGTTCTTCGCCTCCGTCAACCCGAACTACAATCAGACGGCGGCCAAGAGGGATTTCGACTATAGGGAAGGGCCATTCCAGACCTTCAAGAACAAGAATACGGCTTATAACGGGTCGATACGGCTTTCGGCCGCTCCGATTGAGGGCCTTCGCATGGCGGCCAGCTTCATCAACAATTTCAGCAATTATCGGGGGGCCCTCCCGAGCATTCAGGGTTACGACGACTCGTCCTATGAATGGGGGAAAGAAGGGTTCGACTATCCCAACTGGAGCGCTGCGCTGACCGCGGATTATTCCATCGGCAACAACCTGGACGTATCCTACTACCTCAACTGGATGGGTGAGCACGCTCTGAAGGCCGGCATCGGCTATTCCTATCTTTATGAGGACGTCTTTACATCCACCACGCACCCCAGGGTTTACATGGGCTTCGGAAGGACCTCCTATGCTTTGGGCGATCCTGTCGGCGTCGGTGCCGACCCGAGCAGCCCCTGGTACG
>Ga0256868_10000909_pt1 | contig 16793 bp, 15 predicted proteins | sample RVTome_13_FD_187341 | JGI IMG/M metagenome (GOLD analysis project Ga0256868, IMG submission 187341) | Soil microbial communities from uranium-contaminated site in the Upper Colorado River Basin, Wyoming, United States - RVT92D227 HiSeq ...
AGGACAAAAATAGTTAAAAAACATCTCCTTTGACCCTCTGAGGCGATAAAACCATACTATTCGTTTTTGAGCGAAAAATCAACTACTATTGTGCTATTTATCGTGGCGGGTATAGTCCTCTGCTCGATGGCGTATGATGATACCCTCAATCATGTAGATAACTTTTTCGTCAATATTGAGGATAAATTTTCTGAGTAATTTCAAAAACGATGCGGGGGTATAGGGGGTTTTTAGAGATCCGCTCAGGGGACCTTGATTGCTATTTATTCATTATCCACATCTACTGCCTCAGACAAAAAAACGATTTCTGACCTTGAAAGAACCTAGGGTCGAGTCGGCAAAACCATACCGTAAAAATTTTTCTTTGTCGAATGTTACAAACAAGATATGATTGGAGGTAAGTTTACAAGACAAGGAGGCGCTCCATGATCATCAAGATAAATCCGAAAAATCCTCAACCAAGGCTTATTCGCAAGGTGGTGGATGCTCTTAAGGCGGGCAGTGTTATTGCTTATCCCACTGATACCATCTATGGCCTGGGATGCGATCTGTATCAAAAGGATGCCATAGAGCGGGTTCATCGCCTCAAGAAACACAGCAAGAATAAGCGTCTCAGCATCATCTGCGCAGACCTCAAGGACATCAGCAACTATGCCCATGTCCCCGACTATGCCTATCGTATTATGCGATCTCTCATCCCCGGGCCCTATACCTTTATCTTGGAGGCTACCAAGCTGGTCCCCAAGATCATGCTGACAAACCAGAAGACCGTCGGTATCAGGGTCCCTGATAATAATATCTCCCTTGCCCTGGTGAGAGAGCTGGAGCACCCCATCATCACCACCAGCGTTATAAAACCTGATGAAAGCCTCTACAGCGACCCTGAGGAGATCGACCAGATGTTTGGCAAGGCCCTCGATCTGGTCATCGATGGCGGAACTATTGTGGCAGCACACTCCAGTATCGTCGATCTTACCGATGACTTTCCTCGGGTGTTACGGGCAGGGAAAGGGGACGTGAGCTTTATTAGAGGACAGGTTTAAGGGGGAGGCGCTCTTGAAGGGGTATTATACGCTCTCTACGCTGTCAGATACCTAAAAGATACCTTCTCACCCTATCCAGGGCTACTTCTGAGGCGATGAGCTTTATCTCATGCCGATCGCCGATAAAGTCGTACTGTTTGACCTCGCGCAAGGCTTCTGTTGCCAGGGCGATAAAGACCCTGCCCACCGGGATCTCCGGCGTCCCGCCAGTCGGCCCGGCAATGCCGGTGGTGGCGATGCCTATCGCGGCCCCACTTCTCTCCCGCACCCCTACAGCCATTTGTTCTGTAGTCTCTTTGCTTACCGGACCATATCGCTCTAAGATCGAACGCGAAACTCCGAGCAAGGCCTCCTTTGCCTGGTTGCTATAGGCCACCACTCCGAACAGGAAATAATCGGAGCTCCCCGGTATCTCGGTGATGCGGTGGGCGATGAGCCCACCGGTGCACGACTCAGCAACCGCAATGGTCGAACCCTTTTCCCTCAACAGCCTCCCCACCACACCCTCCATCTCCTCGTCCTCTCTGCCGAAGAGATAGATCCCCAGGCGCTCGGCTAGCTCCTCCTCCGCTTGTTTGAGCCTCGCCTCAACTTCTTCTTTGTTCGCCCCCCGAACAACCACCTTGAGGTGTATCTCGGGGAAGGAAGTAAGATAGGTCAACTCGATGCCCCCTTCGATGCCCTGGAGGAGCTCCCTTGCCTTCGTCTCGGTGGGGCCGAATACCTTTAACAGAGACGATCTGACCACTTCCTTTCCTCTGCGTATCCGCTCTCGCACAAAGGGTAACGATGAATTTTCGACCAGCGCCTTCACCTCTCGTGTGATATAATTGGGCGATCTATCCTTCCAACTCATTCCGAATTATATCGATTCCCCTCTCTATATCTTTCTCGCCCACACAATAATGGGTAGGGAAGAGGAGAAGGCCCTGAGCGACCTTTTGGGCAACGGGGAATTCTCCCACTTCATATCCAAGATTAAAGTAGTGATGCAGGGGTTTTAGGTATTGTCTTGTCGTTTCTATCCCCTCCTTCCAAAGTGTCCTTTGGATCTTCTCCACCTTTGTCGGGTCTTCAAAGATAATGGGGAACTGATTGTAGGCAATTGTTACACCTTTTCGTTTGTGGTGGAGGTGTATACCAGCAGTCTCTTTTAGCCCTCTATAGAGCATATCCCCATTCTCTATCCGCTTTCGCATTATTCCGCCTGCGCGCTGCAGGAGGATGGTCCCAAGCTTTTGCTGAAATATGGTTTGAGCCGCGCACGCAAAACTATGGTGAAGGCTCCTGGACTTAAGAGGCCTGACGAAAGGTTCCAAGATGGCATATAGAGAGGGATTGATCAGATGGCTGATGGCCAGTACCTTCATAAAGGAGAGGATTTCCGTCTTCCATGGAGGATGTGGAAGGAGAGAGACCTCCTTTGCAATGACCTCCGTTAGCTCGGCGGAACAGGAAAGAAGCCCTCCCCCTGAATAGGTAGAGAGATTTTTCCCCCGGTGAAAGCTCACAATCCCGGCTGCTCCCATAGTTCCCGCCATTTTCCCATTATAGAAGCTCCCCATGGCTTGAGCAGCGTCATCTATTATCGGCACCTTAAACTTTTTCATACCTGCTACGTCAGGCGGAATACCGAATAATTCCACGGAAACGATGCAGAGTACCTCATTATCAATAATGCCGCTCAGGTTCTTAAAATCATAACCATAATCCTCGAGGGTAATATCGCAGAGGGCTATGGTTAATCCGGCCTTGTCGCAGGGAAGTTTCAAGACAGGTGCGGTATAGGCCGGTAGAATAACGGTCTTTTTCTCGGGATATAAGCGCGTGAGGGCCTTAAGGATGAGATATAAGGCGCAGGTACCGTTTCCGGTTACAAAGACATCGGCAATGCGAAAATATCTTCTGAGGGCTCTTGCAAAATCCTCTTCTCCTCCCATAAAAAGAGATTTAATTATCTCTGAAAAGAAGATGGGAGTTCCGGAAGATGGGATCTTTCTCATCTTTTTGCAGCAGCAATCAAGAGGGCAGGAGCGAATAACTTCAGCCCAAATGCAAGCGGGACAATCGTGGTATCTTTTGTAAACCCCGTTGCTTTCAAAGATCGCTTCATCCACCTGAGGGTATGAGTCTTCAAAGGTACCTTTATCTCCGGGTCATGGATAAAGGCGAGTTTGTACCCAAGGTAAATAAAGGGATTCAGAGTATTACGAAAATCAAAAATCAAATAACCGCCCGGACCCAACACCCTGTGGACCTCCCTCATCGTACGGATTACCTCCTCTTTTTCAGCAAGATTATTGAACAAGTTGAGGCAGAATACCATATTTAAAGTCTCGTCTTTAAAGGGGAGGTGAAATGAATCTCCCTTGAGGAGCATTACCCTGCGTCCCACACGCTTTTTCGCCCTCAACAGTATCTCTCCCCATAGATCAAGCCCGTAAACCTCAACCGTGGGATGCGAGGAGACCAATCCCTTCAGTAAAAGTCCTTCTCCGCAACCGAGATCAAGAATGCGCCCCTTGATACGCGGCATGTGTCTAAGGGCAGCATGTCTGACAAGCTGAGGCAGATGACCAGAAGAATATTCCCCTGCCTCATTTGGATCGAGATCTCTTACCCTTACCTTTTTAACGAGGGTTTTTATTAAGTTTTTCATGATCTACCCTATCCTCATCATTTTAAGGGTAAAATGCTTCATGCACATGAAACTAATTAATTTATCGGCGACGTTGACTCTTAGCTTCAATAACATTTCGTAACATCTTAGATGTCACTGCCAACACCTCATCAACTGAAAGCACATTCCAGCAATCCATCCTCTCGCATGACATTTTCAGACACGGTGAGCAAGAAACAAGATGCTGCATCAGGACGCTTTTCCCTCTCCCTTTGATTGTCAAATATCCAGGAGCGCTCGGTCCTGCCAGTATGGCGACAGGAACGCCCACTGCCCGTGCGACATGGGCAGGCCCGCTGTCATTGGTGATCACCAGGCAGGCCCTCTCCATAACGGCAGGAAGTACTTCTATGGGGGTATTGCCGGTAAGTATAAAGACCCGTTCGCCACAGCTTCCTTTTATAAAACGGGCCAACTCCGATTCACCCTGCGTCCCGATGATGCCAAATTCGACATGAGGGAACAACTTTGCCAACCTCTCTACCAACTCGGCATACCGATCAATAAGCCATCGTTTTGCAGGCCAATCAGAACCCGGGTTGATCAGAACCAGGGGATCCCTCTGAAAATTCCTCTCTTTAGAGAGAAGCTCCCCTGCCCTTTTCTTGCTCTCTTTTGAGCAATAAAACTCCAATCTCTCATCAAAATCTCCATCTGATATGGCCTTGAGAATCCTACCATATATCAAGACTTCATTTTCTAGCTGCATCTTATCTTCTGACACCTTCACATCATAGAAAAAGCCCCTCCCCTCCGTATTCCTTCCCACCCAATTCCCGGCATTGATCAGCAGGAAAAGGAGATACATCTTGAGGGCGGAAAAATAGGAAGTCTCAGGCATCAGATTGATCGCCATATCAAAGCTTTTTTTTCGTAGTTGGAGCCCGGTCTTGAAGAGCCCAAAAGGCGTGATAGCAGATAAGAAAAGCCTATCGACATACGATTGTTCCTTCAAAATCATCCCGGTCCTCTTGGCACACAGCACGGATACCGCTGAAAACGGAAAGATTGTCTTAAGCCCTCGCAAGAAGGGGATTGCGAGTACGAGGTCGCCAATACCTCCAAAATCAACAACAATGATTTTTTTTGGTTTCTTCATGCAACCCTGAAGCCTCTTTTTTTCCCTTTTTCTGATAACCGTCCTTTTATTTTTCGTTTCAATTTGATCGATGCGATCTGTGTTTCTACTGCCTCGAATACCTCATCTATACTTATCGATGCCATGCACTGATGCTCTTTACAAACCGCCCTGTTACACGGACTGCAAGAAAGCGACTTGTTTATTACCACATTGAGTTCCCCATAGGGAAGCCATAAGGGGATAACTGTCGGTCCCATCATAGAAACGGTGGGGACCTTCAAGGCTGCTGCGATGTGCAGGGGGCCTGAATTGTTGCATACCAGCAAATCGCATCTGCTCGATAAGGCGATAAGCTTCCTGATGTTATCGCAAAAAAAGATTTGAATATTCGCGCCTGCACTCTCTTTTACCTCCTCCAAAAGCCCATATTCATCGCTGCTTCCCAGGAGGATGACCTTTGCCTCGCCTTGATCAAGAATCCTCCTCGCCACCTCACCAAACCTCTCAGCCAACCACCTCTGGCTTGGATAGTGCGCTCCCGGGTGAATAGCGATGATTACTGCATCGGCGTTGATCCCTTTCTCTGCAAGGGCTTCGGTAGCCCACTCTATCTCCGTCTCGCTTAAAAAGATCTCCGGCTCACACCTCTCTCTCTTGCCACCTGCCAAATCGGCCAGATCGAGCAGATGATTAACCATCTGTTTTGGGGGGGAGGCCGCAGGGCACTTAAGGTTAAAGAAGATCTCCCTACCCGCCCCTTCAAATCCTATTTTGTACTTACCTCGTGAGAGAAATGTCATCAAGGCCTGTTTTAACTCATAGGTCACAAAGGGATCTATCACCAGATCATAGCCCCTGGGGCGTATCTCTTTGATAAACCAAATGAACCCGTTATAGACAAGGACCTCGTCGATATGGGGATTCTGCATCAAGATCTCATGATTGCTTTTAGAAGCAAGGACCGCGATCTTCGCGCGAGGATAGCCCTTCCTCAATGCCTTCAAGGCAGCCGTCGATAGGACCATATCACCGATACGATCGTGCCTGAGGAATAAAATGCTCTTGATCGCACGCTTAGATGGGAGCCTGGTCTCCCTCAAAAGTAAAAGAGGGCGCAACAAGGCCTTTCTCGTCTTCGCATAGATATCTTTTAAAAAAAGCTTAAGATTGCTGAGCATCGATCTTTAAAGCAACGCTTCGTTTATTTTTTGACGATCCAAAGGATCTCCAGCGCCAATAATTCTCTCACAACCGGTATAGTAGCAAGAAACGGCCTCCCCACATCCACAAACAGTCTTTTATATATGAACCCTCTCTTCCTGAGTTTTCTCTCAAACGAGAATCGAGAAGTAAGACCAAAATGAAGCCGCGTGTCTTCCCCCCCCTTGAACCATCTTATGATAGTTCCGATTGATTCCCTCAATTTGTTCGGCGTAAAGATAATCATCCTTCCGTTTTTGCTTAATACCCTAGCAGCTTCATCAAGCAATCTCTCTTTCCCAATATCATCAATATGCTCAATAAAGTCTGCTGCTACAATGACATCCGCAGAAGAATCATGAAATGGCAGGTAAGTCGCATCAGCAGCAACGAAATGTGTCATCGCAGTTCCTTTAAATTTTCTTTTGGCAAGGCTTTGAGCAACCTTGAGGGAAGCAGGGGAATAATCAATGCCTATAGCCTTTCCTCCCTTTAAAGCCATCCTGTAGGTAAATGTCCCTACACCACAGCCGAGATCGAGCGCCACCTCGTCTCTCTTTACTTCAATGGCATTTGCTATAGCCTCGATCCTTCTTCTATTGCTTTCATCTTCCGGTTCCCAGTAAGTCTTTATTGCATGTTCTTCGCCGAGCACCTCTATTCTTTCATCGTAGTCCCTTGAGGTTATATTCATTGATGTAACAAATGAGAGCAGCCTTTTTGCATTGCTTTTAAATATCCCCTCGATTTTGCCGTTTTTGAGTATATACCTTAAAAATTTTTCAGTGACAAAGATGTTTTGACTTTTTAGATATTCTTCAACATTGCTGCCTTTTAAGTCCTTATGCAATAATAACAATAGTCCTTCCAGTTCCTGACGGTATTTTCCTTCAAAACCCTCCTGCCACCCCCCTTTCATCGCCAGAAAAAAATTATCTGCCAAGGATTCTCTCATAAACCCCTTCAATCTCCCTAATCGCCTTTTTCAGTGAAAACTTCTCCAGGATAGTCCTCCTGCCCTCTTCACCAAGCCGTCTCATTAAATCCCTGTCTTTTATAAGTCTCTCTATGGCAGACCTTAAGGCAACAGGATCCTTCTTGGGAATTAATATCCCGTTTTCACCATCATTAATTATCTCTCTCAATGGACCTATATCAGAGGCGATGACTGGTATGCCAGCTGACATCGCTTCTATAACTGCAATGCCAAAGCTCTCGTACTCTGCATGGCTGGGAAAAACGAATATATCCATTGCCTTCATTAATACAGGGACATCCTGCCTTAAACCAGTTAGGACAAAATCTTTGTCAATGCCTTTTCTTTTTATCTCAGCTATAAGATCATCTCTTGCATTGCCATCTCCAACAATGAGAAACTTCACTTCCTTCAGTCCTTTAGCTGCATCAACAATCGTCTTTAAACCCTTCCTCCAGTCAAGCCTTCCTAAAAATCCCACAACAAAGCAGTCTTTATCTATTCCGAGTTCCCTCCTTGTTTTTTCCACCTCATCTTCTGATGCTACAATATCGGTATCAACAAAGTTATGGATGGTAACTACCTTTTCTGGAGCAATGCCCTGCCTTTCGATATAGGCATCTCTTGCTTCTTTAGAGACTGCTATTATCAGTCTTGTCATTTTATTCGAAATGATATGACCAAGTAGATGTAGCCTCCTCTTCAGATGGTTCTTAATCCAGAAATGGTCATGGGCAACAAGATGCTCGGTTACGATTACCGGTTTTCCCGTAAGTACGCCAACCAGTTTTGCATAAATCCCTGTCCTTCCCATATGGGCATGGATTATGTCATAGCTGCCCTTTTTTGCAATCTTGTATAAAGATAAAAGGGAATTGATACTTAAACCGTCTTTCAGTTCGATTTTATGAGTTTTGATATTATTCTTCTCAAGTTCTTTTGAAAGCCATCCTTCCGGGCATGCAACTTCCATGGAGAATCTATTTCTATCTATGGACCTAGCTATATCAAAGAGATGGCGTTGAGGCCCTGAGAGCTCCGAGGAGTGGATAACATGGAGAATCTTCAAGGTCTGTTGCGGGGATACCACGTTTTTGGATAAAATATGCCCTATTTTGTAAAAACGATTTTTTAAAAATAAAACATATCTATTTCTTAAAAAAAGTTGATACCTATTTTTAAATCTATCTTTAAGAGAATTTTTTATTGTCTTTTGAGCAAAAGTAATGCTATCGGCAAAGCCAACATTCTTAAAGTATCTTGACTTATATATATACTTTTTAACAACCTTTCTCGGCCCCGACCATGATACTGTATCATGAAATGCAATAATCCCTCTGTTTATCAATTTAGGAAACCATAACTCAAAATCTTGCTTAACCTTTTCATATTTATGATCGCCATCTATAAAGATAAACTCTACGGGTTCGGTAAATTCTTTAGCTGCTTCCTCCGACGTTTTTGCAACGGGGATGACAATATCATTAAGTTCAGCATTTTTAATATTCCTCTTAAATTCCTCAAATGTCTCATCACTGTGGGGGTCTATCGCATAAACTTTTATTTTTTCCCCGGCTTCTGATCCCTTTCCAATATAAATCGTCGATTTTCCCTTCCATGAGCCAATTTCCACTATTACTCCCTTCGCTTCACAGTTAGTCGAAGCCTGATATAGAAATTCTCCCTCAGCATCGGAGAGCCATCCTTCAATCTCATTAGTAATCTTTTTCATGTTGTGATAATTGCCATCACTTGAATTTATCGCTCTTAACTATATCTCCACTCAAGAGCTGAAGGTATAGCTTTTCGGTCTCTCTGATATTTCTCTCTATAGAAAAGTAGACTTCTACCCTTCCCCTCCCCTTTCTACCCATATCAAGCATTCTCTTCTGATTCTGCAATAAAGAGATTATTGCATCAGCCATAGCCCTATCATCGCCAGGATCAATCAGTATCGCAGTTTCGCCTTCCGCAGCTATTTCAGGCGTCCCTCCACTCCTGGTTGCAACAATAGGTTTTGCCATTGCCATTGCCTCCAGATGGGTTCTCCCCGATGGCTCTGCATGTGAGGCCAGCACATATATATCCATAGCTGCAAGCACTTCACGAAGATCTTTCCGGAAGCCGGTAAATATCACTTTTTTAGTCAATTTCAGTTCTACAGAAAGCCTTTTGACATGTTCCTCCCAGTCCCGGTATTCTGGAGATATATGACTCCCGACTATAAGAAATCTCACAGCAGGGAATTCTTCTGCTACTATCCGCGCAGCCTTCAAAAAGGTGTCATGCCCCTTTTCAGGCACGATACGGCTTGTCATCCCTATTACCGGTGTTTCTCTTGAGATGCCGAATTCTAATCTGATGCCTTCACCAATAGAAGTTTCTGGATTAAACTCCTCTGTATCAACACCGTTCTGAATAACTACGCATTTTCCGCGAGGAATTCCATTTCTGTAAAATCTTTTTCTGATAGCTTCAGTTAAGCAGATCAGTCTGTGAGGGAGAGAGATAAAAACTTTGTCAGGATCTATTGTTTCTGAGGTTACAAGATTCCTTGCATGCCAGACTACCTTTTTCCCCGTTAGCCTGCCAGCTATCCCACCATATAGATTAGTCCTGAAACCATTTGAGTGGATAAGGTCTATATCTTTGGACCTTATAATACTGATAAGTTTATTAATAGTTTTTATTTTTTTGAAGATATTGAGATCTAGTGGTCTAGGAAAATCTATAAAATTTATCTCGATCCCAAGACCCTTTATGTCTTCTACAAAAGGCCCTTCTGATGGTACAGCAATAACCGGCAAGAATCTTTTTCTATCAAGTTTTTTTATTAGATAAAATATGCTTCTTTCAGCTCCCCCTATCTGTACAACATCATGGAGATAGAGGATACTGAATGGCTTACGTCTTTCTCGCATGAAACATGATCTCTTTCTGGAGGTTAAAGACCCTTGCCAATAGATTTATGGGCCGACTGGCAAAAATCCTCCTTATCCCCTTTGCCCAATAATCGTATCCACCTGTAGGATATGCAGATATCGAAAAATTAGTTCTCAGAAGAAGTTTTTCCAATGTCTTTGCATCAAAAAAATAGAGATGGTCAAAGTTGTGAAGCAGATACATTATATACCCTTCATTATCAAGTCGTTTTGGCTTGAAATGGATGCAGCCATTTTCCCATGTTTTGATCACATATTCGTCCTCCAATGGTTTTACAGGATAACCCAGTATCCTGTTCACGCGGGATAGAATTGTGATAAACGCGCTACGATTAGGGGTAATAACCACTAGAATCCCTTTATCGCTCAAGATCCTGTAGATCTCTTTCAAGGTATTTGCCGGGGAAGGAAGATGCTCGATAACATGGAAGAGGGTAATGACATCAAAACTACTGTCCTCGAACCCTGCCTTTTCTAACCCAGATATATTTAATACAGGGATACCGTAATTTTTCTTGGCAAATTCTGATGCCCTCTCCGAAACCTCGATTCCTATTACATCAAAACCCTTATCTTTAGCAAGCTTCAGAAAATAACCTGCACCTGTCCCGATATCAAGAAGCCTTCTGCATCCATAAAGATCCTCCGTCTTCAAGATAGGTTTTAGCCTGTAGAGATGAATCCTTTCTCTCCAGATTTCATGTTCATGGGTTTTCTTCTCCCATTCATCCCTGTCATTTATTACCGAAGCATAATATTCTTCTTTATACATCCAGTTTAGGAATTCCTTGTCAGGTCTCGGACTCATATATCTAAGACCACAGTTCTGACATACCACGATACGCGCCTCACTGTCATTTTTGACATGTATAATCGTTAGAGGATTAGCCTTATCCTCTCCGCATAGGCATTTAACCTTTTCGAGATTCAATTCCATTCAAACCCTATTCTTTTCTGCTATAATCTTGAATTGCGTTTCTGACCTCAGGAGCTTGTTATCGACCCAGTTTGATATGCCAAGCCTCATAGCAGATGAATATTTCCTGAAATCTACCTTAAAACCTTTTTCCGTGAGGAGACTTTTCACCTTTTCATGCTTTAAGCCTTTATAAAGGTGATAATCCGAAAGCCTCCAGTTAACGCCATGTATGGATTCTATGCGGCCTCTGCCCTTGATAAGATAACAAAGGTAATCAATCTGCCAGAGAATCTTTCTAAAAATAGAATCTCTTTGTATAAGAACATCCTTCAGGGGTTCATGGGTAATATATAGGAATCCACCAAAAGAAATAATCTCAACAAGATTTTCTAGTGTCTCCAGATAATTGGGAAGATGGTGAAGAACGGAAGACATCGACACTAAGCTATACTCTCTTTTTTTGCCTGACAGGAAGTTATCAATATCCGATTCGATTATGGTTAGTCGGGAGGCGGTATCCTCGGTAAGGGTATTCTTGGCTTCCTTGATCATTGATGTAGAAATGTCTAAGGCAGTAACACTGAACCCCAAGGAAAGAAGTTTCAACGCAAGATTTCCCGTACCACATCCTACATCAAGGGCATCTTTTCTCTCTATCTTTTCGCCGATATATCTAAGATCCCTCTCGGTCTCTCTTTGTTCGAACCAGTTATATATCTCGGGATGCAAGGATATATAGTTCTTCGATTCAAGTCTGTAGAGCTTGAGATTTTCTCTTATTATTTTTTCTCTTTCAGTCTTAGTTCCCATAATTTTGCCGAGGCAACGAAAACTGTAAAGGCCGATGAAAGGGAAATAAAGAATCCTCTGAAACCATCAAGAAAACCTCTGCACCAGAAATATTTAAGAAAAAAATTATAAATCGGCTTCAGAATAAATTTATCCAACACGTTTATGGATGTAATTCTCTTTCCCTTTGTAAATTCTTCTACTGCAAGTTGGGTTGTGTACCGATTGAATTTCTCGAAGTATTCTCCGAGGCTGCTGTACGAATAATGGACAAGGTCATTCTTAAGATACCCATATTCCGCCTTGTGCGGTGGAACCTGATGGATCTCATTGGGGAATATCACCTCACCTTTTTTAAATAATCTTAGTACGGGAGATGGGTACCACCCGCAGGTTTTGATCCATTTGCCGAGGAAATAGTTTCTTCTTTTTAGATAGTAGGCCGGCCGGATATTGGATGATCTCACAATTGAAAGTATCTCATCCCTGAGTTCAGGCGATACCCTTTCATCTGCATCAATATAGAATATCCACCTGCCAGATGCCTTTTCTATCGCAAGGTTTCTGTCTGGTTCACAGTAGCCCTTTGGCTCCGTTAAAAAAACTTTGTCGGTAAACTCTCTTGCGATCTTTACCGTTGAGTCATTGCTAGACTGGTCTACGATCACGATCTCGTCTGACCATGAAACCGTTTTTAGACATTCTCCTATCTGAGCTTCTTCGTTTCTGACTACCATGATCACCGAGATACCCACTTATTATAACCTCTCTGCCCTTACAATTACCTGGCTGGCTATAGAAGGAAATATGCCTCCTATACAACAAAAAAATCTACATAGCTTTCTATAAATCGGCTTATCTTTAATATAGAGCCTGTTCATAAAGCTATTTAATGCAAGATTCCACTCCAAAGACACGGGGGCGACAAATCCCCTTTTAGGTCTTTTCCTTGTAATTATTGCATAAAAAATCCTCGGTAAAATCCCTAATGGTCTTGGTAAATTCATTCTCAACTTGAAACCCATACCCCTAATCGCAATCGGCTTAAATCCAGCCTTTTTCAGAAGCAATTTCAGTTTTTTGGGAGAGAACGTATGAAGGTGATGATCTTTTAGGATCTCGTCAAGATTGGTTTCATAAAACAAGCCTGACGGTGTTGAGATAATAAGTGTCCCGCCTTTTTTTAAAGCCTTGTAAGAAGAGCTCAGAAATTTCTCAGGCTTTATTAGGTGTTCTATAAGTTCGGATGCTATGACGCAATCGAAGCTTTCTTTCTTAAATGGCAACTCCTCAGCATCAGCAACAATAAAGTAGCCATTTTTGCATCGTTCAGCGCATCTCCTTATTCTCTTCAAGGAAATGTCTAAAGCAGTTAGAGTCTTTGCATCTTTAAGTAATGTCTCAGCAAGAAGACCATCACCAGCGCCAACATCCAAAATATTTAGACCGCAATTGACCATTGATTTTATCGTTTTCAGTTGGCCTTCATACATTATCATAAATCGAAGGGGGTATCTAACCTCAAGACCGTCAGTGCCATATTGATCGAAAAGTATGGTTGTGTCTTCTCCATAGCGACCATAGGATTCGTAAAATTCTTTTAACCTTTTTTTTATATCTGCTTCCAAAGCCATTCTCCACTATCTAACCGAGGTGATTTCTTTTGCGTTTGAATCTCTCGCTGATGTTTTTAATAACCGGCACCTTCTCGACGATTAAGGCTCTATCATAATTATCGAGGTACCTTATATTCAGTATAATAACAACATAGACAAAAACAAAGAGTGTGCCCTTTAGAAAAAGCAATCTCAGCGCGTCACCCCTGTTCCCCGTAAAGCCCAACGAAATGACTTTTTCAGCAAAAAAAAGAACGCCTACAGATACAAATCCAGCTATCATCGGCTTCAAGAAAGGGGATAGTATCTCAGTAACCGATTTTTTAAAATAATCTTTAAAGAGCTTGAGAAAATAGACGGACCCCACAATAAGCGAGAGGCTTGTGCCGATGGCCGCACCTATGAAACCAAATTTCATAATCAGTATAAGGCTCAGGATAAGGTTTAAGGCAATCGTCAAGAAACCCCTTTTGAGTTCCAAATCTACCTTTCCTATTCCCCACGCAACCGAGGAAGCTATACTGCATATAAAGTTCAAGAAAAAACCAATGGAAAGAATCCTGACGACATTAGTTGAAAGCTGGTAATCCTTTCCTATCCATATGAATATAACTTCTCTTGCCTCGAGTGTTATAAATAGAAAGAGTGGTATCCCTGCAATTAAGAGATATTTTGTTCCCCTGCTGTAAAGCTCCCATACCTTATCCAATCCCCTTTTTATCTCCATTTCTGAAGCCGCCGGTGTTATAGCAGCTGTCATGAAGGCCGGAAGAGATCTCATCATCTGTGTAAGCTTCGAACCGATCTCATAGTATGTCACCTGGACTATTCCGAGAAAGTGGGATATCAGCATCTTGTCGTAATGGAAACTCACCATCTGGGATAGCTGACTGAGCTGAAGTGTGAGGCCAAAACGGACCAACTTCTTTAACATCGAAATCCTTATGTAGATAAAACCTATCTTCCATGTTTCCCCAAGAATCCTATATGTCATAATTCCCCCCGCAATCAGAAGGAGGAGAGATGCAAGGACATAATTATACATAAGTCCTATCAATCCATAGCCACTTTCGAGTACGAATATCGTTCCGAATATAAGTGGAACAGATACTAATGCTCCTATCTTGACGGACAGATCAAGCCTCTGAAGGCCGTAAAGAACGGAGTTAAAAACATTGAATAGATTACTCAGACCAAGGCTGACGACACCCAGAATCATTGCGACCGCTGCCTTTTCTTTAAATCCGGAAGGAAGATTAAAGAAACGAAGTATGGGTCCGGAGAAAATAAGAACTGCGGCGAAGAGAAAGATATTTACCACCATATAAAAGAACAGACCTGAGTTCATCATTTTCCTCAGGTTTTCTTTCTCTCCCTTGGCATAATAAAGGGATGTATATCTGACAAAGGATGTACCCAATCCCAGATCGAGAAGGCCCAGATAACCTGTCAGAACCCACACTATAGACCAGATACCAAAATATTCAACGCCCAGATGACTCAGAATATAAGGTGTGAGGAAAAAACTTATCAGCATCCCCATCACCCTTGCGATGGCATTGTAAAAGGTATTCCTTGCTATGCGGTCTGAATAGGATTCATCGGGGCCCGACATAAATTACGTGCCTCCCCTTATTTTAAGAAAGTCTGTGACCGATATTATTTTTTTCGTATATTTTTGCTTCAATCCTTACAAGGATCGTTACGCAGGACAAGGCCCAAGTCTCCCCGAGTAAGATCGTTGTTTACTCTTCAGCAGAGGTAAGCCCACGCTTTATCAGAGGATAGGTTGTCGCAAGTCCCATCAAGAACCAGAAAGGCTCCATGATACGCACAATGATAAAGGAGCTTGCACTGATTGAATGTCCTATGAGGCCTGCCAAGGCTCCCAGCATCCCCAGGTAGAGGGCCTTGAAGAATGGATCATCCACGGACCAATAGGTATTCCATAAAAAAAGGGCCATGCGCCACAAGAGAAAGAGGAATAAGGCAAGCCCAACAATTCCCGTCTCCACCAAGACCCGAATAAACTGACCGTCAATGAAGCCCGCCCCCGTGACCCCATATCCCAAGATGGGGCGATTCTTCCACTTCCCGAAGCCTTTTTTGTAGCTCGTCAGCCTCTCTGATGACGAGGGGTCAAGTCCCCGTCCCATAAAACTCTCGGTCCTGTCAAAGCCGGGGTCAGCGCGGAAGGTGCCAACGAATCTTTCTTTCGTGGACTGAGGGGCAATATAGGGAAGGGCAACAAGAAGGAAGATGGCCCCGACGATAAAAAAGAACCTCTTCGGCGAGAGGAGCATAAAGGGGGCGCTCATACATATCAACCCCAACCAAGAACCTCTCGATTGAGTAAACATCACGCTGGCACCCGAAAGGACCAGCAATGGGATGAGAAGGTTGGTCCTCTGACCGAAGGACCTCAGGAGAAAAAGGGCAAGGGATAACGATATGATAACCACAAGATATCCACCTAAGGTATTGGGCTCTCCGTATCGCTCAAAGGGGGCAGAGACCCTTTCACCCGAGGGGACTTGATAGAGGGCATAGAGGTTAACAAAGAGGGCAACGAGGAGTATCAGGATCACGAATGTCTTTATCTCCCTTTCCTCCTTCACATAGTTGACCACCATAAAAAAGATAATGAAATATTCTAAAATTTTCAGGTTAAAAAAAAGGCCGGATGCCGCACTCACATTTCCACGCACCATTCCGACCAAGGTAGCGAGGAGAGAGACGGCCATGAACAGGGCAATGGGGGTATGCAGTGGGGTGAGGCGAAAGACGGCTAATTCCTTGTAAATGGCAGCCCTGGCAAGCCACGTTAACACAATGACAAACAACAACAAATCATCCATCCTGAAGGTGATCTCCCTGGCCGCGGTCTGTCCAGCTATCACCTGCGGTGAAAAGAGCATGGAAACGAGGAGTATATAGAGGGCGACCTGAGGGTAAATAAAGCATATGATGGATATCATCAATGCCAAAAAGGCGATCACGGTAAGAGAAGGTGGCAGTACGATGATAAGGACGGCGGCACAAAGGGAGAGGCAGGTTAGAATTAACCGAGACTGGAAGGGTAGATCAATGTTGACATTCAATTAGGCCCCTTTCTCCTTTCCGTAGTAGTGCGTGTAGGTATATTTATAGTAATCCGGGCTCACCTCTGCCTTCATCTTGTTGAGCACGGCGCCTAGTATCCGCCCTCCTGCGTTCAGGATATGGGTCCGTGCCCTGCGGAGGGCCATCTTGGGGACCTTACCTGCCTCATAGACAAGCAGGACGCCGTCCACATGGGTGGAAAGCTCCACAGCATCCATAACGGGGAGTATGGGAGGTGTATCAATGATGATGTAATCAAATTCCTTGCTCTTCTTTACTTCCTCAAAGATATCCTTTATATACACGGATAACATCTCCCTGGCCTTCGGCGTCTTTCCTCCGGTCGGGAGGATGTGCACATTCTCCAGTCCTGAACCAGAAAGGGCAAAATCGAATCCCCTTTCTCCCAATATCAGATCCACGATACTCCTCGCCGCCTCGCTGA
>Ga0256868_10000911_pt1 | contig 16772 bp, 15 predicted proteins | sample RVTome_13_FD_187341 | JGI IMG/M metagenome (GOLD analysis project Ga0256868, IMG submission 187341) | Soil microbial communities from uranium-contaminated site in the Upper Colorado River Basin, Wyoming, United States - RVT92D227 HiSeq ...
ACCGCCCTTACGAATAACGAATAACGTGTAACAAATAACGTATAACGAATAACAAGCACTTGAGCATAGCGATCAATGAAAGAAAGGAGGAAGAAAATGAGCAGTAGAAAAGAACAGGGCACGCGAGTGGAAAAAAAGTCCTACACGAAGCCAGAGGTGAAGCAGGTTCCATTAAGACCTGAAGAAGCGGTGCTTGGTAATTGTAAAGTAGCAGGTACAGGTGGACCAGACGGTGCGAATTGCTACAAGGCTATCCCCCCCAACAGATGTAGTTCTCTGGGATCTTAAAAAGTAAGGCTCTTCAGAAATAATGAAGAAAGTGTAAGACGAAATGAACAACAACTACTTTTTTAAGTTTCGGAGATAAGCACCAATGCTCATAAAAATCGCCGATATCACAATCGCGCTCCTCACTGATGGCCCAGAGCTAAAACTTGGAACCGAAGGAGCAATGAAGCATTTCCTGACCGATGGGGTAGATTCGGATGTGAAAGTCCATGCGGGCTGGGGTGATCTTAAAAGGGAGAGCGCTGGGAAAAAAATTTTCGACTCAGGGGCTCTCTGGCAACTTTATTCTGAGAATGGTTTCTATCTTTTCCGTTTCATTTCTCCAGCCTTAGGTTCCCTTCCCTATAAAGTCGCTTACTTTAATCGGAGTTTTACAGAAGGGAAAGTTTTGCTCCAGCGTTCTTACGTCAATGGTAAGCCTTGCATATATCCATTGGAGTACCCACTGGATGAGCTCCTTTTCATCAATTTCCTTGCATTGGGGAGAGGGGCAGAGATTCACGCTTGCGGCGTGCTGGATTCCCAGGGGCGAGGTCACCTTTTTGTGGGTCAATCGACCGCTGGCAAGACCACCATAGCAAAGTTATGGGAGGATGAGCCTAACAGCATAGTCTTAAGCGATGACCGAATAATACTTCGTAGAATGGGAAGTAAAATATGGATGTATGGAACCCCGTGGCATGGTGAAGCAATGCTAGCTTCTCCCAGTCGGGCTCCGCTAACAGCAATCTACTTTTTAGAAAAGGGAGAGACAAATGAACTAGTCGCTCAGAAACCATCGGATTCTATTAGTCGCCTCTTTACCTGCAGTTTCCCTCCCTTCTACAATCGCGACGCCCTTGACTTCACTCTTAGTTTTCTTGAAGATGTCGCAAAAATGGTTCCATGCTACGAACTCAGGTTTAAACCAGATAAGAGTGTAGTCGAACTTATAACGAGTAAAGAGTGACGATTAACAAAGATACAAACCCGAGTGCTCTTTAAGTGGAACGACCCTCAACCACAACAGAATTCCTCCCGCGTAAACCCACTATTTCACTGTTCCATTATTCCCTTTACGAAAATGCTGCAGAATGCCGCGCCCTGTGGGCGGGGATGAATGCAGCGATTTCAAAAACCGGATAGGCCGGACATTCTTGTCCGGCAAGCGCATTTTCGCCGAGACTGGAAAGCCTCGGCTACCCGGGAAGTCCCGCCCTGTGGGCGGGCAGCTTCACTTAGTCCTCACTAACCTCAGCTCTCCCTCAAATATCCTCAAAAACTATGCAATATCTCGAAATAATTAACAAAAATTGTCACATGAACACGCAGAAGCAGACTATGGTTATTAATTTTTTATAGCAATTTTGCTGGGTTATCAAATTATCGATACAGTGGCATATATTTTGCTAAAGTTATTAATACGGTCCTTCGTATATAAATATGGGGATGTAACAGAAGTAAAAAAAGGAAAATGAAAAGGAAAATATGGCACTACTTTGTCGGATGAAGAAGGGAGGTTTTTGGGAGCTATGAGAATTGAAATCGCCAAAAATGGAAGATTGATCTTCTTGGTAATTGCCTTCTTGGGGCTACTTTTATGGGGGCCACAAATCATCTATTTCCCGTACGGAATTAAGGAAGCCCGAGCTGCTGCTGTCTCTTCGGTTCAAAGTGGCACTACCACGAGTACCGCGAATGGAACAGTTACAGTCGACATAACAGATGTTGATCCGGCAAAATCTTTTCTTATTTTCCAGACGCGGCATAATAGTAACCGACCCCCCGGGTCTATGATCAGAGGACGGATCAACGCAACAGGGACTTTGTTAGAATTCGCGCGGGTTACTGACGGAGTAGCACCAGAACCTGTAACTATCACGATCCGATGGTACGTGGTTGAATTTTCTTCAGGTGTTAAAGTGCAACGTGGTACGGTCACCCAATCAACTACAACGATTAATGTGGGCATAACACCCGTTGCCTCGCTTAGCCAGGCTTTTGTAACCTGGTCTAAGACACCCGCCGCAGCTGACACAAGCTACGACGCGAACGATCCTATTTTAGGGGAATTGACAACAACAAGTAATCTGCAGTTCAGGGTCAATGGGGCAAGTGCTAGCCTTATCATCTGGTGGCAGGTAATCGAATTCACAGATCCTGCGGATATCAACGTCCAGAAGGGTACGACCTCGTTATTAGGAGCAGCAACATCCGTTACAGTTACACCAGCGGTACCTGTGAATGTAAACAGCACATTTGTATTGGTAGGGTTTCGAACTGCTGGCTCAGGCGCAGATGTTGGGTCCAGGATGCTCCAGGCGATATTAAATGCTGATGGCACGATCACGATAGACCGAAGTATATCAGGAACCCCGGATGATATTACTGAGATAGTTTGGCAAGCTGTGGAGCTGAAAGATGGTTCCACCGTGCAAAGAGGCAGCGTTAACTTCCCACTCGCCGGAGCTCAGCAAATTGTTTCTCTTGGCACCCCCGTTGACACAAATCGATCAATAGCCTTCGCCTCAGTCCAGCCCGTTGGTGGCCAGAATATGGGACGATCTCCCTATGCAGCAGATGATATCATCGGGGTTGGTTCGGTCACTATGGCCCTGTCTGCTACTCAAATTACCATGGACCGAGACAATACCGCTGACACAGCAGATATTGGCTGGTTTGTGGTTCAGTTTTCAAACTGCGGTTTTTTCTATCGAAAGTCGATCACTGTCCAAAGTGGCCAAGTACAAGGGGGTCCCCATACTGATTTTCCTATGCTCGTCAGCCTTACGGACCCTGACCTAAGGATCTTAGCAAACGGAGGTCATGTTACTAGTTCGGTGGGCTACGATATTATCTTCAGGGGCATGGATGACACGACCTGCGGCGGAGCGGGAAAATCTCCCTGTACCTTGTCTCATGAGATTGAACAGTACGACGGGTCAGCAGGGACGCTGGTCGCGTGGGTGAGAGTCCCCTCGATAAATAATAATACGGTCATTTATATGTACTACGGAAACAACTGCATCACTTCACTTACAGAAAATCCAACCGGAGTTTGGGATTCGAACTACAAAGGGGTGTGGCATCTCCACGATGACTTTGAAGACAGCACTGTCAATAACAATGACGGAACCAATAATGGTTCCATCAACTACGCCAGCGCAAAGATCGCCGACGGAGACGATTTTGATGGAACCACCAGCTACATTCAGACTCCGAGCAACGAGTTGCAGACCGAAAATAATTTTACCATCTCTCTCTGGTTCAATGCCGATGCAACTAATTTTACACGTCACTTGATCTGGCAGGGTCTAGGAACCGCAAATGGGTTTGGGAATGGAGCGGCTAGTACTGATCAAGAGATGCACCTTTCTTTCGGTCGGATCACAGCAGGTGTGTCGGAGGCTGATTATTTGACGTTCTTCTTGGGAGATACAGATGATGTTTACGGCGACATTATTCAGGCATCATATGCTTTTTCAGATATTACTAACTGGCATCATGCCGCGGTGGTAGTAACAGGTCTGGGGTCATCCCCAAGGGCCGAACTGTTTTTGGATGGTTCTTCGGTAGCGTCAGACACGGGTTTAGTAGCAAGAACAAGCCGGACTAACTGGAATACTAATTTAAGATTCGGGAGGCCTGGAACCGCAGGAAGATATTTTGACGGAGGTCTCGATGAGGTCCGTATTGCAACTACTAATCGCTCCGCCGACTGGATCACTACGGAGTACAACAACCAGAAACCTTCTTCCACTTTCTATACGGTAGGTACTGAGCAGCAGGCTGCACCTACTGCCGTGACCCTGAAATCATTTACAGCCACCCAATATTCCGAGGGTATCTTACTGAAATGGAAGACTGGTTATGAGGTGAGCAATCTTGGCTTCCATATTTATCGTGAGAAGAGGGGTCAGCTGACTCGATTGACTCCTGAGCCTGTGGCAGGCTCAGCTTTGCTTGCTGGATCTCGCACAGCCATGACAGCAGGCCATCATTATCACTGGTGGGATGCCTCACTCAGTCCTCAGTCCTCATTCCTCAGTCCTGTTAGTTATTGGCTTAAGGATATAGACCTGAATGGGACTGAGACCATGCATGGTCCAGTGACACCGGTATTTTCTCGAGAGCCTCTTCCAGAGAAGTTCAGGCCAGAGCTTTTGAGCGAGCTTGGGATGAGACTGGAGGAGAGGTATCGCCATTATTGGAGAGTTCAAGAATTGAAGGAAAGATTAGGTAAAAGACCATCACCTATCCGCCATCAGCAATCAGCTAAGAGTGCGTCCAGTGGTGAAGCCCGTCGGGCCGCTGCTCAGTCCTCAGTCCTCAGCACTGATTCCTTCAGGCTCAGTCCTCAGTCCTCATCACTTGGTACTGTAGTTCAGCAGTCCTTAGCAAGCCGCCCAGCGGTGAAACTTTTAGTAAAGGAGGAAGGATGGTATCGAGTAACCCAACCTGAGTTAGTGGTGGCAGGTTTGAGTTCAAAAGTTAATCCTGAGTACCTTCAGCTTTTTATGGAAGGTCAAGAGCAGCCCATTCGAGTAATTGGTGGGAAGGATGGGCGCTTTGGTCCTGGGGATGCGATAGAGTTTTATGGAGCAGGTCTTGATACGCCATCGACTGATAAGAGGGTTTATTGGTTGATTGAGGGGTCAAGGCCAGGCAAGAGAGTCGAGGTCTCTCATAGCCAGGGGGGTCAGATATCCTCTTTCAGTTTCCTCTCTACGGTGGAGTGCAAGGATCGGGTGATCTATTTTTCTGCACTCCGGAATGGAGAGGAGGAGAACTTCTTTGGTTCAGTGGTTTCACCCAGTGGAGCGGACCAGTTTTTGACACTTAGACATTTAGATCCTGCACCTTCTGGAGAGGCATTGTTAGAGGTTATTCTACAGGGGGCGACGGAGGGGACACATCGTGTGGGGGTTCTCTTGAATGAGGTAGAGGTGGGAGAGGTTGTCTTTGAGGGGTTCTTGAAAGAGTTATTCCAGGTAGGGGTTCCTCAGGCGCTTCTTGAGGAAGGGGAGAATCTAGTGAGCCTCATCGCTCGGGGTGGGGAGATGGACTACAGTCTACTTGATCTCATTCGCTTGAGTTATTGGCATACCTATGAAGCGGATGGGGATGAGTTGAAGTTTGGGGGCCGGGGAGGAGAGCATCTCTCGATCTCTGGGTTTACGCATCCCACGGTTCAGGTGGTAGACATTACAGATCCAAATGATCTGGTAGAAGTATTCGGGAAGGTGAGGGCTCAGGGTGGAGCTTATTTGGTGGAGTTTGAAGTGCCTGGTGGAGGGGAGAAGAGGCTATTGGCTTGTACCGCAGATAGGATCAAATCACCATCAGAGACAGTCCCCAATCGGGCTTCTTCTTGGTCACAGAGCTCTTTAGGCTATGACTTTGTGATGATATCGCATAGGGATTTTATAGAGGCTTTGAAGCCTCTTAAGCAACTGAGGGAGTCCCAGGGGTTATCCGTAGCCCTGATTGACATAGAGGACATTTATGATGAGTTTAGTTTCGGGGCAAAGAGCCCCAAGGCCATAAAGGATTTTCTCGCTCTGGCAAAGTCCAATTGGCAAAAACCTCCACGATTTGTTTTGCTTGTGGGGGATGCGAGTTCAGATCCTCGGAACTATTTGGGTTATGGGGATTTTGACTTAGTGCCCACCAAATTAGTTGAGACGGCTTATCTTGAGACAGCATCGGATGATTGGTTTGTGGATTTCAACGAGGATGGGCTTCCGGAGATGGCAGTGGGGAGATTTTCTGTTCAGACGGCTGAGGAGACAGCGGGAGTTGTTTCTAAGACAGTGGGATATGAAAAATCGAGTAAGAACAAAGAAGCTTTACTTGTAGCAGATAAAGCGGATAATTCGGATGATTTTAACTTTGTGGGGGCTTCGGAAGAAGTGAGGGCCCTGTTACCAGCCTATATCACAGTGAAAACGATTTTTCGGGGAGATTTTGGTAGTGATGCTCAGGCAAAAGCTGAGCTTTTGAGTGGGATTAATCAAGGACCTTTGTTGGTCAATTTCATCGGTCATGGGTCGATAGAGATTTGGAGGGGGATTTTAACTTCGGAGGATGTAGAGAGTCTCATCAATGGTTTTCGATTGCCATTCTTTGTGAATATGACGTGTCTCAATGGGTTTTTTCAGAATCCTTACAGTGAGACCCTTGCCGAGGGACTCATGAAGGCTCAGGGGGGAGGGGCTGTAGCAGTCTGGACTTCTTCGGGATTAACCGAGCCTGATAAGCAGGCGGTCCTGAATAAGGAGTTGATCAGACTTCTCTTTAACGGAGAATTCTTAACCCTTGGGGAGGCGACAGCTCGGGCAAAGGCCTCTGTTTCTGATCAGGATGTCAGAAAGACCTGGATTCTGTTCGGAGACCCAACAACAAGGCTGAAATGAAGATGGAACAATGGAACGATGGAATATTGGGTTAAAACACAAAGGAGGGTTGACCGGAAAGTGCTCCGTCCCGCCCGAGCGGGATACGCGGGGTTAAGGGGCACAATATAAAGTGATGTTACATTGCCGGGAAGCCTCGACCTGTGCCTGCCTGCCGGTAGGCAGCGCCGGGGAGCTTCACTTCAATGAAGGGTATTCAGTTCGTAGTGGACGATCCGGGAAAGAAAAGGGCGTTCAAATCAATCTTTTGGAATTGGGAGAACCCTGGGAAGATATTTATTACGTTTTAATTTCCGAATCCCGGAAACATGAACCGACAGTGGACTGGGAAGAGCTTAAGGCTGAAATTAAATAGGATTAGCTCAACGGTGAGTGACTATAACGTTCAATTTGTTGCCTCTGCAGCCAAAGAGTTTCGGGCATTATCAGCTGATATAAAACGCAGGGTCAGACGTGCTATGGAAGACCTTCGTAAGGATCCTCACTCAGGGGTTGCCTATAAACAGTTCATTCTTGATACTAAGTCTTATAACGCATTTATGAACTCATCGACACTAAGATTAGCTTGGCGGATAATTGCACGTAATGTTCCTCTATCTAATTCCTTGTGGTCGGGAACAACTATTTGGGCGAAAGGGTCATCCTTACGTAAGATAATATGGCTCCCTTCTTGCCGTTTGAAGTGGAAACCCAGCTTTTCCAAAGCCTTAACGCACTCCCGGCCTGAAATCCCGGGCAATTTCTTCATACCGCAACCATAAACGCTTCAAATCGTTCTTCGGGAACAGGGAGATGATCTTCTTCTAATGCAGCAATATATCCTTGAATTGCCTCTCGAATATTGGTAATAGCTTCTTCTCTTGTTTTTCCCTGGCTAATGCATCCGGGTAGGCTTGGACATTCAGCTACCCAATAACCATCCTCCCCAGAGTAAATAATGACTTGCCTCATTGTTTACCTCCATATGGGTTGAAAGAAATCATCAATGCTCTTTACTTAAAATAGTATATTAAAATTCGGCGAGGTTGACAAGGAAAAATAGGGGCTCCGTCTTACGGCAACGGCCTTTCGATAAACTCCAGGCCCCGAACATTGTCGAAGGGCAACGATGCTCATGTCGTCATCTCCTTTTCAGCTACCAAATATTCTGATGGGGTCCTACTGAGATGGAACACGGGCCATGAGGTGGACAATCTGGGGTTTCATATATATCGAGAGGAGGGTGGTGAGCGGGTGCGCCTTACCCCAGAGCCTGTCGCGGGCTCAGCATTGCTTGTAGGTTCTCGAACCGCTCTGACTGCAGGCAGACATTATAATTGGTGGGACTTCCCATCACTGAGCACTCAGTCTTCGCTCGGTCCTCAGTCCTCATTACTCGGAACTGTTAGATATTGGCTTGAGGATATTGATCTGAGCGGCAAGCGGACGATGCATGGCCCGGTGACACCAATCTTATCTCGAGATCCCCTTCCACAGAGGGTGAAGCCGGAACTTCTGAGTGAACTCGGGATGAGATTGGAGGAGAGGTATCACCATTATTGGAGGGTAAGAGAGCTGAGGGAGAAGCTCAACGATCGCTATCGCTCAAGGAGTACTACGTTTAAGGATCGCTTCGCTCGAGGATCGCTTACGCTTGAGGCGAAACAGAACAGATTGTTAGCCTCGAGTCCTGCAGGGACGCTCCTCAAGGGGCGTAGGCCCGCTCCTCCATCCTCAAGGCCGAAGGCCGATCTACTGGTTCAGCAACATTTGGCTACCCGTCCCGCAGTGAAACTCCTAGTCAGGGAAGAGGGGTGGTATCGGGTCACTCAGCCCGAGCTTGTGGCGGCTGAGCTAAATCCCAGAGTTAATCCCATGATTTACAGCTTTATTCCAGGTAGAAGTACCTCAGGCGCTTCTCTATGAAGGGGATAACCTGGTGAGCTTCATCGCTCAGAATGGAGAGGCAGACATCAGTGTGCTTGATTCCATCAAGTTAACCTATTGGCACACTTATGCAGCAGACAATGATGAGTTGAAGTTTAGAGCCAAGGGAGGAGAGGACATTACGATCTCTGGATTTAGGAGTCCTGGGATTCGGGTGGTAGACATTACGGAGCCGAGTAATGTGGTAGAGGTATTGGGCAAGGCACAGGTTCAAAAGGAAGGGTATTGCTTTAGGTTTAGGGTGCCTGGGATGGGGGAGAGGACGCTTCTTGCTTTTACAATCGAGAAGGTGAAGCTGATTGACGAGGTTGTCCTCAACCAGCCTTCCTCCTGGTCTCAGAGTTCTTCTGGGTACGATTTTGTGATGATTTCACATAGGGAATTTATGGAGGCTCTGAAACCACTCAAACAACTGAGAGAGTTTCAGGGGTTATCGGTAGCTTTGATTGACATTGAGGATCTTTATGATGAGTTTAGTTATGGGGTAAAGAGTCCAAGGGCGATCAAGGACTTCCTGGTTCAGACCAAGAGCAAGTGGAAGAAGACTCCAAGGTTCGTCCTGTTAGTAGGGGATGCGAGTTTTGATCCTAAGAACTACTATGGGTTTGGGGATTATGACTTTGTGCCGACCAAGCTCGTAGATACCCAATATCTTGAAACCGCCTCAGATGATTGGTTTGTGGATCTCAATAATGATGGATTACCTGAGATAGCGATAGGCAGGTTACCTGTACGGACAGTGGATGAGGCCAATACGATCGTCTCAAAGATTATAGGCTACGAGATGTCAGGGGCTATTAGAGAAGCCATATTAGTAGCAGATAGGAATGAGGGATATAACTTCGAGGGGGCGAGTGAAACGGTAAGGAATCTTCTGCCGTCATCTTTGATGGTTCGGAAAATCTATCGAAGTCAGTTTAGCAGTGATGAGCAAGCGAGAAGTATGCTCATAAGCAGTATTAGTCGGGGGCCGTTATTGGTGAACTTTATTGGTCATGGGTCGATAGAGATTTGGAGGGGTATGCTTTCAACAGATGATGTGGAGGTCCTCGTCAATGGCATGAGACTTCCCTTCTTTGTGAGCATGACCTGTTTGAATGGATTCTTCCAGGATCCTTATGCGGAACCTTTGGCGGAGGCGTTGTTGAAGGCCCCCCAGGGTGGAGCCATAGCCGTCTGGACTTCTTCGGGGTTGGCAGAACCAAGTGGCCAGGCTACCATGAATAAAGAGCTAATTCGTCTGCTTTTTAATAGTGATCCAATCACTCTTGGAGAAGCCACGGCGAAAGTCAAGTTCTCTGCTGGAGACGATGACGTCAGAAAAACCTGGATTCTGTTTGGAGATCCAACGACACGGCTCAAGCCATAGGCTTGAGGAGCGGTCCTTCGGGACTGTAGGTTGGAGGTATCATTCCCGAAGGCCGATCTTCTTTATTTGGGGAATGACTCTGTGGAAAGGAGATTATTTGTCTCTAAATACATCAAATCCCTTCAGGTAGTCGTCAAGCTCTATCGGAGCTTCTATACCGAGTTTGGCGAGCAGATCGATTACCTCACTGATTGAGACGTCAAGTTTTTTAGCCAAGCCTTCCAGTGAAAGCGTTCCCTCTTTGTAATGTCTGAGCATTAAAAACACCCATTCCATGTTTACGATTTAGTACAAGCGTTGGCGAAATTGGATAAACAAAGGAAATTTGACACAAAGGAAATTTGATCTTGCCTTAACATATCCGATAAGATATAATATATTTGAGAATGCAGATTATCTTTTATCGTACGCCAGGCGGACAGGAGCCCGTTCGAGAATACCTTTCAGGTCTTTCGCTTCGAGACCTGAGCTGCGGCTGCCGATGTTTTGGATGCGATTCGAGAACACGGTTTACGTGCTCCCGGAGTTCGATTCAAACGGATCCGGGGAAAGTTGTGGGAGTTTTATATTGAAGCTGGGGCCTCCCATCGGATCTTCTACGTTGTGGTCAATGGCCCAATGATTGTTCTTCTTCATAGCTATAAGAAGCAAAGCCAGAAGGCTCCAACAAGAGAGATCAAGATTGCGGAGCGCAGGATGAAGGAGGTTTTACATGAGTCCTAAAAGAAAGACGTGGATGGGATCAGGGGTCGAAGAGTTTCTGGCCCAGGAAATGAGGGACCCAGCCTTTCGAATGGCATTCTCAGAGGCACGAGCTAATCGGATCAAGAGAGCACTTGCTGAGACGATTCGAAATGCCAGGAAGAGACGCGGGTTAAGCCAAGCTGCTTTGTCTAAGCGAGCTCGGACAACTCAGGCAGTTGTTTCGCGTATTGAGAATCTCAATACGTCTTATCTGCCGAGTGTAGAGGTGCTTGCGCGTCTCGCTGGTGCTCTTGGTGCACATCTTGAGATAGCCTTTGTTCCTGAAGCACAGACGTCATCGCTATAATTTTAGCAGCAAGAGATATGACGCCAGCCGAGAGGAAAAGATATGCGAAAATATAAGGGTTCAATATCCAAAGGGAAATCTTACAAAGAAATTGGAGACTTTTGGGATACTCATGACCTGACAGAGTTTTGGGACCAAACCAAGAAAACATCATTTGAGGTGGATATTGAATCCGAAGTGACCTACTACTCGTTGGATAAGAGGCTTGCCGAGAAAGTCCAAGCCATTGCACAGAAACAAGGGATATCCGCTGATACTCTTATTAATCTGTGGGTCCAGGAAAAACTTCTGCAACAGAATGCGTGAGCACTTTACAGTTAAAGTTATTTGACAATTTAACAAAGTTCCTTCTTCAGCCATTAAATCTTCTTATGAGATTTTTCCATGAGAGCCAAAATTCAGAAGGTAAATGCTTTTGAAGCAAAAACGCGACTTTCCGAGCTGTTACGCGAGACGGAACGGGGTGCCTCCTACATCATCTGCCGGCGTGGTAAAGAGGTAGCTCGTTTGACCCCTCCTGTGAAGGAAGCAAAGGAGATTAAGCTCAAAGAGGTGCTTTCCTTTTTTCTTGAGATCAGGGAACAGATTTCCGGAAAAGTAAATATTCGTGAGTTGATCGAGGAGGGTCGCTGTTTCTGATGGAACGTCCTTTAGCCTTAGCCCCCGTTTAGTCAAACACACCTCAAACTTGTCCTGTGGAATAGTGGCTTAGAAGGCATCGAATAAGAGGTTGGCAACTAAAAGATTCATTTACGTTAAGGTGACCACAAGTCCGTTATTCTACAGGGCGCAACGCCCCTTGAACGATAGTGTTCCTCAATCCAAAATTTCATCATTCCAATATTCCAATCTTCCTTAAGGGGAATGCTCCTCATGACTCAATCCTCAGTTCTCAGCACTCAGCACTTGAATCCGAGTGAAGTTCTTCCTGAACTTGTCAATGAGGTTCTTAGCAAGGGAGTAGAATGCCGCCTACAGGTTAAGGGCTATAGCATGTCTCCTTTTATAAAGGATAGTGATGTGGTGACAATCTCACCCATGTCTGACTCCTCACCTGGATTCGGAGATGTAATAGCCTTTATCCATCCCAAGACCGATAAACTTATCATTCATAGAGTGGTTCGGAAAAGTAGGGATGCTTGCCTTGTGAAAGGAGAGAATGCCCTTGAGCCAGATGGTCTTATTGAAAGAAAACATATGATTGGTATAATAACGAGAGTTGAAAGGAAAGGGAAAAAGGTATTCTTCGGCCTGGGTCCTGAACGATTTCTGATTGCCTTGCTGACAAGAAAGAGTCTTCTTCTCCCTGTCCTACGCCCCTTATGGAGAATCTTTCGCCCAGCAGTACGAATCTTCCTTAAATGAAAGCACGATTTCAATTCGTGGAGATTTCGATTTTAGGTCTTGTGATCCTGTTACTGGTATGTGGGACCTATGTCCGGAATAGTCTGTGGAACAACCCGGTAGAACTCTGGGCCGAGTGTTTGAAGAAATCACCGAACAAAGCGCGCCCCCATGTGAATATGGGGAATGCTTTGGCACGACTCGGAAGGACGGATGAGGCTATCACTCACTTGTCTCAGGCCCTGAAGATTGACCCCAAATCTATGTCCGCCCACTATAACCTCGGTATTGCTCTAACCGAACAAGGAAGGATCGAGGACGCCATTACCCATTTTACGGAAACCCTGGAAATCGAGCCTCATCATGCAGACGCTCACTACTTTCTTGGATCTGCTCTGGTTCGCCAGGGTAAAGTTGGTGAAGGGATGACCCATTTGGCCGAGGCCATACGAATCAAACCGCAGCATGCCGACGCTCATAGAAGTTTGGCGGTCGCCCTTAGCCTGCAGGGTAGGGTTGAAGAAGCCATCACTCATTTTCAGGAGGCTCTTCAGATCAACCCTCGCGATGGAAGAACTCATAATAACCTTGGTGCGCTACTGGTACAGCTAGGTAGGGTCGATCAGGGAATGGCCCAATTCGCAGAGGCCTTGCGTACTAACCCTGATGACGCAGAGGCTCACTACAATATGGGATTTTCTCTAGCGGGCCAGAGGAGGTTTCAGGAAGCGATAGGGCATCTCGCTAAGGCCTGCCAGATTGAACCCGAGAATGTGAAGGCTCATTTTTCTTTAGGATTGGCATACGTGGAAGCTGGAAACCAAACCGCAGCTCGAGGGGAATATGAGATCCTGAAAAGGCTCGATCTGGGTTTTGCAGAGGTTTTGCTGAAAAAGGTTTCAACCAACTGATCCTGGCCCCCGCTCTACCTGGGGTAGGTACCGTTTGGTGTTGTGATACATAAATTGATTGGCATATATGCAACTATTTCTTAACCTGGTGTGGAGCGACAAGTGTAGCCGCAACCTTCAGGTTGCGTCCCCTAATGCGCCATTCAGGCCAAAATATCGCAGTCTGAAGCCTTTTAATGGGTGCGGCTACATAGAATTTCTACTTATCCAATGGCCGAAAGCAAAAAAATGTTAGATTTAGTACGTTGGTAACGGATTTATGAAAAGCTTGTTCAAATACCTCAAGCAGGGACTTACCCGTACCCATTCGAAAGACAGGATCGGTGGCACAAGCGAATCTGTTGGGCTAAGAACCAACCTTAGAAATCTTCGTCCCTTTGTTAGTAGGCACTGGCGCAAAGGACTGCTGGGTAGTCTGCTCGTCATCTTAACGTCACTATTATCTTTTCCCCAGCCTCTTATCACCCGCTATCTCATTGATCATGTCATCCTAAGCCGGCAACTGACTCTCCTAGCTGGAGTGATACTTCTTCTCGCTGTCATTACGCTAACGGAAAAACTATTGAATGTGTTCCAACAATTCTATTTTAGTCGTTTTGAGCAGACAGTCATTTTAGACATCCAGCAATCTCTCCTTGATCACGTCCTTCGACTCCCTAAGTCCTTTTTCGATGCGAACCAGACCGGATACCTGATGTCACGCTTGTCATCTGATGTCCAGGGACTCCGTTGGTTCTTTTCCAGCACCATCGTCTATATATTCAGCAACTGTTTGCGATTTATGGGGGGGATGGCATTTCTAATTTATCTTGAATGGAGACTTGCCCTTAGTGTTTTGGTTATCCTTCCGGCCCTTGTTTTTTTCATCCGGTATTTTTCCAAAAAGATTCATATTCTGAGTCATCAAAGCATGGAACAGCACGCTAAAGTTTTGGGTCAATTCCAGGAATCACTCTCCTCGGTCTCTTTAATTAAATCGTTCTCATCTGAAATGCGAACCGTTGGACATCTGATTTCGGAATCAAGAAAGGCATTTCAAATCTCGCTTGAGCAAACAACGGTAGGCTCCGTTGCCCATTTGATTATTTCTTCGACGCCGGGAATTGCCCGTGTTTTTGTCCTGGCGCTGGGGGCCTATTGGGTGATTAAGGAAGAATGGACTTTAGGCTCTTTGTTTGCCTTTCAGGCTTATTTAGGGTATGTCTTCAGCCCAGCCCAGTATCTGGCGACGGCTAATCTAGATCTCCAGGATGCACGAGCATCCCTGGAGCGAGTCTCGGCACTCTTTGATATTGTTCCAGAAGAAAATATAGAGAAGGGTAGAACGATTGAAAAATTAACCGGGGAGATCGAATTTAGGAATGTTTCATTCTCTTACGACTCTCGTGAACCCGTATTAAAGAACATTTCCTTCCATGTGCGACCAGGAGAAAGAATAGCCATCGTAGGCCCCAGTGGCGTAGGGAAAACCACTCTCATAAGTCTTATTCTTCGATTCTATAAACCTTCTTCAGGTGAGATCTATTTTGATGGATGGGCAGCCTCAGAGTTTGAGGTGAACGCATTGCGCCAGAGGATCGGATATGTTTCCCAGAATCCCCTTCTTCTCTCTGGAACGATCATGGAAAACCTTCGTTACGGAAATCCGGAAACCAACGAGGAAGAGGTTTTCCGGGCAGCCAAAGTGGCCGATATTCATGACTTTGTCTGTCACCTGCCCAAGGGATATGAATCCGAAATTGGCGAGAGAGGGATCAATTTGTCAGAGGGACAGAAACAGCGACTCTGCATTGCCCGTGCGTTGGTTAAAGACCCGGACATACTCGTGTTGGACGAACCTGCTTCTGCTTTGGATAGTTTGACGGAAAAATCGATCTTCCAATTCCTTCCCGACTTTCTGCGAAATAAAACGCTGTTTATCGTGGCTCATCGTATTTCTACGATCAAAAATTCGGATCATATTCTCTTACTGAATGAAAATCGTCTTGTCGCCATTGGGAAGCACGATTCCCTTTTAGAAACCAATGACTACTACCGTTCCCTGGTTACCTATCAGCAGGGCGGTGGTAACTAAGAGGGAGTTTCAATTACTTATTTCTAGCGCAGAAAATAAATCCTCTATAATCCCTCCCCGCCTTCCTCTAGTAAAGGGAGGAGATAGTAATTCCCCCTTTTATGAAGCCTGCCTGTCGGTAGGCAGGGGGGATGCAGGGGGATTAGAAATTTTCGCGGCTTGCGCCTGCCTGCTCCTGAAATGGTTAGTGGACTTGGGATGGGAAAAGAGTTTCACTGGGGACTTGCCGAAAGATTGAAATCGTATTTGAAGAAATCGGTGGTCGTTTTTAATTGCATCTTAACTTCCTGGACAGGACCTGTCCCTTCTTTAAAACATTCAAGAAGAGTTTCTCTCCCTGTCCCGATTCGTCCTGTTCGAGGATCGATCTTTGCAAATTCGACTCCTTCGGGAATCGGGAAGTCCTGAACAGGTTTGTCCTTCAATATTTTTGACATAAACGTGACCCAAATAGGGGATGCAGCCCGTGACCCCGTTTCATTTTCTCCCAAAGATCTTTCATCATCAAATCCCACCCATACCCCAGTAATGAATTCAGGCGTATATCCGATAAACCAGGCATCGATGAATTGGTCGGTGGTCCCTGTTTTAGCGGCTGCAGGTCTTTTAAGTGCTTTGGCCTTCCATCCGGTCCCATTTCGGACGACCCCTTCCAAAAGGTAGGTCATTAGATAGGCTGTTTGGGGGGTAAGGGCTTGTTCTTCATTGGCCAATTCTCTTGGATAAAAAAAGGGAAGATTTTCTTCGATGAGATTCCCATCCCCGTCCAAAATTTTCTTAATGAAAATGGGTTTAAAGATCTTTCCTTGGTTGGCAAATACCGCATAGGCGTTGGTCAATTCATATAAGGAGAGGCTTGAAGACCCCAGGGCCATGGAAAGGTCGTTCTGCAGGGGAGATGAGATACCCAGTTTTTTCGCATAGTCGGTGATGTAGTCAAGGCCGATGTCCTCAGCAATCTTCACGGTTACCACATTGACCGAATGGGTTAAGGCATTTCGAAAAGTGATCGGTCCCGAAAATTGTTCCCCATAATTTTTTGGTTTCCATTTCTTCTCTCCCCATTCATAGATGGACGGGGCATCCACAACGAGAGAGGTAAGGGTATAACCTTTATCTAACGCCGATGCATAGACAATCGGTTTGAAAGCGGAACCGGTCTGTCTCCGGGCTTGAATGGCTCGATTAAATTGGCTTTTCTTAAAATCCCTTCCCCCTACCATGGCCTTCACATATCCAGAAGCTAAGTCGAAACAGAGAAGGGATCCTTCCAAGGCCACCGGTGCATCAGCCGGGTTATATTTTTGTCGTTTCTCAATTTCTTTCAACCCGGATTCGACTGACTCTTGAGCCATTCTCTGAACGTTTAGATCGATCGTCGTGTAAACCCGAAGGCCCTTTTTGTATAAGGCTT
>Ga0256868_10000912_pt1 | contig 16771 bp, 18 predicted proteins | sample RVTome_13_FD_187341 | JGI IMG/M metagenome (GOLD analysis project Ga0256868, IMG submission 187341) | Soil microbial communities from uranium-contaminated site in the Upper Colorado River Basin, Wyoming, United States - RVT92D227 HiSeq ...
GTGGCGGGGAGCAACAAATGCTAGCGATCGGACGCGGCCTAATGGCCAGACCGAAGCTGCTTTTAATGGATGAACCTTCATTGGGATTAGCCCCCCGATTGGTCGACGAATTGAGACCATTGATAAAAAGCATCAACCAGAGAGGGATCAGCATCCTTCTATCAGAGCAGAATGTTTCTCTTGCATTCGGAGTATCAAGCCGGGGCTATTTGCTGCAGCTTGGAAAAGCTATTCTCGAAGGCAATATATATGAACTTGAAAAAAGTGAAGTCGTTAGGGGAGCATATTTAGGAGGTCTGTCCAGTCACCGAAAAAGAAAAGGATCAAGAAAGAAAGTGTCTCAAATTGATATTTAAAACAGGAGAAATGCAGCTTACGGTTTGTCCCCTATGTATCGGCCTTCGGAGGCCCTGAAAATGCAGTCACCAGCCGTGATGCTTTCTTTCGTATGTTCACTGGCCACCCGTCTGTTTACGAAAAATTTGAGGTCGAGGATATTATCGTCGGTGAGAGACGGATGGTTGCCGTGGCCCTGCTCAAGGTGGCACTCTTTGACTCAAAAACGGATGAAGTCCTGTTGAGGAAGCATTATCTGCCGCGATATCAGCTGGTATTGGATGATCATAATACGCTCAAAATCAGCAACATCCTGTTCTTCTGGGAGGCGATGCCCCCCGAGGTTGATGAAGCCTATGGCATTGAGAAGATAGAATAAGGAAAACAAACCGAGGAGGGACACTCTTTTCATGGAGGTATGAGGTATAATGAATCGTAGCGAGTTTGATCTTTACCTAAAAAAGTTCAATGCTCGGGACTACCTTGGTTTCCTGGAGTACTATGCGGACAAGTTCGAGCTGGTTTTCGCCGGCGTGTCTCTGAAGAGCCGTAAAGAGGTCCTCAACTTCTATGCCTTCCTCCATCACTACCTGAAGGAAACGGTCATCGTTGATCATTTTGTCTCCGATGAGAATATGATTGCAATCGAAGCCCGGGTACGGATTGAGGGGGTCGTCGATTTGACGGCTGAGATGATCGCAGCATCCGACTATCCTGGGCTGCTACCCCTCAAAGCAGGTGAGGTCGTAGAAATACCACAATTCATCCACTACCACATCGTCGATGGAAAGTTTGTCAGGGTGGAATGTCGCATGTGAGAAAGAGACATGCAAAGGCCCCGGCAGAGGAAGTGGTTTCCCAGGTCCGGGCACGTTTTGGTCACGAGTTGGAGACATGAAACCGGGAAAGGAGGCGCAATATGTGCGCACGGATTAAAGAGACTGACGTTGCAGTAATCGGGTCAGGCGTATCAGGGCTGGCAGCAGCCTTGACCGCAGGAGAAGGGGGCGCCAAAGTCATTGTTTTTGAGAAACAACGCTCTCTGGGTGGAACCTCTAACTTTTTCGACGGCATATTCGCAGTAGAAAGCGAGATGCAAAGGAAACAGTACATCACCTATAGCCGGGATGACGCTTTCAAGACGATCATGGAATACAGCCACTGGCGAGCCAACGCCCGCCTCGTAAGGGCCTTCGTCGATGAATCGGGGACGACCATCTCGTGGCTCCAGAAGAACGGGGTCGAGTTTACCGAGGCTGGCATCTGTATGCCTGATGCCCCAAGGACCTATCATGTCGTCAAAGGACAGGGAGCCGCAGTGGTGAAAGCCCTGGTGACAAGCGCAAAGGAGAGGGGGGTTGAACTAAGAACCGAAACACCGGTAAAGAAAATCCTTCGGGAAGGCAACTCCGTTTCTGGTGTGATTGCCGAGGAAAACGAGGAGGAAGTTATGGTTGCTGCTAGGGCAGTTGTTATTGCCAGCGGCGGGTACGCGAATAATAAGGAATGGATAAAAAAATACACGGGCTGGGATCTGGATGTGAATCTCATTCCCATTGGAAACGTCGATAAGATGGGGGACGGCATCCGTATGGCCTGGGAGGTCGGCGCAGCTGAAGATGGAATGGGGGTTGTGGAGATATTCCGAGTCGGTCCTATCGGACCGGGGTTTGACATGAAGAATCATGTCGAGCTCGTCGCAGCTCAACCCAACCTTTGGGTAAGCCCCCAGGGGGAGAGGTTCTGTGACGAAAGCATTACATTCTATGATACGTCTGTAGGCAATGCAAACGCCCGATACAAGGAAGGCTTCACGTGGACCCTTTTTGACGAATCGATTAAAAAACAGATCGTCGAAAAGGGCACGGATAGGAGCATGGGGATGGACAACCCTCCGGGCACCAGGCCGGTCAATTTCGACAGAGAGCTGAATGCCGCCCTGGAAGTGGGGACAACAGAGGTTTTTGTGGCATCCTCCGTCGAGGATCTCGCAGATAAGATAGGCATAGAGCCGGCCGTGCTCAAGGCTACTGTTGAGGAATACAACGGGTTCTGCGCAAAGGGCCACGACGATCTCTTCGCCAAAGACCGGAAGTTCCTGAGACCCCTTACGGGACCGAAGTTCTATGCCGTCAGAAGCCGCACGGTCTTCCTGGGCACTCTGGGAGGAATCAAGATTAATCAGAGGACCGAAGTGATAGATAAGAAAAGCAAAATTATTCCCGGACTTTACGCCGTCGGATTCGACGCTGCAGGCATGTGGGGGGATGGTTATAGCATCAAGGGTTCCACCGGTGCATCAGCGGGGTTTGCAATCAATTCGGGCCGTATCGCGGGAAGGAACGCACTTCGGTTTATCGGAAGGTAGATGTTCTTCAGTCAGCACGAGCCTCTACTTGAAATGGTTGCTTCCTTGATTAATGGCAATACTTCTGATATGTTTGCTTTTGAATTCCTGGAAGACGGGCTTTCGGGGTTAGATTGAAGATTAACCCACTCGAAAATTTAAACTCCCTTCATGATTCAAATCATATTCGGAATCATAACCCATGTGGCAGAGGTAACTACCCCATGGAATAAGGATTTATTTTTAATTGGAAAGGGGGTGAGCAGGGGAGGAGGTAAAGTTGAATTTGCCGAAAGTTTGATATTGATGGTAAGTTGCTGACACTGACTCTCACATTTTTTTCACAATCGACATCACAACAATTTATGAAAGGAGAGGGGAAGATGAAAAAAAGATATGTGCTTTTTTCTGTTTTGATGATGGTCTTTTTCTTGGTTGGGATTGTCATTTCCGGCACTGCGATGGCTCAAAAAAAGCCGGTGGTCTTGAGACTTGTGATACCTGCGCCGGAAGGAGATTGGCCTCTTACATTTAAAGATAAGGAATTGGCCAAGAGATTCAATGAGCGAGCAAAAGGTGAATATATCATCGAGGTCCATGCTGGCGGGGCGCTTGCGAAGCTACCCGAGTACTTCGATGCTGTAAGAATTGGGGCAGTGGAGATCGCTGATGGACCATGGGGTATGTATAGCTTTTTAGACCCGCGGCTTGGTGTCATTGAACTACCCTTTCTATTTAGCTCAATGGGTGCAGTGACTGCAGCGAGTAAGCCATTAGTAACCATTTACGATCAGTTATTTCAGGAGAAATTCAATGCAAAAGGATTAGGCATGGTGAATACCGGTGGATTGCAGTTGTTTTCCACAAAACTGGTGAAAACTCTTGAAGACATGAAGGGCCTTTTGGTGGGCGCCATTAGTCCACCAGCTGCAGAAATGACCAAACAATTAGGTGGTTCACCGGTGACGATTATGTGGACCGACTTTTATGAGTCACTTCAGAAAAAAGTGATCGAAGCAGTGACCATGAGCAGTCATGGGGGTCTGGTGATGGGAATGACGGATGTGTGTAAACATCTCACGATTTTCCATGGGATCGCTGCGACTAACGGATTTAGCATCAATCTGGATGTATGGAAAAAGATGCCGCCAAACATCCAGAAAATATTGCAGGAAGAAGTAGACAAAACTGTAGATTGGTTTAACAACACAGTGATGACGAAGCTGGGCGATGACGACATGAAAGCAATTAAGGGAAAAGGGGTATCCATTTACATTGTTCCCAAGGCGGAACGAGACAGATGGGAAAAGTTGTTTATCTCATCGAACGAAAAGCAGATAGCGAGCTTTGGGGATTTTGGCCAGAAGGTAAAGAAGGTTGCCGACGATATGAATAAGCGCTATCCCTATACTGAAAGAGGCATGTACTAATAGTTTATCAGCAAATAACTTTCCCCCTTTTCTAAATACTTCCCCCACCCCCCCTTGAAGGGAAGGTGGGGGGATTTGCTATATCCAATGGGAGGATTGGTCCATGTTTCGTAAAATAGTAAAGGCATATGATTCTTATGTTGGAAAAACAAGTCATGCCTTTATGGCAATCGCTGGGATCCAGATATTACTCATGGTCTTAATCACTCCCTATGGTGTGGTCATGCGTTATTTTTTCGCAGGCCGGAGCCAATCTCATATGAGGTTTGTACCATATTCTTATTGTGGACTTTTATCTTAGCGATATCAGCCGTGGAAAAGCTCGATGAGCATATCTGTGCCGATGACAGGAGGAGAGATATGGTTTTCTGGCAAACGGGTAGATGGGATGGCCGCTCATGAGATCGTTAAGCTCGGCATTGCCCAGGTTCCGGAAGGTAGGAGGCTCTTCCCGGATCTTACTGTTCTGGAAAACCTAAAACTCGGCAGTAGTGTAAGAAAAGATAAGATTGGTATCATGAAGGACTTAGAGGAAGTCTTTGAGCGTTTTCCCATACTCCAGGAAAGATCAAATCAAAAAGCTGGGACTCTGAGCGGCGGAGAGCAACAGATGCTGGCGATTGGCCGTGGCTTAATGGCTAGACCGAAGCTGCTTTTGATGGATGAACCTTCGTTGGGATTAGCTCCCAGATTGGTCGACGAATTGAGTCCCTTGATTAAAAGCATTAACCGGAGAGGGATCAGCATCCTTCTATCAGAACAGAATATTTCTCTTGCATTCGGAGTATCAAGCCGGGGCTATTTGTTGCAACTTGGAAAAGCTATTCTCGAAGGGAATATACATGAACTTGAAAGGAGTGAGGTCGTTAGGAGAGCGTATTTAGGAGGTCTATCCAGCCACAGAAAAAGAAAAGGGTCAAGAAAGAGAGTGTCTCAAATTGATATTTAAAGCAGGAGATATATGATGCTTAACAAAGTATCCAAACGAAGCAGAGCAGAAGAATATAATGGTTACGGGGTGGAGATAGAGAAGTTGCTGCACTTAAGAACGGCCCCGATAGCGGTAAAAATGTTGGAAGGGGAAAAGGATATCCCCAAAGAAGCCATCAGACCGAAAAGAGACCGCGGTTATCACCTTTCCCAGTGTCAAGCCTTTGCTTTAACCCGTCGCAATAGAGAGACGATAGCTATGCTTAAAGAAGATTCCTGGTGTTGGGCTCCTTTAATCGCCTATGGACTGGTGGAGACACCTGAATTCTTCCTTGAGGGCAATATCTTTTATCCCGCTTTGGTTTCCTCCTTGGAGGCGTCCAAGAAGGTGTCTCAACATAGTCCTTTCTTTGAGTACGGTAAATATATTGGTATTCTCTCCGGGCCCATGAGTGCTGCTAGCTTTGAGCCGGACGTTGTACTTATCTATTCCAATACCACCCAATTGAGGGTAATGCTAATGGCCATTATGTATAAAGAGGGAAACATGGTGACCTCTGAGTTTAACCCTCTTGACTCTTGCATTTATTCCGTCGTGCCTGTCATACAGAAAGGAGATTATCGCATTACCCTACCTGATCCCGGAGATTTCCAACGGGCACTGGCCACAGAGGACGAGATTATCCTTTCAGTGCCTACTGATCGAGTGGAAGAGTTGGTCATAGGACTGAGACACCTTGAGGAGATTCAGCACGGATACCTTCAATTTAGCTTGGAGATGAGGCCTGATTTCCCACGCCCCGATTTCTATAATATGCTGTTTGAGAAGTGGGGACTGGATGTAGAAAATGGTATTTCCTGTGGAGGAATTATGTGGAAGAAACCTAAATCATCCTAAAAAAGAGGTACAGAACTGGGGCTTAAAATCCAGATAACCCATCAGCTCATTAGTGCAGGAGTTCCTGGTTGTTATCGGGGGTCTTAATGCAAACACGAAATTGCAGATGCTGGACGTAGGCGGGAATGTCATCCCAGGGATATACCTGGCGGGCAATACCGTGGGCAACCGCTTTGCGGTCGACTATCCCACCATGTGTCCGGGCCTAAGCCACGGCATGGCTTGGACAACCGGTCGTCTGGCTGGATTGAATGCCGCAGCAAAGCGGGGTCTGTAACGATGTAGCGGTGGTCAAGATAATATTACTGTTAAAGAAAAGGAGATACTATATGTCGATGACAATGAAAGAATTAGAAGCCGAGGTTATACGCCTCAAAGAAATGGTAGCCGATGGCGCCCGTGCTAAAGACTACATAGAGATATGGAAGCTACAGTCGCTCTATGCGCATCTATACCACATTGGCAGGAGAGCAGAGATCCCATCTCTTTTTGCCCAGAAAACACCGGGCGTATCTTTGGAGATAGAAGACAGTGGAGTGTATGAGGGTATTAAAGGTGTCACAAGGCTCTGGACCACGATATTCAGTGAGAAGTCCCATATGACCGCGGGGTTTTTAGCGGTGCATATGACCGTGAACCCCGTCATTGAAATTAATAAGACAGGGACAAAGGCCAAGGGTATCTGGCATTCCCACGGTTTTGCCTCTCTGAGGGTAGATGGGCGACTCACTCCATTCCTCTGCCTTGGCAAATATGACATGGAATATGTGAAAGAGGATGGCCAGTGGAAATTCCTAAAGTTCGCTTATAGGCTTACTTTTATGACCCCTTATGAAAAGGGCTGGATACAAGAGCCGGTGGCTGCAAGCATCGCCGGTTCACCGGCTAACAGCCCCGATAAACCTACTACTTATCATATGCCATACAGTCCGTACCGTATAAATGTAATGCAACCCCCGCCACCGAAGCCTTATGAAGATTAGTTCTTAGACTTGGCGAGGCATAAGCGGATTTGATGAAGGAGGTTTGTATGTCACTAGAAGAATTGGAAAAGAGGGTGAAAGCCATAGAAGACTTCGAAGAGATCAAGAAGTTGCACCAGAATTATATCAATTTAATGGACAACCTCCAATACGAGAAGGTTCTCGACCTTTTTACGGAAGATGGAACTGCCGAGGTCCGTAGTTCCGGAGTAAAGAGGGGCAGAAAGGAATTGGCCGAAATATATTTAGAGGGTTTGGCAAAGAAAAGGGGAACCTCGCGGGATGTAGGACATATGGTGATCGAACCGGACATCACTGTTGCTGGCAATACCGCTAAAGGCACTTGGCTTATATACATGTTCTTCTCCAAACCGACCATCCAATGGGTGCAGGGAAAGAATGAGTGTGAATATAGAAAAGAAAATGGGGAATGGAAAATTAGTAAACTGAAGTTTACCCGTACCCTGGCTTCCGATCCCTCATTATATCCTTAAAAATATTTTAAAAAATAACCAATATGGGATGAATAATCTTGCAATGAATTGTATACAGATTGACTTCAATAAGACCATTCCGGTGTTTAGCCCAACATCCACAGTTTAAATGGTTTAAATAAATATATCTGGAGGTAGAGTGCTATGAAGATTATGAATGCGCTTCAGGCCGTATTAAGAGGTTTCGATTCTGTAACAAAGCTACTAAATTGGATTGGATACATATCGCTCACTGGCATTGTTTTAATTACTTGCGTCGACGTTTTTGGACGTTATTGCCTGAATAAACCTTTGTTGGGCGGTCTTGAAATTCTTGAGCTATCCATGGCCGTTTTAGGTGGCTTCGCAATGCTTTACACAACTACTCAACGGGGACATATCAGTGTGGATCTGTTTTTTATCCGATTTTCAAGACGCACTCAGGTAATCCTTGAAAGTTTCGGCTCATTACTGGGATTTGGGATCTGGGGTCTCATTGCTTACCAGGTTTATTTACTTGGAATTCGACTCCTGAAGTCAGGGGAGTCCACTAATCTCCTCCGCATTCCCATGTCCCCATTTCAATTTATCTTAGCCCTTGGGGTAGCATTATATAGCTTGACATTATTAATACAAGGTCTCCGTCCACTGATATCGAAAGAATCGGAAAAAAAGGAAGGGGGTCTAGGCATATGAACCCCGAGTTAGTGGGTATTATTGGAATAGGTGTTATGCTCCTCCTTATGTTTTTAGGAATACCTATTGCGGTTTGTATGGCTTCAGTGGGTTTTTGTGGCTTAGTCGTTCTCTGGGGTACCCAAAAGGCTTTGATTATGTTAGGAATGGTTCCTTTTTCCACGATTGCCAACTATTTTCTGAGTGTTTTGCCTGTTTATCTGTTGATGGGTGAATTTGCTGATGTTTCGGGACTTATGCGAGATTCTTATCGGGCGGCAAATATTTGGTTGGGCAATCTTCGGGGTGGTCTGGCCATGGCCAGTATTTTGGGGGCCGCCTTTTTTTCTACTGTGAGTGGTTCCAGTATGGCTTGTGCCGCCATCATGGCCCGTATCTCCCTGCCGAGCTTGCTTGATGAGTATAAGTACGATCCTCGTTTGGCTACAGGTGCACTTTGCGCTGGCGGCACTCTGGGCAATCTTGTTCCACCAGGTATTGCATTTGTCTTTTATGCATTGATGTCTGAAACTTCTGTAGGAAAGCTTTATGTAGCTGCCTTGATACCTGGAATTATCCTTACTCTCATGTATCTCATTCAAATTTACATTCAATGCAAGCTCAACCCTTCTCTGGGTCCCCGCGGAGGCAGCACCACATGGAAACGGAAACTGTTTGCTACCAAAGATGTGTTGGCATTGATAGTAATATTTACAATAGTGATGGGTGGCATCTGGTTAGGAGTTTTTACTGCCACTGAAGCCGGGGCAGTTGGCACTCTGTTCACTTTTCTCTTTGCACTTTTCAGAAGGACACTGAATAAACAGAGCCTGCTTCAGGTACTGAAAAACACCATAAGCATCTCTGGTATGGCTTTTGCGATCATCGTCGGTGCCCAAATCTTTACATACTTCATAACAGTTTCCGGTCTATCCGAGGCATTGGCCAAATGGGTTATCGACCTTAAATTAACACCGCTTGGTGTGGTGGTTTGTATCATGATCGTTTACTTTATTCTCGGGACGGCTATGGACACCATCACCATGATATTTCTCACACTCCCAATTCTTCTCGGCGTGGTTACAGCGCTTGGGATTGACTTGATATGGTTTGGAGTCTTGGTCATTATACAGATCGAACTATCTAACATCACACCGCCCGTGGGTATGAATTTATTTGTTGTCGCCTCCATGGTGAAGGAGAGAAATATTACGATGGGCACGATCTTCTTGGGAGTGTTACCATTCTGTTTGACCATGCTATTATTTACAGCTCTCATGGTCGCCTTTCCACAAATCTCATTGTTCCTGACCAAAAGCATGTGAAATTTCTGAAAAGCCCAGAAATTTCTGATTGCAAAGATTATGAAGAGATTACGCCGATTAGAAAAGCAGTTAATGCAAAGAAAAATCTATGGTATCGTTTTTGAAAATCTCTGTAATCAAGAGAGCGAAGGGAATTTTTCTTAGGTCTCTAAGTTTTTGCTTGACATTTTTTTAACATTCAGATAATAGGGTGTTACACTAAATCAGCAGTTCTGTAAACAATAACGAAGTCAAATTGACCATATTTATATTTGTTGCATTCCTTCCCCGCGATGATCCTTTCATTAAAGGAAAAGGTATCAATCTCAATCTCCACATTCATGTCGGAATATCTATGAAGCATTCTAATAGTTTATCACCATCATGAAACATTTTATAAGAAAGGAGAAAAAGGTATGAAAAAAATGGTTTGTATGGCAATAGCATTCGCTTTTGTATTTACAGTAATTCAAGGCACATCAGTGCAGGCGGCATCAGAGACCAAACTCCAGAAGATCCCGTTGACATATGCTGATCATATCCCAGCGATGTCAGGGGGAAACGTTTTTATAAAAAATCAGTATTTACCGAGGATACAGGAACAACTGGCCAAAATCGGATACGAGCTTGAAATCACATTTTACCATGCTGGCTCTCTTTTTAAATATACAGATCAGGTTCCTGGATGTGAACAAGGACTCGTTGACATGACTGTAGCCGTAATGTCCTATGAGCTTGGGCGGGCCCCTCTGCACGAAGTGATGGACTTTGGGTTTATGGGATGGGATGCTCTTGCGATGAACCGCGTATGGATCGACCTCAATGAGACCATACCGGAGTTTAGGGCTGAATTGACAGGGTTCAAACAACTATTCCGGTTCATTCCCACGCCCAGGTTATTGCACCACAATATCGCAGGAGCGAAGGTACCTGAGGATTTCAAGGGAAAAAAAATTCACGCTTCTGGTATGGGAGCGGATCTTTTTAAATCGATCGGTGCCGTACCCATCAGGCAGAACCCAGGCGAATGGTATACTTCCCTGGACAGAGGGCTTTTTGAAGGTATTTCCGTCGCTTTTGATATGGTCGGGATTATGAAGCTTTTTGAAGTCCTGAAGAACCATGTCTCATATTATGGAGACGGCCTTGGACACACGCCAGTGACCCATATCATGAATCTCAAGAAGTTCGAGAGCCTTCCCCCCGGGGTCCAGAAGGTGCTGGAAGATAATATGTTGTGGGCGAGCGAGGCAATGACACTGGATGAGCTGAATAGGCTGCCCTCCTACATGGAAGGGGCAAAGAAGAAGGGGAATAATTTCATACAACTCACACCCGAGGAGACAGAAAAGTGGAGGGCTGCGGTAAAACCTGTTCATGAAAAATGGGTTGAAGATATGGAAAAAAAGGGATTGCCCGGCAGAAAGGTCTTTGAAGAAGCCAAGAAGTTGTCAAAAAAGCATATGAAGAAATAGGATAACCCTATTGAATCCATTTGAAAAGGAGAGCGATGTCTGTGGGGAAAACCTCAGAGGAGCTTTATAAGGAAAGGGAAAAAAGGATTTTTGATGCTATTCAACTAAAAGTGCCGGACAGGGTTCCCATTAGTGCATTTGGCAGTTTTTTCTCTGCCAAGTACTATGGATATACCTGCAGAGATGTGATGTACGATCGGGATAAGGCGGAGCAAGCCGCTTTGCGGTTCCTTCAGGAGTTCCAGCCCGACACAGGAGAAAACCCCTTCATGTTTACTTTAATAGGGGAGCAGCTTGAATCTATAGGATACAACCGTCTTGCATGGCCTGGCCACGGTCTGGATGACATGTCTTCCTACCAGTATTTAGAAAGAGAAGTGATGACCGCGGCCGAATATGATGAGTACCTTTTTGATCCCACAGACTTTGTGATTCGAAAGGTCTGGCCCCGTATCTTTGACACACTTAAACCCTTTGAGAAGCTTCCCCCATTACAGACTGTCACAGACTATATGGCCGTAAGCACATTCGTCGCCTTCGCTGAACCCGCAATGCAGAAGGCCCTGGAAGCGATGGTGAATACAGGGAAAATAGTCCAGCAGACATTCGGGGCGGCCATGGCATTTGATCAAAAGCTTGTGGACCTCGGATTTCCCATCATCATGGGAGGTGCGGCATTGGTACCCTTTGACTACATCTCTGATATTCTCAGAGGGACAAAAGGGGCGATGGTAGACATGAGGCGGGTTCCTGACAAACTCATCGCCATGATCGAGAAAGTGTACCCCATGATGCTCAGAATGGGATTGATTGCCAAATGGGGTGGCAAGAAAGGCGTTTTCATACCCCTCCACAAAGGTCTCGATGGTTTTATGTCTACTGACCAATTCAAGACTTTCTACTGGCCCTGGCTTAAAAAAATGATGGAGACCTTTATCGCTGAAGATCTCATTCCCATGGTGTTATGGGAAGGGCACTGTGACACCCGCCTGGAGTTGATCGGCGACATTCCCAAGGGAAAAGCACTATACATGTTTGAGAGAACAGACCTATTCAAAGCCAAAGAGGTCCTTGGTGACGTGGTTTGCCTGCAAGGTAATGTGCCGCTCTCCCTACTTGTTGGGGGGATTCCTGATGATGTAAAGGATTACTGCAAGAAACTCATCAAGGTGGTGGGGAAGGGGGGAGGTTTTATCATGGCCCCTGCAACTGCATTAGACGATGCCAGGCCGGAAAACGTGAAGGCAATGTTTGATGTCACAAAAGAGTACGGTGTCTACAGTTAATAGTCCCATAAAAATCCAAATCTGTCACCCTGAATCCCGCCGTTGGCGGGATTCAGGGTCTCTTAAGTCCTTGAACAATCCCTCTGAGGCTTATGCTTCTACCCATGGAGAATCGTGTTCACCGCTCAGACAAATCACGATAAACCCATAAGGTTTATCAACCCACCTGGTGATGAGTGGTAGATGTGGGAAACCTTTGGGGCAAATGGCGACGGTAGGTTTGTTGAAAATATGTCTCTCATAATCCTTACCCATACCTAACTCAAGCTCTGCTCCTAAATAGTTGATGTCGTTCGGGTCGAGACCTACATAAACCAGTATTTCTTCCTCAGGATGGGTGTGTGCTTCGCCTCCCCGATGCCATTTGCCGCACTTGCTGTATAATCCCCATGTAAAGTTGACGTCCATCCCTTCAAGGTTGTCACCAAAAAGCCACACAATCTGGTCACCATTTCCCGGGCCTACTCCACGTTCCGCAGGATGCAATACGCCATTGCTATCCATGATATCTGCATATCCCGGAGAACCCCCACTCCCAGTCATAGTCCTTTTTTGCTCAAGCTTGGTAATCAATGGCTTAATAAGGTGTCCGTGTTTTGATCCTATTGTTTTAGGTGCTTTTGGAAGTGATGTAGCCTTGTATTCCAGTGCAAGACCAATGGTGTAATGTACGATTGGTTTATCGACTCGCTTCACTGTTACCGGACCATGCGGTGTTCCTTTAGGAATAAGAACAACTGAGGGTTTGTTAAATACATGTTCTTCCCGTTCTTCACCAAGTTCTATCGATATTTCTGCTCCTAAACGGAGTATGTCGCCATCCGCAAATCCCGCAAAAACTAAACATTCATCGTAGGGATGTATCAGTGCTCCTTCTATGGGGTGACATACACCGGGTTTTTTAAAAATTCCATATGAAAAATGAGCGTTAAATCCCTCTAAATCCTTGCCTTCCATCCATGCAAGTGGTTCAGTATATAAACCTTTGGGTCCTTTTTGGACAAGTAATGGTTTAATCAAATGTGAATACTCTTTCTTAACCATTTTGAGTGCCTCCTTCTTTAAGATTTTTTTCTATAAATTTTACATGACGACTACGTTACCCACGAACAATAATAATCGGAAAATAACCGGTAATCCCCCCTCGCCCCCCTTTAGAAAAGGGGGGCGAGGGGGGGATTTGATCTTCAGAGCTTTGCATCCTTTGAATCGTGCAGCCTAAAATGGGCAATTCGAATGCGCTTCATCTTGTCGTCCTTCGTCATATTGTAAATTACCCAATTTGTCATGATGGTTGCATCACCCTTTTTGAGCGGCATGAAAGAGGTTGTGGGATAGTCCTTAAAGCAGTGGAATTCGGTGTAGAGTTCAGCAAAAAGCAGGTTCCCATCTGTCATAAAGTCACGAAGTTCCAAAACCTCTCTTACGTGTTCGTGAAGAGCCTTGTATGAGTCGATGAACTCCTGAGGGCCATGCAGTGTTCGGGGCGGTTCTTTGGGGTTCGTCCAATTCGTAAAGTACTCCACCGTAATATCCGGGGTAAAATAGCTCGTAACTGCGTCGTATCTTTTGTTGTTGAAGTGCCCAACATATTCTAAGTATTGCGCTCTATTCATAGCACCACCTCCAAATTTTATTTAGCCCAGCCCTCCAATGGTTGGACAGGGAATTCGCCTGTCAATGTTTCATAAGACTGGGTAAGAACAATGAAATCTGCGGTACCATCACTAAAATGGTGAGGTGAACCAAGTCGGATAATACAAAAGGCCATACCCCTCCAAATATGGTTTTGACCGGCACGTTACTGGAAGAGGAGAGGACAAAGACATTCAAGCCAAATGGGGGCGTAATGAGGCCGATCTCCATGCATTTAACCATAATCACTCCAAACCATATCGGGTCGAATCCTGAAATCTGAATCACAGGAAAGATAAGAGGAAGGGTAAGGATCATACCCGCATAAATGTCCCAAAAGCATCCAAGGATCAAATAGAAAATGATGATGGCGAGAAGGACTAAATATTTGCTTATCTGCAAACCGATAACAGTTTCGGAAAGCATTGCTGGCAATCGACTCACGGCTAAAAACCGCATAAAAACAAAGGCACCTGTTATGAGCAAAACGATCATAGCCGTTATCTGAGCAGTATCTTTAACGGATTGAGTAAAAATCGGCCGGTTCAATCTCCTGCCTACAAGGGCAATTGCAATCGCTCCAAAGGCACCGAGGGCTCCTGCTTCTGTTGGCGTGAAAACACCCGCATAGATCCCCCCTATGACAAATAGAAATAGGGTCAACATCGCCCACACCCCTTTTAGAGAGTATACCTTTTCTCTTACCGTTGTCTTAGGAGCAGCAGGACCAAGGGCTGGTTTAATTCGGCACATAAGATGGATCGTGATCGAATAGAGGACCACCTGAAGGATACCAGGGATAAACCCTGCCATATACAGTTTGCCTATGGATTGTTCGGTGAGTAAGCCGTAGAGAATGAATCCCAGGCTCGGGGGAATCAAAATCCCTATGGTGCCACCAGCGGCAACACAAGCTGAAGCCAGTTTCTGGTCATATTTGAATCTCATCATTTCAGGATAGGCCACTTTCCCCATGGCCGCCGCTGAAGCATCGCTCGAACCACAAATGGCTGCAAAAGCACCGCACGCCATAGTTGTAGCTATGGCCAGTCCCCCTTTTACACTGCCTATCCATTTGTTGGCAGTTTTATATAGATCCCCGGCGATGCCAGTTTGCGACACCACAATGCCCATGAGTATGTACAAGGGAACACAGGCTAACACATAGGATGCAATTTGACTGAATGGCTCTGTGCCAAGGATGGTGAACGCCTTTGGGAAGCCTTCGAGATAGATAAATCCTGCAAATCCGGCCACCAGCATGGCCGTGCCGACCCAAATGCCCATAAATATCATAAGAAGCATCAATCCTACGCCTATAGCGCCAATAAGGTCCGGACTCATTTTTTCTCCCCTGAGAAGGATTTTACTATTTTCACGATCAGCACCAGAAACGTCAAGAAATACCCAAAAGTTAGTAACAACACAAAGGGCCCCTCAGGTATCTTAAGAACATAGGTCCTTATATCGAGTTTCACTCCCCCTATATATCTGTTTATCAGTGCAGGTACGAGGAACCCGCACAAAGCCGCAGTGATAATATAATTAACGATGTCAATCGCTTTATTGGTTTTCTTTGAAAACATGCTGGTAATAATGTCCACCCGTATATGCCCTGACTTTAAAGTACACCAGGCCAGACTCAACCCTGCCATACTGACCATCAAAAGCTCGGTCATCTCGAAACTGCCCATTATGGGACGATCGAACAGGTAGCGAAGAATAACATCAGCAGTTGTTATGAGCATCATGACTACCAGAGCTACCAATGATAGAAAACCAACAACGTCAATCACCTGCATGGAGGCTTTTGCGGCAGTAAGTTTCTTAAACATACTCCCTCCTGTTTGAAAAGCAAATCCCCCCACCCCCCTTTAGCAAAGGGGGGTGGGGGGATTCTGGTGCCAATAGAAAAACTACATGTTTTCTTTGGTCACTTTCTGGAAGCCTTCAAAGATCTTCTTTGCCGGCCAGCCTTTTGATTCGATTTCTGCTAAGAGCTTATCATTTGCCGGCTTGGCCCAATTCATCCAAACCTGTATTTCGGAAGGACTAAGTGCTGTAATGGTATGTCCGGCTTTCTTTACCTGATCTATGGCAGTCTCAACTATACCAACATCCCATTTGAGAGACTCTTCATTTGCCCATTCATAGACATCCACGATCGTTTTCTGAATATCCGCAGGTAGGCTGTTCCAAATCTTCGTATTCACTGCAAAGCCTATTGGTGCAGCCCCACCAGCGCCATCGCCGAAGAGGGTATGATATTTAAATAACTCCATGAGCTTAAATTCATAGGCAGCTGCAAGATGAAGCAGATGTCCCTCGGCTACCCCTCTTTCCAAAGCGCTATACCAATCCGGCGGCCCTAATTGTAGCACAGCAGCGTTTACCTGCTTGAACTGATCAGCCAACATCGGATCGCCTATGATCTTCATGCCTTTCATGTCCTGAGGAGTTTTGACAGGTTTTTTCACAAGATGGAGGTGGTTTGCCGGCATCGCACGAATACTGATCCATTTCACTCCGCTCTTTTCAAACTCCTGATTGAATTCGGGGTATTGCTTTAACATCTCCCTGAAAATTTTAGAAGTCTTTATCATACCAGGAAGGCCAGTGAAAGGCATTCCAAGAATTCTATTCACCTCGTGGATAGGGGCAGAAACATAGAGTGAAATATCGGTAATATCGGAGCTGATACCTCTGAATGTATCGGGATATTTCAATAATGATTGAGAAAAATAGCAATTCACCTTGACTCTACCGTTGGTTTTTTCCTCGATCATCTTTGCTGCCTGCTGGTGAATCTTCCCGATGCCTATCCCCGGAGGACCCCAGTCATTAAACTTCAGCTCAATCACCTTTCCTTTTTCCTGTGCAAAGGTAGAATCAACATGAATGACCAACCCCATAACCAGCATCAATGAAATCAAAACCAAACCAATTCTCTTCATAAAGCACCTCCTGATTACTTTTATTTGACTTACAACTTAATGCTT
>Ga0256868_10000913_pt1 | contig 16768 bp, 16 predicted proteins | sample RVTome_13_FD_187341 | JGI IMG/M metagenome (GOLD analysis project Ga0256868, IMG submission 187341) | Soil microbial communities from uranium-contaminated site in the Upper Colorado River Basin, Wyoming, United States - RVT92D227 HiSeq ...
CAGGCCTCAGGTTACAGGTCACAGAAAAACAGTTTCGAGTTCCGGGTTCAGAATTAGTTGCTGGTTGCTCGTGGCATTGCCGAGCCTGGAGAGAAGGATATCCGGGAGCCTATCTCCCTTTGTATTGAGGCTTTCGCTTTTCCAGGAAGGCTTTCGATCATTCCTTCTGGTCTTCCGTGCCGAAGCACATGGCAAAGAGGTCCCGCTCGTAATCCATGCCGATGGATAAGGGGACGTCGAGGGAGGGGGTTTAGGTGTCAAAGGAAAAGGCAACGAAGAGAAGGGATTGACAGAGTCGCCGGAAATTTTCTAACATCTTCAGACTGGGCATAAACATTGGAGAATCGCTCGGTTTTAAATTTTGATTGACAATCTTTTTTCAGAGTGTAAAGATACAAAAAGCAATCAGCTATCAGCGTTCAGCAATCAGCGAAAGGCATAAAAAATTTTTACTGAAGGCTGACAGCTTTTTTAAAAGGAGGACGCCAAAAACTTTTCGACATAGAGCAAGCCGGGAAGGGAAGGTGGTATAAGACCACCGCTGCCCCGCAACTGTGATCGGAACGAAACCCACATGAAAGAAGTGATGAGTGTCCGTGTTTAGTGTCAGTGCAGCCGTAAGATTTTTTTTTACTAATCACTGACACTTACACTAATCACTTCCTTCGGCCACTGGACATTGTCCGGGAAGGCGTGGGGAGTTCGCCATAGGACAGGCGGACAAGTAGGAAGCCGTAAGCCAGGAAACCTGCCCGACTTGATTAACATTCTCGACCCTTCCGAGGGGAAGGCGGGCATAGCATATTGAAACCCCAATTTCTCCCCAGGAAGTTGGGGTTTTTATTTTTCAGCCACAGAGAACACCAGGAAAGATAAAAATTCGAAATTCGAATATCGAAATTCGAAACAATATCGAATGTACAAAATTCTAAACCCAATACAAGGATTGTTAAAAGGTTTTGATCATTCGAATTTTGAATTTGTTTAGGATTTCGGATTTCGTGCTTCGAAATTTCCTTTTGCTCTCAAAAAGTGAGAAGCAAATATTTTTAATGGCTATGATAAATATGATAAAAAAGATCATTTTTATTACGGGTGGGGCACGGAGCGGGAAAAGCCAATATGCTCAGGAACTGGCCTCAAAATTCCCCGGACCTAAAATCTACTTGGCCACGGCCCAGCCCCTGGATGAAGAGATGGCGGAGAGGATCCTTCGGCATAAAAAAAGTCGGCCCGGAGACTGGCAGACCCTTGAAGAGCCGTTCCGGGTGGCTGAGGCGATCAGGAAAAACGGAGATCATTCCAGCCTTATCCTTCTCGATTGCCTTACCCTCTGGATCTCCAACCTCATGATGGCAGATTGGAGTGAAGAGAAGATCCTTGCGGAAGCGGATCGGTTGCTGCAGGCCTGCCAGGTTGTGAAGTGTTCTCTGGTCATCGTTGGCAATGAGGTGGGGATGGGCATCGTTCCCGATAACCCCCAAGCCAGAATTTTTCGCGACCTGAGCGGACTGATTCAGCAGAAAATAGCCCGGAAAGCGGATGAGGTTTATTTTATGGTTTGCGGACTTCCCCAGAAAATAAAAGGGAAAAACGAAAAGCGCATAGCGCAGAGGGCATAGCTTATATAGCATAGGGCATGGAGCAAAGCATATAGCGAATGAGGATAAAAGATGGGTGAAGAATTGGAAAGAGAATTTAAAGAGAGAATCGCGTCGATTCGGCCATTAAAAGAGGAATTTTTCTCTCAGGCCCAGGCGAAATTGGATAGGCTGACCAAACCCCAGGGCAGCCTGGGTCAACTCGAAGAGATGGCCAAAAAGTACGTGGCCATCGTTGAGAATCTAAACCCGAAGGTTGAAAAAAAGATTATTTATGTTTTTGCCGGCGATCATGGCGTTGTGGCTGAAAGCGTCAGCGCGTATCCCAAAGAAGTAACCCCTCAGATGGTTTACAACTTCCTTCGTGGAGGAGCTGGCATTAACGTTCTGGCTCGCCATGTAGGAGCCAGAGTGGTCGTGGTGGACATCGGCGTGGACCATGAGTTTGAACCCAGGGAGGGGCTGATCGTCCGTAAAGTTTCCCGGGGGACAGGAAACATCCTCTGCGGTCCGGCAATGTCCAGGGACCAGGCTGTGCAGGCGTTATCCGTTGGCCTGGAAATGGCCGATCACGCCCGGGAACAAAAAGCTGATCTGGTAGGCACTGGCGACATGGGGATCGGCAACACCACCCCCAGTAGCGCCATCCTGGCTTCCCTCACAGGTATCCCCGTGAAACAGGTTACCCACCGGGGAACAGGAATCGACGATCATGCCCTGGCGCGGAAGATCCAGATCATCGAGAAGGCCATTGCGTTCAACCGACCCGACCCGAAAGACCCACTGGACGTTCTGGCCAAAGTAGGGGGGTTGGAGATTGCCGGAATTGCCGGATTGGTTGTTGGGTGTGCCTCCCACCGAATTCCTATAGTGGTCGATGGCTTCATTTCAACCGCCGGAGCGATGATTGCGGTGGGTTTGAACCCGGAGATAAAAGGGTATCTTTTTGCTTCCCATCAGTCCGTTGAGGTGGGCCATCGCTTCATGTGGGAATATATCGGACAAAAACCGATTCTGAATTTATCCCTCCGCCTGGGCGAGGGCACCGGAGCGGCCTTGGCCATGTCTATGATCGAAGCGGCGGTAAAAATCATGAACGAAATGGCCACTTTTTCTGGAGCGGGAGTATCGGAAGCAAAGGAATGAACAGTTTCTCTTTGGCCTGGCAATTTTTAACCATCCTCCCCTGGAGAAAGAGTGATCAGGAAATAGATCCCCGGCTCTTGGGCCGATCCATGGCTTTCTACCCGGTGATCGGGCTTCTTCTGGGACTGATTCTCTGGGCAGCTCACTGGCTTTTTTCCTTGGCTTTTCCCCGTACCCTCGCGGATGGACTGGTCGTCATGCTTCTGGTCCTTCTAACCGGAGCTTTCCACCTGGATGGGCTGGCCGATACCTGCGATGGACTGGCCTCCGGAAAGACCCCCGAAGAAAGAATGAAGATCATGAAAGATCATCGGGTGGGAACTTTTGGAGTGGTGGGCCTGATCTTGATTTTGGGAATAAAATTTTTAGCCCTCGATTCTCTACCTGACAGCGCTGGAGGGACGGCATTGCTGTTGGCTTTAGTTCTCAGCCGCTGGTCCATGGTGCAGTTGACCTACCGCGCTTCTTATGTCCGCCGGGAAGGTGGCTTGGGTCTTCCCTTTAAGGAAACCCTGACCAAAAGAGAAATGGTCGTGGCCACAGCCACTTCCTTAGTTCTCAGCTTTTTCTTCTACCGTTTCTGGGGAGTGATCCTGTGGCTGGTTGTAGGGGTTTTTACTCTCCTCTTCCAAAGATTCTTTGAGAAAAAAATCGGGGGCATCACCGGAGATGTTCTTGGCGCAGCGAATGAGACCAATGAGGTTCTGGTTTTGATTTTGATGTCCGGGATGTTTCATATGGGTCATTGAACTTTCATGAAAGAGGCTTAAACTATGGATCCTGAACGAACCCGAATTTATCTGGCCCGCCACGGCGAAGTGGTCAACCACGGAGTCTATAACGGGCAAACCGATGTTGACATTACCCTCACCGGGCTGAAGCAAATGGAGCGCCTGAGGGATCTATTAAAAGATAAAAACTTATCTGCGGTTTATTGCAGCGACCTCCGGCGTACCCAAAAAGGAGCAGAAATCATCGCCCAACCGCACGGCCTTGTACCCCAAGGCTTTCCCCATTTCCGGGAGATGCATTTCGGCCGCTGGCAGGGGCTGAATTATCAGGGGGTCATGGAAAAATACCCTGCGGACATTCCCCAGTGGATCAATAACGTAGAGACTTTCCGCATTCCTGCCGGGGAGAGCGTGGGGGATGTACGGGAGCGCGCGATCCCCAAGTTACAGGAGTTGGTCGAGTTCCACCGAGAGCAGGAGTTCGCCCTGGTTTCCCATGGTGCTCTGAACCGGGTAATTCTGGCCGAGGCCCTTCACTTATCCTTCGCTCACCTTCTGCGGATCGAGCAGGATTACGGGTGCCTGAACATAATTGAGTACACCCCCTCGTGGACGCTGGTGAAATTAATCAATGGGTAAAAGAGATTGCGGAATGCAGAATGTGGAATGGGGAATAAAAAAACAGGGCCGAGGGCCGGGGAGCTTGAAAGGGCTGCTTATTTTCTGCTTTTTAGCGAGTTCCCTGATATTAGCTGGAGGGGCCTTCGGCGCGACCTTTACTGATGAATTAGGGCGAAAATTAGAATTGCCAGGCCCTCCGCAGCGCATTGTTTCCGTTGCTCCCAGTGTCACGGAGACCCTTTTTGCCCTGGGCCTTGGAGACCGGTTGGTAGGAGTAAGTTCCTACTGCCAGTTTCCTCCCGAAGCTTTAAAGAAAGAGAAGGTCGGGGGCTACATCAACCCCTCTCTGGAGAAGATCGTTGCCTTGCGGCCGGACTTAGTCATAGGAATCGCCGAAGGAGATTTAAAGACCTTCGTGGACAAGTTAGCCAAGTTGAAGATTCCTGTGTACATTACCAATCCCAAGAACGTTTCCGAGGTGATTACCTCCATGCAACACATCGGAGAGGTGACCTATTCCGTCCAGTCTGCGCAAAGAGTGACCCAGGCGATGAAAGAAAGAATTCAGGCCATCCGGACCAAAGTCCAGGGGCGACCTCACCCCCGGGTTCTCCACGTTCTGAACTTTGAGCCCCTGATCAGCGCCGGGAAAGGGACGTTTGTGGATGATCTGATCCGTCTGGGCGGAGGCCGCAACATTGCGGAAACTGCCCGGGGGAAGTACCCACGGTTTAGCCTTGAGGAAGTTTTGGCCGTGGACCCGGAGGTGATCATCCTGGCCTCCATGAGGTCAGACGACCCCCTCACCGAACAGCGCCGGTGGTGGGAACGATGGAAAACCATAACCGCAGTGCGCCAGGGTCGGATTCATGTCCTTAACTCCGACTTGATCCACCGCCCCTCACCCAGAATCGTGGACGGGCTGGAGCAGGTTGCGCGGGCGATACACCCGGAAGCGTTTTAACAATTGCGGAATGCGGATTGCGGAATGCGGGGTAAAAAAGTGAGATTCAAAATCTCCTGGGAATTGGGTCGAAAAATGCCGCAATCCGCAATTCGAAATCCGAAATAAGAAGGATTTTGATTTGTCTCGCTGGACCTTCAAAAGATGGATTTTTTGGATGATGGTCCTGGTCCTCCTCTTGGCCGGAGTCATGGGGATCTCTGTCTCTCTGGGAGCGGTGATGATCCCCCTCTCCAAGAGCTGGTCCATCCTTCTTCATCGGATTCTGGGGGATCGTTTTCCCGTGGAATGGACGGTAAGCGAAGCTTCTATTATCCTCGAATTGCGTTTACCGAGGACAATTTCCGGAGTCCTGGTGGGAGCCGCCCTTTCCCTGGCAGGGGCTGTGCTTCAGGCGCTGCTGCGCAATCCCCTGGCTGACCCTTTCGTCCTGGGCATCTCCAGTGGAGCCGCGGTGGGCGCTGTGCTGGCCATCCTCGGCGGCCTGGGGTCGACATTTTTGGGGATCTATGCGGTTCCCGGGGCAGCCTTTGGGGGCGCCCTGCTCACCTTGCTTCTGGTCTATTTTATCGCCCGGGTGGAAGGAAGGGTTCCCACCCAGACCATGCTTCTATCCGGGGTCATCATAAGCTCCTTCTTTTCGGCCATCATCATGTTTTTGATTTCCGTAACCGGCAACGAACAGATCCACAGCATCATGTTCTGGCTGATGGGAAACCTGGAATACTCGGCCTCTCAATCCCTGGTGGTCATTTTTCTTTATTTCCTGGTGGGCAGCGCCGTTCTTTTCTTCTTAGCGAAAGACTTCAACATCCTGGTACTAGGGGAAGAGACGGCTTCTGAGTTGGGCGTGGAGGTGGAAAGGGTAAAGAAGATCGCCTTTGTTTTCGCTTCTCTCATTACCGGGGCGGTCGTTTCGGTCAGCGGTCTGATTGGATTCGTCGGACTGGTAGTTCCCCACGTGGTGCGGATGATCTGGGGGCCGGATCACCGATTCCTCCTCCCGGCATCCGCCTTAATGGGGGCCATGCTTATGGTAGTGGCCGACACCATTGCCCGGACGGTCCTGGCTCCGTCGGAGATTCCTGTGGGAGTCATTACCGCTATGGGAGGGGCTCCTTTCTTTGTTTACCTCCTCAGGAAGAAGGGCCATGCCGTCTATCATTAGGCTGGAATCGGCAGTTTTTCGTTACCGCGCAAGGGAAATCTTCTCCGAGTTGACTCTTTCTCTGGAAGAAGGTGAGATCCTCGGCCTGATCGGACCTAACAGCTCGGGCAAGACAACCCTCTTGAAATTAATGGATGGGCTACTCCGTCCTCAACGGGGGAAGGTGCTTCTAGAGGAAAAAGATTTGAACAAGATTTCCCGTTCCCAGGTGGCCCGGTCCATCGCGGTGGTTCCCCAAACCATGGAGGTTCCTTTTTCCTTCACTGTAGGGGAGATCGTCCTCATGGGGAGGGCGGCATACCTCGGCCGCTTTGGCTGGGAAAAGAAAAAGGATCTGAGCATTGCCCGCGAGGCTATGGCTCTCGCGGGTGTAGCCGGTCTGGAAGAGCGGCCCTTCTGGGAGTTGAGCGAGGGGGAAAAGCAGCGGGTCTTGGTTGCTCGGGCTTTGGCTCAGGAGCCTAAAGTTATCCTTCTCGATGAGCCCACATCCCATTTGGACATCAATCACCAGATTGAAATCAATGAGTTGATCCGACGTTTGAATCAGGAGAAAAATCTTACGGTTCTCCATATCTCCCATGACTTAAATCTGGCTGCCGAGTATTGTCACCGAATTGTCTTGCTCCATCGAGGCTCCGTCTTCTCCGTGGGTACACCTGCGGAGGTGATTACCGAAGAAAACATCCGCCAGGTTTACGAGGCCACCGTGATGGTGGAAAAAAATCCCTTATCGGGTGCCCCTCGGGTCATGCCCATCGGAAGAGCCAGGGTGGGGAAAAACGAGGGGCAGAAAACCGTTCATATCATCTGCGGGGAAGGGAGCGGTGTAGACTCTGCACGGCACCTGCTCTTGAGAGGATACCGGATATCTCTGGGAGTGCTGAATATCGGGGATACCGACCAGAAAATCGGAAAGACCCTGGGAATACCCATGGTGCTGGAGGAACCCTTCTCTTCCATCTCCGATCGGGCGATGGCCGAAAATCGCAACTTGATCGCTCAAGCCGACCTCGTGCTGGTGGAAAGATTCCACATTGGTCCGGGGAACCTGGCCAACCTACAAGCAGCCCAGGAGGCGTTGGAAAAAGGGAAGAAGGTGATCGTCCTGGAAAACAACCTGAAGTACGATTTCGCCGGGGGGGAAGCCGAGGCCTATTACCAGCGGCTAAGGGAGAGAGGGGCTGCGTTTATCCCCGACCACTCCCGGTTGTTAGAAGAGGTGGAGAAGGCAGTAGGGGCAGGGTGACCCTGCCCTTCCATAACCTCGGTTGAGAAAGCAGGGTGGGTACACCCCACCCGGAAATCTGGAAGGTTCAAGGGAAGGTGGTGCGAGTCCACCGCTGCCCCGCAACTGTGATGGGAACGAAAACCACATGAAAGAACAGGTAAAAGGTAAAAGGTTAAAGGTTAAAGGTAAAAACTAAAAACCTGCAACCCGAAACTCATAACTCAAAACCTTTTGCCGTTTTTTCAGTCACTGGTATTGGCGAAAACCAGTCCGGGAAGGCGTGGTGAGTAGGGGGTCCTAAGCCAGTAGACCTGACCTTTCAGAAGGCTTTCCGACCTTTCGCGGGAAAGGAGGAAAAAAATGAAGAAATCGGGAAAAGGATGGGTGTTGGTTTTAGGCGGGTTGATGTTGGTTATGGCCAGCCAAAGCGGATGGGGGGCAGAAGTGGATGTAGGGCAGGTCGTGGTCACGGCCACCAAAACCGAGGTAGCCATCAGCGATGTTCCTCAAGCCACCAGCGTGATCACCAAAGAAGAAATAATGAATACGCCCGACCGGTCTGTGGCCGAAGTAATCCAGCGGGCGGCGGGGGTGGAGGTGACCCAGTATGGGCCCGTGGGAGCTGTGGCGCTTCCGAAGATTCGCGGTTCAGAGTCCGGACAGGTTTTGATCCTGCTCAATGGACGGAGAATCAATGACGCCCAGTCCGGACAATTTGACTTGAGCAACCTGCCCGTTAATAAAGAAGATATCGAACGCATCGAAATCCTCCGGGGAGCGGCATCCGCCCTTTACGGAGCCGATGCCATGGGTGGCGTTATCAACATCATCACCAAAACTCCCTCCCAAGTTCCTTACACGCGAGCATCCGCTGCTTACGGTCGTTTCGGAACGCAAGAATATTCCCTGTATCATCAATGGAAGCCCGGACCTTTAGCTTACGGGCTCTCTCTATTTCAAGAGAAGTCCAATGGTTTCAGGGAGAACAGCGACGCCGACAAATGGAGCGTGGGCGGAGAACTCGGCTATGAAATCACTCCACGATCTGAGGTAAAACTTTCGGCCCGGATGATCCAGAAGGAAATCGGCGTTCCGGGTTCGGTGACCTTCCCCGATCCTGACGACCGCCAGAAGGATCAGAACACGCTTCTGGATTTGAGTTATCAAGGGAAAATTACTTCCCAGCTAACCTTGAGTTTAAAGGGATTTCAAAATAATTATCGCCGGACCTTTGATCCGGGAACGCAGGGCTCTAACACGGGTTCCCCGTTTTTGCATAAAAATTACGCCACCGGTGGCGAATTGCAGACGAACTATGCCTGGGGCGAGGCCCACCTGATTACCGGGGGAGCGGAATTTATTCATGACCGGGTGAACAGTTCGGCTATCGGAGTTCACGAGGCAGACCGGGGAGCCATTTACCTCCAAGACGAAATAGAACTTGCCAAACCATTGACCGCCACGATCGGGATCCGCTATGACTCCCATTCCATCTATAAAGATCAGTTAAATCCCCGGGTGGGAGCCGTGCTTCGTCTCCCGTGGGATATTCGCCTCAGAACCTCGGCTGCACGTTCCTTCCGGGCGCCAACGTTTGACGACCTCTATTGGCCGGAAGACGCTTTTACCGCAGGGAATCCCAACCTGAAACCCGAAAAGGCCTGGTCCTATGAACTGGGGGGAGAGAAAAAATTCGGGAACTTGGCACTTTTTAAAACAGCCGGATTTCACCGGAGGGTGGAAGACCTGATCATCTGGCAGATGGGGTCAGACGGGAAATTCCGTCCGAGTAACGTGAAAACCGTAGAGATATGGGGAGTGGAAACCGAGATGGTCTTTTATCCTTGTAGAGGATTGGCCATTCCCCTGAATTATACCTTTCTTTATCCCCGGGATTTGAGCACCGGAGATCCCGTTCCTTTAAAAACCAAACACATGGCCAATATTGGCGTAGAATATGTAACTACCTTCGGCTTGAAAACCAGCTTGAAAGGACGGTATGTGCAGTATTACGTTAATGAAAGCACCTCGCTCAATCGGAATTACTTTGTGGCCGACGCCAAAATGTCCTATGAATTAAAAGTTTACCAGAACTTAAAAGGTGAGGCTTTTCTCAGCCTGAGCAATGTTTTGAATCGGGATTACCAGATCAATGAAGGATATCCCATGCCGCCTCGATCTTTGAATGGAGGAGTTTCCTTTGCTTTTTAAAAAAAGATTCAGAGGCCAAGGTTCAAGGCGTAAGGTAAAGAATTACCCTGCGCCTTATGCCTTGGGCCGTTCACCTATCTTTTTCCTATGAAACGCTTTTTTTTCTTATCGGCCTTCTTTCACGGAGCTTTGCTCCTTCTTCTTTTCTCTTGGGAGATTCCCTTGGCCAATAAACTTTTACCCAGGGGAGTCCTGGAAATTTTCTTGATCGAAAAAATTGAAGAGGTGAAGCCGAAAAAAGTCCTTCCCTCAATTCCGAAACAACGAGTGAAAGCCAAGAAACCAGGGGAAAATGAAGCTCTTCTTCAGCTCCCCGAAAAAAAAGAAGAAAAGAGAGAAGAAAAGCAAGAGCCAACTCCGGCGGTCTTACAGGAAGAAAAGCTAAAGGAGACGGAAGAATTACCCCCAGAGAATAAATTTTTGAAAACCAGGGTCGAACAACCTTTGCCGGTTCAGGCGAACGTCATGCCACCGACCCAAGGGAACGGAAATGCAGAAGTCTTAAAGGTCTCGACAGGGGGGGAAAGGAATATCATGGCCCAAGGGGCTTCCGGAGAAACCTCCAGATCAACTTTTTTGATGTTCAACGCATCCGGGCTGGAAAAAGGAGGAACTGGAGGAGAGGAGACAAAGGGAACCGGTTTCGGAAAAATGGGAGAAGGAAGCCATTTGACAGTGAGCAAAATGCATTCTTCCTTAATAGAAGTTGACCAGATCCTTAAACAGATTATCCGCAAAATCGAGGCTGCTAAACGTTATCCCAGAGTAGCCCGGAAAATGGGTATCGAAGGCAAGGCCGTAGTGCGTTTTAAACTCAAACCCCAGGGGCAAGTGGAAACGGTTGAAATTCTTGAGTCTTCGGGTTCAGAAATTTTGGATCAGGCATCCTTGCAAACAGTCCGCGATGCTGCCCCCTTGCCTTATAAAGAAGGATGGCTTAAGGTGGGCATCGTCTTTAAAATTCTCTGATTTTTTAGCCACAGAGGTCACAGCCCAGCAGAGCCGCAACCAAAAAAACTTTAGCCACAGAGGGCACAGAGATCACAGAGATATAAAGAAAAACCTTTAAAAAGACAATTTAGGACACAGATAACCACAGATAAACATAGATAAAATTAAAAAATTCTTAATAAAATTTTCAGAAATTGAACTTTAGTAGTACAGAGAGCACCGAGATAAATTCAAAAATCAAAAGCCAAATTTTTTCTCAGTCCATTTTGAATTCTGCGGTTCCATTCGGCATTATTGTTTTTGGGTTTTAATTTTTTTCCAACTCTGTGTCCTCTGTGCCCTCTGTGGCAGAGAAAACGAATTATGAAAAAAGAATGGGTTTTTGAGGAAATTCAGGTGGAATGTCATGCCGGATACAAGGGAGAAGAGGCTCCCCGGGCTTTCACGCATCTGGGGAAGCGGTGCGAAATCTTTGAAATCGTGGATCGCTGGTATGAGGAGAAGCAGGATCCCCGAGCGCCCCGTCATGATTATTTTAAGGTGAGGACGAGGGAGGGAGAAATTTTTTTGCTTCGCTATACTCCCCGTTACCAGGCCTGGACTCTTTGCCGGCAGGTCCCCGCTCCCAGATTTTCGAATAATTGAGAAATAAAGGAATTTTCTATTGGACATAGATTCACCCTGTTAGATGCTTGATATCTAACAGGGTAAACGCAGATAAACCCGGATTTAAAAATAGAATTCAGGATCCAGAATTCAGAATCCAGGAAAAAAGCTCTTTTGGTTTTCCGTTAAAATTCGGTCTTCGGAATTCTTAATTATTTCATCGGGTATTTTTATCTGCGGGAATCTGCGAAAATCCGCGTCCAAATAAATTGAACGTATGGCTGCCAAACCTTTAATGATCCAGGGAACCGGCTCTTTCGTGGGCAAGAGCATAATCGTTGCCGGTTTGTGCCGGATATTCAGGCAGGATCATTTTAAAGTTGCCCCGTTTAAGGCCCAGAATATGGCCCTCAATTCCTTTGTTACCCCGGAGGGTGGAGAAATGGGGCGAGCCCAGGTGGTTCAGGCCGAAGCGGCTGGCCTTCAGCCCCATGTAGATATGAACCCCATCCTTCTCAAGCCCAATACGGACATCGGTGCGCAGGTCATCATTCAAGGAAAAGTCTTCGGCAACATGAATGCCGGGGAGTATCATAGCTTCAAGAAAAAAGCGCTGCGGGCCGTCATGGAGAGTTACCGGCGTTTGGACCGGCAATTTCAGGTAATCGTCATCGAAGGGGCGGGGAGTCCGGCGGAAGTGAACCTGCGGGAAGGAGACATCGCCAATATGGGCATGGCGGAAAAAGTAGATGCGCCCGTGCTCCTGGTGGGTGATATTGATAAAGGGGGAGTCTTTGCTTCCCTTGTGGGAACGCTGGAGTTATTGGACGCAGAGGAGCGCAAAAGAATCAAAGGGTTCATCATCAATAAATTTCGTGGTGACCCAAGCCTTCTGAAACCCGGTCTGGAATTTTTGGAGAGAAAGACAGGCATACCCGTCCTGGGGGTCATCCCCTACCTCAAAGATCTCTACCTTCCTGAAGAGGATGGGGTAATTTTGGATAAAATGTATTCCCGGGATAAGCAGCGAGCAGTGATTATTGCTGTCCTCTACCTTCCGCATATATCGAACTTCACCGACTTTGATCCTCTGGAGCACGAGCCGGATGTCCATCTACGGTATGTCCAACCCGGACAGAGAATCGGTGATGCGGATGTTATTATTCTGCCTGGATCAAAAAACACCATCGATGATTTCCTTTTCCTGAAAAAAGAAGGTTATGCTGAGGAAATTCTGCATTTACACCAGTTGGGGAAGATGGTAATCGGAATCTGCGGTGGGTTTCAGATGCTGGGGAAGGCCATCCGCGATCCCCTTGGTATGGAGACTGCGTGGGGAGAAATTAAGGGCCTGGGCCTTCTTGATGTGGAAACCATTCTTATGAAAGAAAAGAGGACTTACCAGGTGAAAGCCATTCCCTTGAATGGTTTCCCGACTGCACCGGAAGAAATCCTTCAAGGATATGAAATTCACATGGGGGAAACGGCAAGGGGCCCTGATCTTAAGCCAGCCTTTAAAATCATCGAGAGACTCAACCAAAAGGTAGAAATCGAAGATGGAGCCGTTTCGCCAGATGGGATGGTTTGGGGAACTTACATCCACGGACTTTTTGAGAACGACCGATATCGACGCCGATTCATCGAATCTTTGAAAAAGCAAAAAGGCCTTTCCGGGATTGGAAATATAGAAAATTTTGAATACACGGCCTTTAAAGAAAGAGTTTATGATGGGCTGGCAGCGGCTCTGCGGGAAGCGCTGGATGTGGAGAGAATCTACCGGATCATCGGGATAAAATAATTGCAGATTGCAGATTTTAGATTTCAGATTTACATCTCCCATTGGCAATCTGAGATCTGAAATCGATGTGAGAAAACATTTTGGCCTCCATCACACTCATCTCTGCTTACCTTCTCGATATTATCCTTGGCGATCCGCAACGATTTCCGCATCCCGTGCGCCTGATCGGCCGATTCATCGTTTTTTTAGAAAATCTATTCTGGCGCGCCAACTCATCTCCGCTCAGCCAAAAGATTTCCGGAATCCTGCTGGCTCTCATTGTCGTAGGTAGTACCTTCATGGCTACAACTTTTTTAATTTATTGGGCCGGTTATTTTTCCCAAGCCGCAAGTTTCATTTTATCTATTTTTATGGGCTACTTTACCCTGGCAACGAGAGATTTGCATGTGGAAACGCGAAGAGTTTTAAAAGCCCTTGAGGCGGGAGATCTTGCCAGGGCCCGTCAGGAGCTTTCTTTTTTGGTAGGAAGGGATACGGCTCACCTGAGTGAACCCGAAGTAATCCGGGCCTTGGTGGAGACCATTGCCGAGAATCTATCCGACGGCGTTATTGCTCCGCTCTTCTACCTCGGCCTGGGGGGTCCTCCCTGGGCCATGACTTACAAAGCGATAAACACTTTAGATTCCATGGTTGGGTATCAGAAGGAACGCTTTCGGCACATGGGCTGGGCCTCGGCCAGGTTGGATGATGCGGCGAATTTCATTCCGGCCCGGCTCAGTGGTGGGCTTGTCGTTATTTCGGCATTCCTTCTCGGCAAACCCTGGAGAGATTCTCTGGAGATTTTAAGGAGGGATCGCCGGCAACATCAAAGCCCGAACAGCGCTTGGCCGGAGGCGGCCACGGCCGGAGCTCTCGGGGTCCAACTGGGAGGCTTAAATTATTATGGAGGCCAGCCCAGCCCGAAACCCTTCATCGGCAACCGAAAAAAGGATCTCGGCCTCGGGGATGTTCGCGAGGCCTGGAAGATATTATATCTTTCTTCGTTCGGGATGCTCTTACTTGCCCTTCTGCTCAACTGGGCCATGGAAGGTTTTTTCTGTTTGCGATAACGGGCATTTTATGATTAAAATTTTTTAAACAGGGTCCAAGGGGTCAAGGAGGCAGAGGTATTCATTGAACCCAACCCATGGCGGTAACATTTATGAAATTGCTGAGCGGTTTGGTTTGAAGCCGTCCGCAATGATCGATTTTAGTGCTTCCATCAATCCCCTTGGCCTTTCTAAAAAGGCCGAAAGGAAGCTTAAACAGGGCCTTGCGGCTATTCTTCACTACCCTGATCCTCAGTGTTCTGAGTTGAGACGAACTCTGGCGCAATTTCACGGCTTGGCGGAAGAACAGATCCTGGTCGGGGCTGGCTCCACGGAATTCATTTACGCCATCCCTCGGGTTTTGAGCATCCGGCGTCCGTTGCTCGTAACCCCGGCATTCAGTGAGTATGAAAACGCGCTGGAAATTTCAGCGGGAAGGACCAACGTAAGCATTCATTATTTGGAGACGGAAGAAGAGGACGGGTTCGAGCTTAGCGTGGAGAGTCTCCTCTTTTCCCTAACCCAGGGGTATGATGCCCTCTACCTTGGCAATCCCAGCAATCCCACGGGAATCCTGACAGAGAAAGAGGATCTTCTGAAAATTTTAGCGCAAGCAGAGCGGGAGAAGGTCTGGTTTATCCTAGATGAGGCCTTCATCGACTTTGTCGAGGAAGAATCTTTAAAGAGGGAGGCCGTCTCCTCCTCGAGGCTCATCATTCTAAGGTCGCTGACTAAGTTCTTTGCCCTGCCAGGGCTGCGGGTGGGCTATATCATCTCCAATGCCGAAACCATCCGTCATTTTTCCCGGAACAGGGAACCCTGGACCGTGAACGCCCTGGCCCAGATCGCAGCCACGGTTAGTTTGCAGGATAAAAAATACATCACCCGGACGAAGGAATTCATCGTCCTGGAGCGCGACCGTTTAACCCAGGGCCTGCGGGCGATCCCCGGTTTTATTCCTTATCCCGGTACGGCCAATTATCTCTTAGTGCAGCTACACCCCACCCTAAACTTAAATGCCGCCGAACTTAGGAAAAAGTTGATATCCCGGGGAATCCTGATCCGAGATTGCAGTTCTTTCCACCACATCGGCCCCTACTTTTTCCGCATTGCTGTGCGCAGCCGTAAAGATAACAACGCTCTCCTAAAAGCCCTACGTCAGATACGCCAGGAAAGCCTTAATGAAAAATGTTGACTTAATTTACCTGCTTTCCTAAGATAAGTTGGATTTGTTAAAACGGGTCGGGTAGGTCCCGTTTGGTTGTTTCTTTCCCACGAGGTTTCCTGATGAAAAATATCAGAATTGTTTTGTTCATATTGTTGGCTGGATCTTTGGCGGTATCTCTAACCACATGTGCCGGGTCTTTGGCCCTGAACGGCGTACTTGTAAAACCCGCCAATCCGCACCTCCTTGTGGGGGGCACCCAACAGTTTACAGCCACCGGCTATTATAATGACCAGACCATACATGATATAACCACACAGGTCACCTGGAGCTCTTCTGACCCCTCGGTGGCGACGGTTGACAGCAGTGGCCTGGCCACCGCCCTTGCCTTAGGGACCACAACCATCACTGCCACCTCCAGCGAACCGAGTAGTTTCTCCAGCAATAGCTCGTTGGGGAGCACGATCCTTACCGTGAACGCTCCCCCTCTATCTTCCATCGTGGTAACACCAGCCAATCCAAGTATACCGGTGGGAGTCACCCAGCCGTTTACAGCCACCGGCACATATTCCGACGGGACAAGTCGCGATATAACCGCGCAGGTTGCCTGGAGTTCGTCCAATACATCAATAGCGACCGTGAACAGCAGCGGCCTGGCTACGGCGGTTGCGGTAGGTACGGGTACAACCATAACCGCCACCTCCGGCAGTATCTCGGGGAGCGCGAGCCTTACGGTGAACTCAGCCACCCTATCTTCCATCGCGGTAACACCAGCCAATCCGAGCATACCTGCGGGAGTTCCTCAGCAGTTTACAGCTACCGGCACGTATTCTGACGGAATGAGCTATGCTATAACCGCTCAGGCCACCTGGAGTTCGTCCAATACATCGGCAGCGACGGTTGACAGCAGTGGCCTGGCCACAGCCGTTGCCGCAGGCAGTACGGCCATCACCGCCACCTCCGGCAGTATCTCGGGGAGCGCGAGCCTCACGGTGAACTCTGCCCCCCTGTCTTCGATTTCGGTAGCACCAGCCAATCCGAGCATACCGAGTATACCCGTGGGAATCACCCAGCAGTTTACAGCTACCGGCACCTATTCTGACGGCATAAGCTATAATATAACTTCTCAGGCCTCCTGGAGCTCCTCCAATACATCGGTGGCGACAGTGAGCACCAGCGGCCTGGCCGCAGGCGTGGCAGCCGGCAGTACGACCATCACAGCCACCTCCGGGAGTATCTCGGGGAGCACGATCCTCACGGGGACAGCCGCAACCCTGTCATCCATAGCGGTAACGATGGTCAATCCGAGTGTAACGGTGGGAGCCATCCAGCAGTTTACGGCTACCGGCACCTATTCCGACGGAACGAGCCGTGATATAACCGCGCAGATCACCTGGAGCTCGTCCAATACATCAGTGGCGACGGTGAGCACCAGCGGCCTGGCTACAACGGTTGCCGCAGGCAGTACGACCCTCACGGCCACCTATGGGAGCATATCGGGGAACACGAACCTTTGGGTGACTTCTGGTTGAAGAGCAATTTGATTTCTT
>Ga0256868_10000916_pt1 | contig 16736 bp, 25 predicted proteins | sample RVTome_13_FD_187341 | JGI IMG/M metagenome (GOLD analysis project Ga0256868, IMG submission 187341) | Soil microbial communities from uranium-contaminated site in the Upper Colorado River Basin, Wyoming, United States - RVT92D227 HiSeq ...
GGAAAGCCGTATTCGGGAAATCCGCACGCTACGTTCTGTGGGGGTTGGGGCATCCAGCGGATGCCCCTTCTACCCGGCGAGCTGGAGATGGAGCTCGTAGCAACTACGCCAGCTCTCTACTCTACTGAAAGCCTTAACACGACTTTTTTGACCGGCGGGATTTGGAAAAAAGAAGGCTTCTTCCTGTAATCTTTGGCAAGCCATTTTGTCCTAATCATGGAGATTCCAATTTGTAACCGATAGGTTGATTAGGTGGATTTGCTATCATTTCTTATTCGAACCGCTTGATTGACAAATGCGACAATTCTTGATATTAAAGCCTTGAATAACGGCATATTGACAAAGTCCAGACTGCGGAAATTATCGACTCACAGTCTATTCACCTTTAAAGGCCAAATCAAAAAATCAAAAATTGTACCACACTTTTGAAAATGGTTGTCTGGAATAGGAGGAAGCCATACCCGAATATCTCAACGAAGTTACCTAAACCAACAGGGAACAAGCAGGGAAAAACTCAGGAGATGGGTAATCTGCTTTCGTAAAAAGAGACCAAATGTTGCTGATGAGAGGATATGAACCCCATTGTCCTTCTCGTACCTTGCACAGGGGGACACAAAAACAAGTTATTTCATATAAAAGGAAAGCCTAATTGGCTCCCGCCGGAGGTTTGGATCAAAAAAAAGAGGAGGAAATTGTATACAGATGTAGTGACTTTGGGCTGGTATGGTTCCAAGAAAAATCAAAGAAACAGGGTGTTGATGCAAGGCCATTTGGTTATTTATTATGATGGGTTCGATCATCCTTGGGAGTTTGTCCCTTTGAAAGGCCAGTACACAATTCGAGAACAGAATACAAGTCGTTATTGGTACAAAGGGGGAAGCAAAAGGGAAGCTATCCATCCACCAAGGAGGGAGGAGTAAATTACGGAGGCAACTTAGTAATTGACTCCGAAGGAAATGTCTTAGGAAGTACTCCTCCGGAAGGACTGTTGAAGTCCTCAAATTAGTAAATTATTTCATAGAATCACATTCACAAGTTAGTGATTATCTTTGATGGAGAAAAAAGTATAGGATTATGATTCAACGGGAAGCTAGTATTTAAAGGATCTATCTCACAATGCGTAGAGAGCGGGAATGTCACTTGGCAATGGAGACGAGCTAAGCGTTAATGCAACAGAATGAATGGTAGCATTGACAATAAATTAAAAAGGAGGAAAATTTATGCCGATCATTCGTAAACGCCGAATTTGGTGGGAACCCGTTTCAGAAGCCACAAGCTATGTAGTCTATGTCACCCCAGAGAAGACCTTGTTTGAGAAGAATAATTTTATGTGGGATGCTACTCCTGGAATAATCTTCAAAGTAATTATGGGGAAGACTGAGTTGATCATTCCGGATGAGTGGTCTGAATTTCCTACCGAACAAGGAACTTACTATATTGGAATTACCTCCAGAGACGACACGGGGAATCAAAGCGACCCTTTCTTATCGTCGGGGCTATTCAAATTGCTTCCGCCACCTCCCCCAAAGAAAGGTGGGATCGAGAACCTTTAATGGAATGGTCCCTATTAATTGAATTGATCCATCACACAAAAAGTACTCTGGACTCTATCAAAAAATACACACAGCTTTCGCTCGGAAAGTTTAGCGATAAAGAATTTGGTGAGTTTTTTTATCGAATGATTACGAAGCAGATCGAGAAAAATGATCTTTTGGTGGACAGTTTTCTCAACTATATCAAGGTTACTACCCCGATTAGAAAAAAGGGGACGGTGAACACCTTAATTGGAGAGGTGTTGAAGAAACATCAGGTTCGATTAGAAGAAAATAAGACTAAGATATTTAGAAATTTTGAAAAAGACCTTCCAGAAACTATTGTGCCTGATGAACAATTGAAGTTTATTTTGGATTCTATCCTTCAATATACAATGGCCTCGATACGTTCTGATGGGGATATTGAGTTTTTAACCAAATCTTCTGCTCTTCAGAAAGAGAGCGGTGAAGACCCCGGTTTTGAGAAAGATAGGAAGTATATTGAGATCTTGGTGGCCTTTACCAGTTATAAGAAATCAATGGAAAGATCTATGCAGGAATTGAGGGCACCCACTCCTAAAGAAGAAATTGCATCCGATGTTTTACTTCGACTAGTCCATGCTATTGTTGAAGGGAATCAAGGAGTAACGAGAGTTGAAGTTGATGAAACGAAGGCGAAAAAGTCTATTCTGTTAAAGTTACCTGCAGAGAGAAGAAAGGTGGTTTTATACGAATCTATGAGCACCAACCAACTATCTTAAAATGCTGGACTTCCCACCATTAATTTTATATGTTTTTCCTCATCAGTCAGTTATGGTGTATAGAAACATAGCCAATAGATCTGTAGGGCGATAAATTCTATGTATCGCTGGAATCCGCATTTTCTCATTTTGATACTGACTCGTGTGAGGTTGAGGAAGAAACAGAACACTCGCAACATGACCTGTCCGAATTGCAATGGCAATCGTGTTGAAATGCTAAACCAAATAATTGATGAAGAGGGATCTTGGAAAAGAGAAGAGTATCTCTGTTGGGATTGCGAAAGTGAATGGGACTGGACATACGACCGCCTTTTTTTCCGATGGCGGATAAAGATTAGGCCCCCGAGATGGGTGAGGATAGACTGACGGCAAATCTTTTGAAAGGGTCCTCGAAAATGCTGCTAAGGTTTACTCAGAAGGAAATTGAAGCAGGAGGGGTGGGTTATTGACAGGCACCTGTGCTCTGAATTTCTCAACTATGCGTATTTCTACTACTGATCCTCCCCTCTTCGCTTCCTTCTCCATATGCACAAACTTACAAAGTGAAGCATGTCGTTGACGGAGACACCCTTCTCCTCACCAATGGCGAGTATGTCCGTTTGATCGGTGTTGATACCCCGGAGACAAAGCATCCAGAAAAACCCGTTGAGTATTTTGGGAAGGAAGCCTATCTTTTCACCCAAAGGATGGTTGAAGGGAAGGAGGTTAGGCTTGAATATGACCAGACCAGGAGAGACAGATATGGCCGTATCCTTGCCTATGTTTATCTTTTGGATGGAACTTTCTTGAATGCGGAGATCATCAAGCAGGGGTATGGGTTCGCCTATACGAAGTACCCTTTCAAGTATACGGAGGAGTTTAGAAGGTATGAGAGGGAGGCGAGGGAGAATAAGAGAGGGTTGTGGAAATCAATGGATAAATAAAAGATAAGGGGTGATAACATGGTAGGTTTCTTTTCTTTCAAAAAAATGGTTACCGTTCCATTCGTGAGGAGTATTTATTTTCTAGTTTTTGTGGGAATTAATTTATGTGCTTTAGTCCTGTTGTTAAACCAATTTATTTTCCACATCATAATGATTCCAGAGATAGAGTTTCTCGAACGGCACCCACTTTTATGGCCAATTTTGTTTTTGGCTGCTCACCTATTCTGGAGGCTTTTTTGTGAAGGTCTTGTGGTGGTTTTTAGGATTTATGAAATCCTGGTTTCTATTGAATCCAAGATGAAAGAAGGAGGGGTGACAGAATTAACTGAGGTTATAGAACCAAAAACGCTTCCCAAAAAACTTAGAGCTCGAAAAGAGTTTAGAGAATGGAAGGAAAGAAGATTGCGTACGCTTGCCAATAAACAAAAGGGAATAGAAGGTGAATCTGATAATATGAGTTGACGGTTTTTTATCCTCCAAAATTAAGCAACAGGAGGAGGCTTCTATGGCAATCCCTCTTGACCCTAAACAAATCGTTTCCTTTGAAGAACTCCTAATGTCTCAAGTGATCCAGCAAGAAGCCCTTACCAGGTTGCTCATCAAGAAGGGTATTTTCTCAAAGGAGGATTTTGGGAGATAGTGCGAGTGGTGAATCGGGGGATGGAGATGGAGAAAAAGGGATTGAGTTGATGAACATAAGGTATGTAATTTTATCTATCTGCATTCTTATCTTATTTGCCTGTGCACCCACCAAAGTAAAAATATATCCAAGGGAAACTCCACCAGCAAAGACCATACCCGAAAGGACCTCTTCAGAGAGTATCTCTAAAGAGAAAACATTCTCAGAAAAAACTGCTTCACAGAAAGATACTCCAGAAAAAGGTGCTTTAGCAAAATCTCCTTCTGATAAAACACCAACAGAGAAAATTCCCACGGTGATACCTTTCTTAGAAAAAACCTATGATGAAACAGTTTCTGAATGGAAATCTTATCAGGATGTGGTGAAATGGATGGAAAATAATTATTCCGTCGATATAAAAAGATTTGAAGGCAAACCACCTATCCCAAGAATTTCCTCGGAGACTTTTCAACTTAAATCAGGAATTGACATTGATGCTGCTATCTTTTTAAAAGAGACTCTCAATCGGATTAATCCTTCCTATCAGGCTCAAATTGTAGTTGTGATAATTCGGCCCAATATATTTAATCGTTATGTTTGTTCATTTAAGAAGGATGATAAACTCTTCATAATGAATTATGGAACTCCGTATAAACAACTAACTGGAGTTCATGGGCCATATAATTCACTTGAGGAATACAAGGAATTCTGTGACAAGCACAATCCTACGAAAAGGGTAATTGAGGGAATTATCTATTTGCGATGACCAAAATTAGAGAGATTGTGAAGGTATTAGAGCAAGAGAGGACGAGAAAGGCTAAATGAAAAACTATCTCATTCTTAGTCTGAAAGTCTCAATTTTGGTAGGGATAATATTGCCTTTTATCCTAGGAGTAAAAGACCTCACTCTAATTGCCATTTGTTTTAGCTCGGCATCGCTCATTTATGTTGTTCTACTACTTATCACTACCTTCCTGATCAAACCTAGCCTAAGAATTAACGTAAGTCGTCAGAATGGGGCGACGGTAGTTAGATATGAACTGACAAAGAAAGATTCTGAATAAGGATTAAGGGGGGGACAGGCTTCCGGAACCGACAAGCCGGTAACTCCTGACCGTTTTCTCCCCCTCAACAAACAGGAAGCCATACAGGAGGTGGCAGAGATGAAAGAGAAGAAGTTAGACGAAAGGCAAATAGAATACATTGCCAAATTTAAATCAAAGCTAAAAGACCGCAAGGCTTGGCCTCTTTGGATACCTAAACATTACAATCTCCCCTTTTCCACATCACTGAAAGAATCAATCAAACGAATGGAAAGAATATGTGCCCAATTCGATCAAGTACAGGAAAGAAATTGTATTCCGCTGTCCCCTGAACAAACAGCAGAAAACCTCAAGATATTGGCTTCCTGGAATGAAGAGATTGCGTCGTTCTGGGAAAATTTAACGACCAATAGATTTTTTGCTGGTTCAACTCGTGAGGAACAGATCAAATTAAGCATCTTAGCCCAAAAAGCCAAATCCAAATTGGAGGTCTGGTATAGGGCAAGCGGGAGGCGGTTATGTGCTCGTTCGGACTGTTTTAAGCTAATCCCCCTTGGGTCCCGTGATACTTGTAAATACTGCTCAGAGCAGTGCCGAGCCACTGAAAAGACAAGACGGCAGCGCAATAAGCCGGAACCCCAAAAGGGGTAACGGTGTTACCTTATCATTAAAAAAATAATTGATTATACTGGGCGTAAGAACTTAATCTTACGCCTTTTGTTTTTATGGAGGTGGGTTGATGGCTTTACCAGTAACAGCCTTAGAGATCGAGCGCAGAAAAAGATTTTTAAGTCAATGGGAGTTGGCCCGGAGGACTGGTATCGTTCAACCACGCCTGTCTTTGATTGAGAGAGGATATGTTTCCCCAAAACCCAAAGAGGTTGAAGCGATCTGCAACAGCTTGGGAATTTCTAATGAACAGGCCAGTCATCTATTCTCTCCAAAAGGAAATTAAAGTAAGAACCCTAAAGTAATGGAGTATATATTAACTGGCATTAGAAAGAGATACCATGAGCGGTCTGTGGAAGTGGATAACGCACTCTTTGAGAAGGCGAAAAAGGGAGATCCTAAGGCGGCGGAGCTTTGGTATCGCAAGATGGAAGCATGGAATATTCAGCATGGTGGTGGAGACCAGAAAATAATCATTATTATTCCTCCGGTAGTTCTTCCGAAGGACCAAAGGCAGGCAGGGGAAAGGGTAATCGAGATGAAATCTGTTGGAGAGCAGGAGATAGAGGGAGAACAAGAAGAGGTTCCCTCAACATATGAAAGCGGGCAGGAGTGGAGAAAGCTGATTGAGGACAAGGAGGGTGAGAAATATTGATGCCTGAATCGTTATTAACCCCTAAAGAAGTAGCAACCTGGTTAAAGATGAGTCTGGTTTGGGTCTATAAACAGACCGAGAAAGGGTTGATCCCTTATCATCGGGTGGGCGATGCGATCAGGGTTGATCCAAGCGAAATAAGGACTTATCTGGAGTCAAGGAGAGGTTTAAGGAGGGGTGACCTCTTGGTCAGTGATCAAGAGGCTAAAAAAAGTAATTAAAATATTAACGGTTATAGCCATGATTTTTCGATGTTTCCAAAATGTTTCCACAAGGAATTGTGGGCTTCCGGTTGTTGTTCGGGTTCGAGGCGGGTGAAAGGACTTGCTTGACGTTCGGAGGTGGGTTCGATTTGTGTCCCGTGGGACACATTTTGAGTTGCCTTGGCTGCATCTATCAAAGGACTTCCTTGACGTGGGGGAGAGGGGTGGGGACGCTATGATCCCGTTCATGGGTAAGCTCCATAAATTTTTTCCCAAATTTCGGCCCAAAGTAAATACCGCAAAGACAGTAAAGATAGTTGTGAAAAGATTCTTCTTGACAAGAAAATAGGAATACGTATAGAATGTGTATAAAGGGAGAGAAACCATGATGAAGAGGTTAGATATAACGGTATCGGAGGTTCACATCAAAAGGCTGAAGATGATGTCGAAAAAAACAGGGCTTACGGTTTCAGAGCTTATCAGGCGTGCGGTGGATGAATATTGGGATCGATATGAGAAGAAAGAGAAAAGTAGATAGGACACCTTTCTAGCTTCCGAGAATTCAAGCAGAAAGGAGATAAAAAGAAATGTCTAGCCTTAGCGAAGAACACAGGAAGAAGATGCAAGAGGCCCAGAAGAAGCTGAGTAAGGGTAAACAATATGGAAGGAAGAAATTCAGACATTTCAAATGTGAAGTGCTGGACTATAACGGGATCAATTACAAAATCAGATTCAGCCAAAAGGATCGAGTTATCCTAACGGAGGATATTCCAAGGAAATTCTTTGATGACTGGAATCCAAGAACGAAGCCTTTGCCTGAGTATTGGGCAGAACTATTTAATAGGGTAGAAGATATGGAGCTTACGAAAGGAGATGAACCCGAATAACTTTTTCTACCAATGGAGGATCAAACCGTGATTGACGCTACTTCGGTGATAGCTATATTTACAGTAGTCTTAGCTCTTGCAACTATCGTTTATGCAATTGCTACATGTATGCTCTATAAAGCCTCAAAACATCAGGCCGAAGCCATGGAGAAATTAACAGATGTCATCCATCAACTTCCCAGTATAGCAAAACATATTCAAACTCAGGAGAAATTAGCAGAAGCAAGAGAAAAAGAAGAGGAAAAAGCCCAAAAAAAGGCTCTTACGGATCATTAATGAAAGGAGGCGAAACCTAAATCCAAACCGGCACGGTCAAGATAGAACTAAAATGAGGAGGTTAAATGAAATGAAACTTTCATCATCTAAGCTGGGAGTGATCTTTTTGGTTATGGGACTCACAATCTGTTGTGCGAGAGCATGGGGCGCAGATTGGAAAGAATTTGCTGAGGCTACCACAGGGATCTTCTACTACGACGAGGGAAGTGTTACCTCCCCATCGAAGGACTTTTACAGGGTGTGGATCCACAACACGACCAAACACGAGACCAGTCTAATCGAAATTGATTGCAAAGAAAAAAATTATCGGGTTCTGGATGTCGTTGAATATGATGAAACCAATCGCGTTAAGGCCCGTTATGACTATTACGATAACACTGGCTGGTTAATCATCTCTCAGAAAACGGTTCCAGAGCCTCTTCACAGCATTTTGTGTCCTTGAAGGAGAAGCGCAGAATATGAGCTGAATTAGGGCTCTTAGTGTCCTAAAAATCATAAGGAGATAAGGAGGAAGTGGGTTCTTTGTTCGTAATCAGATTTATCATACCAATCTGAAGTTAAGGATTCAAAAAGAACATGGAAGCCACACTGGAAGAAAGGAGGTGAAACCGAAAAATTAAAGACCTGTAAGTCAACGGGTCGAAAGGGGGACTTATGAAACCTGTCAAGGTCAAGAGGCATTCGGGAATCTATCGGATCGGGAAGAAATACTACAAAGACTATTACGATCCGAACGGCAAGAGACACAGGGAAGTTGCAGGCTCCCTCTTAGAGGATGCCGTAAGCAGAAAGGAGGAGATTAAGGACCAGGTAAGAAAAGGCAAATACTTTGCGGAAAGAAAAAAATATACCACCACTTTTGACGAGCTGATCCAGAAGTATAGGGAGATTTTCAAGGATCAGAAGTGTTTCGGGAGGGATAAAATATTTGCCCTCAAAGCGATAGAAAAGTATTTTTCAGGAAGGCTCCTTTCACAGATCACCCCCTATGACATTGAATCCTACAAAAGGTTAAGAAAGGAAACCTCCATTACCGTTATGAGAAGAAAAGGGGATGTTTGGGTCAATGTGGATACCAAAAGGATACGAAGCGATGCCTCAGTTAATCGTGAATTGGCCTGTCTCTCTCACCTTTTCAGCAAAGCGGTAGAATGGGAGATGACGGAGGAGAGTCCTTTCAGGAAAATGAGAAGACTTTTCTTCAAGGAGAATAACCAGAGAACCCGGTTCCTGAGCGAGGAAGAAATTAAAAGCCTTCTTGCGGTGGATTATAAGGGGTGTCCTAAGTATCTCAAACCGATTATTGCCACTGCAATTTACACCGGCCTCAGGAAGGGGGAGATTCTGAATCTCAAGTGGAAGGATGTGGATTTGGATAGAAGTCTCATTTATGTGAGGGAGAACAAGCAGAATCGCCTTCAAGTCAAGATGGTGAACGATGATCTAATCGACCTATTCATGAAACTCCCGGTCAAGGGAGAATACCTGTTTCATGATGAGGAAGGAAAGCCTTTAAGTGACGTCAAAAGATCGTTCCAAACAGCCCTTAGAAGGGCAGGGATTGAAGATTTCCGGTTTCATGACCTCAGACATACCTCATGCTCCTACCTCACCATGAGGGGTGCTCCCATTCAAGCGGTCCAGGATCATGCCGGACATTCTTCAGTTAAGATGACAATGAGATATTCCCACCTCTCTCCCGCATTTCAAAAGGGTTCAGTCCAACTGCTCAACGGTCTTTGTGAAGGGATTTTGGGGGGTTCCGAAGGCCATGGTGAAAAAATGGTGAAAAACGGCCAAAAAGACGAAGGGGTCAGATACCCCATCGATACCCAACCCCTTGGAATCAATGGTGGAGCAGAGGAGATTTGAACTCCCGACCTCCAGAGTGCGATTCTGGCGCTCTCCCAGCTGAGCTACTGCCCCACGATCTTGTTAGAGGTTATAGGTTGGAGGTTGAAGGCCAAAAAATCATTAACTATCTACAGTAAATAGCAAAGAATTTGCCTCAAACCTTTAACCTAATGCCTTAGATTTCTTAGGTAGCGTTTTAGTTTCGGAGCGATCTCGGGGTGCTTTAGTCCAAATACGATGTTCGCTTCAAGGTATCCCCATTTGTCTCCTGCATCGTAACGGTCGCCGATGAACTCATATCCGAAAACTGGCATCTCCTTTATCAATTCCCTCAGTCCATTGGTCAACTGGATTTCACCTTTGCTATCCGGCTGAACTTTTTCTAACCTATCGAAGATTTCAGGAGGAAGGATGTACCTTCCAATGATCGCCAGATTGGAAGGGGCTGTTCCCTGCTTTGGTTTCTCAATCATCTCCTCGACGCTGTAAATTCGCTCTCTTACTTTCTTGCCTTGAATGATTCCATAGAGGTGAGCCTCTGTCTTGGGGACTTTTTGAATCGCGATCACGGCCCCTCCCATCTCATTATAGACCTCCATCATCTGCTTGATGCAGGGGATCTTGGCATCGATAAGATCGTCGCCCAGCAGAACCGCAAAAGGTTCATTCCCCACCACCTTTTTGGCACAGAGGATGGCGTGGCCGAGTCCCAAGGGTTCCTTCTGTCTGACAGAGACAAGAGTCACCATCTCCGAGATGTCCTGAACCATTTTAAGGAGGTCTTTCCTTCCCTTCTTTTTGAGGTGATTCTCCAGTTCCACGGAAGTATCGAAGTGATCCTCGATAGAACCCTTCTCCCTTCCTGTGATGAGGACCACCTCTTCAATGCCTGCTGCGACCACTTCCTCCATGATGTACTGAATGGTGGGTTTGTCGACAATGGGTAACAACTCTTTTGGGACCACTTTCGTGGCAGGGAGAAATCGTGTTCCAAAACCTGCAGCCGGAAGGACCGCTTTCTTTATTTTCATAAGAGCCCCAGAAGTTTACGAATGGTTGTTTTCAATTCCGTCAGGTCAGCGCACTTAACAATGTAGGCATCTGAAGCCCAGGTGGTCAAATCCTGTTTATACTCCCCATAGGCAGAACACATGATGATTGGAAGTTTTCGATCCAATTCCCGGATCCGCTTCAGGGTTTCAATGCCGTCCATTCCCGGCATCTTGATGTCGAGGGTGATGAGATCGGGTTTGAAGATCGAGACTTTCTCCAGGGCTTCTTCACCGTTCTTGGCCACCTCCACCGAAAACCCATCCTCTTCCAGTTCCTCCGTGTAGAGGAACCGGATGCTCTCCTCATCATCCACAATCAGGATCTTCTTCATGAGCTCACCTCACTTTTCGAGAAGACGCTAAGCGCCTGCCTACCGGTAGGCAGGCGCTTAGCGCTCTGCGCATAGCTAAAGGCTCTTCAACCCTATTTCTTCTCCTCCCGTGCTGCCGGGAGGGTGATGATGAAAGTCACTCCCTCTCCAGGGCGATTGTCAACTTCAATCTGGCCCTGATGGGAGGCGATGATCTTGTAGACCAGGGGTAAGCCCAGACCCAATCCGGATTCTTTTGTAGAGTAGAAGGGGTTGAAGATGTTGTGGAGATTTTCAGGGTCGATCCCGCTTCCCGTATCCTCCACTTCGATCCGGACAAAAGTGGAACCATTCTTCGCAACAGGAAGAACACGGAGGAAAAGCGTTCCTTTCCCCTTCATGGCCTCATAGGCATTATTGAAGAGATTGGAGAAAACCTGTATGAGCTGCCGGTGATCTCCCTTGACTTTTGGAACCCCTTCCGAGTATTCCTTGGTGAGTTCGACTTCTCCACCATTAAGCTCTTTTGAGACCATTGAGAAGCTTTCTTCGAAAATTTCCCGGAGGTCTACCTCTCCAAAGGTCAGGGACTGCTTCTGGGTATAGTCTAGGAGGTCACTGAGAATTCTCTCCAGCCTGGAGACCTCAATCATGATTGTTTGGGTATATCGTTTTTCCGGGGCTTCGTCCGGAACGGACCGATAGAGACGGCGTGCAAACCCACCGATGGAGACGAGTGGGTTCCTGATTTCGTGAGCGACGGTGGAGGAGAGTTCCCCCAGTGCAGCCATCTTTTCCTGATGGACGAGAAAAGTCTGCGTCTCTTTGAGCCTCTGATGGACCTCCTCCAGATTCCGGTAGAGGATGGCATTCTCAATGGCCAATCCTGCCTGAGTGGAGAACATGATCAGAATTTGGATATCCTCATCCGTGATCGGGTTTTGATTATAAAGGTTGTCCACTAAGATGACCCCGATGACTTTTCCCTTTCCCCACAGGGGAACCGTGGCAAAGGAGTAAACCCTGGGATCCCCACTCAGATGCTCTCCGACATAGCATCCGACTTCCGAACCCAAACGGCAACCCCTTTTGCACGGGGTTTGATTCCAGGCCTCCTCCGATCGAGGAAATCGAATGTTAAATGGCCTTCCCTCAAGAACCGTTTTTGAAAGAATACAGTCTTCCAGCTCAAGAGGGATCTGGATTCCCTTGACCAGGGTGTTCAAAGCGGAATTCTCGTCTCTGGAGAGATGGAGGTGGCCGATCAAGTCCGAGAGAATCCCTTTCTCTTTGGAAAGGGCCGTCCAGATCCTTGCTGCCTCTTCGGGATTATCGGGTCCCACCGCCATGGTTCCTTCAAGAGATCGGCTCTTTTCATTAACCATGAAGAGCATGGCTCGATTAAAGCCCAATCCTGCACCGATCGTGATGGCCGTTAGAGTCATCTGAACAATGTGCTCGAAATTGACCGTAGTCAGAAGGGCCTTGCTGAGTTCCCAAAGAATGGTCAGTTCTCTGACCCTCTTCTCATTCTCCCAGACCAGTTGAGACGTTTCATAGTGGGTCAACGCATTCTCAATGGCAAAGGACATCTGGTTTGCCATGGTCAGCAACAATTGGAAATCCCTCTCATCGAATTTGGAAGGATCGGTCTCCTTATCATAGAAGGCCAGGGTCCCCAAAATCCCTTCTTTGGAACGGAGAGGAACACAGATGATAGAGAGAATGGGATTGTCCTTCCCGGAGTGATTGAGGAGAAAAGGGGTTTGAGTCATGAGAACCCTTTTGGCGATCTTCTCGTCGAGGGGATGCTGGGGGTAGTCTCCGAAACTCCACTGAACCTTTAACTCCTTGGTCGTCTTGTCTTCAACTCTCAAAACGCCCCCCTTGGCCTGAAGGATTTTCAAACCGGTTTTGACGATCGACTCGAGGAGCTCTTCTAACTTCAAGGTGGAAGTGGCCACCTTTCCCATCTCATGGAGCGCCGTCAATTCGGAGGAGGTCTGTCCCACTTTTTGTTGGAGATGAGAAAGCTGAATAGCCTCTCCCATTTCCTTTGTGACGAGGACAAGAAGATCCATCTCTTGGGGGGACAACGTTCGGTTCCTGGGGAAACCGATATAGAGGGTTCCCTGGAAGGTGTCCTTGTCAAAAAGGGGCAGACAGGCAAAGGGTGGGCGGAGAAACTCCTTCTCTTTCGGATGGACCTTTTCCTGAGGGAGGGAGGATTCCTCTTCGATCCAAAAAGGTTTTTTTTCTAAGGCTAGCCCCCAGAGAAATCCATTTTCGACGATCTTTTCTCGCCTCAGGAGAAGGATTTGATCTGCTCCAAGGGCCTCCTTGATCGCCTGGAGCATCTGGTCCAATTTATCCTTGATGGGAACAGGGGTGGTGGAGAGATGGATGATCTTTGTCAGAAGCTCATAGGCATCGGAATGGTCAGACATGGGGAACTACTTTGCCTCTCTCAAATACTCCGCAGCCTCTTCAGGAGGGGTAGGGTTGATGTAAAATCCTGTCCCCCATTCAAACCCAGCCACCTTGGTCAGTTTCGGCATGATCTCAAAATGCCAGTGGTAATGTTCGCTCTCGTGGCCTGAAAAGGAGGAGGTATGAATGATGTAATTGTAGGGAGGATCGTTCAGCACCCAATTCATCCTTTTGAGTGTATCAGAGAGGATTTGGGCGGCCTGTTCATACAGAGAAGACTCCATTTTCTCATAACTGGGATAATGGGTCTTGGGAAGAATCCATGTCTCAAACGGAAACCGAGAGGCAAAAGGGGCGATGGAAAGGAAGGACTTATTTTCAAGGATGACGCGGCTCTTCTGCTGGAGTTCTTGCCGGACGATATCACAGAAGACACACCGGTCCTTATAATTGAAATAGTTCTTAGCCCCTTCGATCTCATCAACCACTCTTCCCGGGACGATCGGAAGGGCGACGAGTTGGGAGTGGGAATGCTCCAGAGAAGCCCCAGCCGCGACGCCGTGGTTTTTGAAGACGAGGACGTATCGAAGTCGTTGGTCCTGTTTTAAATCGACGATCCGGTCACGGTAGGCCCGAAGGACATTCTCCACACCTTTTAATGGCATGGTCACCAAGGTCTCTGTATGGCGGGGTGTTTCGATGACCACTTCGTGGGCACCAATGCCGTTCATCTTATCGTAGATCCCCTCGCCTTCACGATTTAAATCTCCTTCGATCCGGAGGGCCGGGAACTTATTGGACACGACACGAAGTGTCCATCCAGGGGAGTTCGGTGGAGTCCCGTTATCCCTATAGGCAATGATCTCCGGTGGCGTCCGATCTTCATTCCCCTCGCAGAGGGGACAAAAACCACCCATCGGCTTTCGCTCTTCGGGCTGAAAATCCGAGGGTCTCCTGCTTCTCTCGGTGGAGATGATCACCCATCTTCCGTGTATTGGATCTTTTCTCAGTTCGGGCATGAAAGGTCTTCTTTCTGGTAGAATCTAGGAGGGAAAGCTACTTTTGACCTTTGTCCCCCTCTGTCGCTCGACCCGTTCTTGATCCTCTCTCTCGGTCTTGCATTCGATGCACAAAGTGGTGACCGGTCTGGCCATCAGTCTCTTTTCCGAGATGGGCCTTCCGCAAGATTCGCAGATGCCAAAGGTCCCATCGTCGATCCGATCCATAGCTTCCTTCACCTTTTGGATCAGTTTCCTTTCGCGGTCCTTGATCCTCAGAAGGAAATTTCGATCCGATTCCAAGGAAGCTCGATCCGTCGGATCGGGGAAGTCCCCATCATTCTCATGACGCATGTCACTGCATGCCTTTCCCGCTTCTTCCACAAGGTCATGAAGCCTTCCTTCAAGCAGTCCTTTAAAATAAAGAAGTTTCTCTTGATCCATCTAAAAGCTCCTCCAGGAAAATTCAGACTCCCCAAAAGGAGGAGAAGTCTTTTTTAATCAAATTAACAAATCATAATATACTTTTTCAAAAAAAATCAAATGATAAATGGGGAGGGACCTTGTCTCAGGAAACAAAATGGCAGGCGACGAGGTGATTCTCTCCTTCATCGAGGAGAAGAGGTTCTTCGGACTGGCACTTCTCTTTCGAGTGGGGGCATCTGGGTTGAAAGTAACATCCTCTTTGTGAAGGGAGGATCCGGGGTTCTTCCTTGGCAAGAGCCTCTTCCTTTCTCTGAGCAGGATCGAGTTTTGGAATGGCCTTGAGCAAGAGCTGAGTGTAGGGATGGAGGGGACGGCGGAAAAGATCCTCTCCAAAAGCCATCTCCACGATCTTTCCCATATACATCACAGCAATTCGATCACTGATGTGTTTGACGATTCGAAGGTCATGGGAGATGAAGAGATAGGTGAGACCTAATTGATCTCGAAGATCCATCAGGAGGTTAAGGATCTGGGCCTGGATCGAGACATCCAAGGCAGAGACGGGTTCATCCGCGACGATCAAATCGGGATGAAGGGAAACAGCCCGGGCGATGCCGATCCTCTGGCGCTGTCCTCCACTGAACTCATGGGGATAACGGAATGCATCCTGGGGATGGAGCCCAACGTGCTCAAGAAGGTCTGAAACCCTCCGAATCTTTTCTTTCCCCTGGGCTACGTGATGGACTTCCAGACCCTCGCCTACAATCTCTCCTACTTTCATCCTGGGATTGAGGGATTCATAAGGGTCCTGGAAGATGAATTGCATGGAAGGTCTTAATTTCCTCATGGACTCCCGATCGGTGCGAAGAATATCTTGACCTTTGAAGAAGACGTGTCCGGAGGTGGGTTCGATCAACCTCAGGATAGACTTCCCTGCAGTCGTCTTACCGCAGCCGCTCTCTCCAACCAATCCAAGGGTCTCCCCTTTCTGGAGGACAAAGGAGACACCATCCACCGCCCGAATCGGTTTCTTATCGGAAGAGAAGAGTTTTTCCCTGTAGAAATATTTTTTCAGGTCTCGAACTTGGATGAGATATTGATCCTTTGCGTTGTCCATATCTCTGTGAAAAATTTCAAATGTCAAAATCCAAATGTCAAGTCAATGATAAATGGGTAAATGCCAAAGAAACTTCTTTCTCCATCCTTTTGTCATTTAGAATTCGCATATTCATTTGAACTTTGAGCTTTGGCATTTGACATTGCCTCATCTAACAGCATTCCTTCCATCGAATGCAACGGCTGAAATGGTCTCCATTGACCTGAAAGAGAGGAGGTTCCTCCTTCTTGCAATCTTCAATCATCAGATAACACCTCGGATGGAACTTGCAGCCTACAGGGAAGTCCATAGGGTTTGGGACCTGACCTGGAATAGTATCGAGCCTCTTTTTCCTTTCCGTCAGAGAAGGAATCGAATTCATGAGCCCCCTGGTGTAGGGATTGCGCATCTCTTCAAAGATAGCTTCAATGTGACCGTATTCAAAAATCCTTCCCGCATACATCACGGCTACCCGGTCGGCTATTTCTGAGACCACTCCAAGGTCATGGGTGATCAACATCACCGCCATTCCCATCTCCCTCTGGATCTCTTTAAGCAGGCGGAGGACCCCGGCCTGAATCGTTACATCGAGTGCCGTGGTGGGTTCGTCGGCAATCAGGAGTTTCGGTTGACAGGAAAGGGCCATAGCGATCATTGCCCTCTGCCTCATGCCTCCGCTTAGTTGATGAGGGTAGGCATCAATCCTCGTCTCAGGAGAGGGGATTTGGACCCGATCGAGCATCTCAATCGTCCTCTTTCTGGCCTCTGTCCTGTCGACACCCTGATGGAGCGTGATGGCCTCCATGATCTGATCGCCTATGGTAAAGACCGGATTGAGCGAGGTCATCGGTTCCTGGAAGATCATGGAGATGTCATTCCCTCTCACCCGCTCCATCTCCTTTTCTTCCAATTGCAATAGGTTCCTTCCATCGAAGAGGATCTCGCCATTGACGATTCGACCGGGCGGAGTGGGAATGAGTTTCAGGATAGAGAGGCCGGTC
>Ga0256868_10000918_pt1 | contig 16729 bp, 16 predicted proteins | sample RVTome_13_FD_187341 | JGI IMG/M metagenome (GOLD analysis project Ga0256868, IMG submission 187341) | Soil microbial communities from uranium-contaminated site in the Upper Colorado River Basin, Wyoming, United States - RVT92D227 HiSeq ...
ACAGCAGAAGGCAGAAGGCAGAAAGCAGAAAGCGGAAAGCGGAAAGCTAATAAAGATTAGGAGATAAAAAGTGGACCAAATAACGATCAGTATGGGAAAATTTTTGAAGGATCATCCCCGTTTGAAATACATCTTTTTTGGAGGAAAAGGCGGTGTGGGAAAGACCGTTATGGCAGGGGCAGCAGCTCTCTGGTCAGCCAAACAGGGCAAGAGGACCTTGCTCGCCTCTACCAATCCTGTTCATAGCCTTTCTAATCTTTTAGAAAAAGATGTCTTTGGAAAAGCAGCCGTCGTTTGTGACGAGGAGAAGTGTTACGCCTTTGAGATTGATACACGCGATACGATTGAACGCTCCAAAAAGGAGATTCGCGAGAAGATCAACTGGTTTCTAAAATTTGCAGACATCACGACGAAAGCAGAGGATTTTATCGAATCGGCCACCATGAATCCTGCCTTCGAAGAGTCGGCTATGTTTGAAAATATGGTGGATCTTATGTTCAAGGATGAATATGATTTTTACGTCTTCGATACTGCTCCCACAGCGAATGCAAGACGCCTTCTCGGGATGTCGAAGGTCTACTCCCTTTGGGTGGAGAAGATGCTCAAGAGCCGAGAGGAAGCCAAATCGTTGAGGGAAATGCTTTCCTTCTCGAAAAAAGAAAAAAAAGACCCTCTCCTGGATTACCTCTTAAGTTTCAAGGACAGAATGGGCAATGCCAAAAACCTCTTGACCGACGAAGCCCTTACCGCCTTCTTCTTTGTAACTCTACCAGAAAGCCTTCCCATTGCAGTCATCACCCGCTTCATCAATTGGTTCCATGAATTTGGAATTCCCATTGGCGGTGTGGTGGTCAATGGAGTCATTCAAAAGGATCAGGTCGCAAAAGATGCTGTGGAATTCGTCCTCAACCGGGTTCAGATGCAAGATGAACATATGGCGGAGATCTGGAAGATATTCGGGGACAGGGTGAGGGCGATTATCCCTCTATTCGAAACAGAGGTGAAGGGAGCGAAGATGTTGAATCGAACGGTTGAATATCTTTTTACGCCGTCATCTCTTTGAATGTAACCTAAAATTGCCCCCCGTTGTGTCTTTTTGTGTCAAAACATGGCACTTTTCGCTCAAATCAAGAAATATTGTCATATTTGAACAAACTCCTCGTTAAAGTGATAATTAGCTAATCTACTGAAATCATAAGCTGTTTTTATTGTTTTTAGATTTGGTATAAAAATTGCTCAGGAATAAATACGGTTTAACATATTGTTTTTATTTAATTTTTAAAGTGCTGGGGAAAAGATGTTAGGGATAGTACAGCTTTTGCTTGCAGTTTTTGCGATCTTAAGTGCTCTCAAATTTTCCGAAGAGCTGAAGCTCTTCATCCCTTTGGGTTGCCTTATCGCGATGCTTGTCGTGAGTAGAATTGAAAAAAGAAGGTCTGAGGAAATTTCGGCGAGAAAGAGTTTTTTAAATTCGGAAATCGACAAAGCCACAAAGAAGGAATCGACAGCGATCAAAGATCAGGATTTTTCTACCATAGATTCGCTGCTCTGGCCAAAAAGTGAACTGTTATTAATGGATACTGTTCATTCTATCTTCAAGGATCTGGGGTTCAAGGTATCTACCGGGGTTAACTACCAATCCGTGGATCGCATTGTGAAAATCCCCCAAACCCGCATAGCTTTTGGAGTACAGATTCTGATGAGTGAAGGGGAGGTAGAGGAAAACCACCCCAAGATCAACCGGGCCCTGCAGTTTGAGAAAGAAAAAAGGGAGGATGAGAAATCCTTGATCATAGCGAGCACCCATATACGCCTCCCACTTTCTGAAAGGAGCCAGGTGAGTCATATCTCCAAGGAGTTGAGCCATTTCTTAAGTCGGCACAACATGAGTTTGATTACCACCCATCACCTGTATGATCTCTGGCAGAAAGCAAAAGCAGGAGAGATAGATATTCTTGGTTTCTTTGAGCAAGTCTATGCTCACGCTAATGGGACCTTTCCGTCAAAAGGCGCTGCGAATTCTCACTCGCCTTTATTTAACCCACCTGGCCAATAAAACCATGAAAGGGTTTAAGGATTCAAGGGTTTCAGGGTTCTATCGCAAGAAATTTCTTAATGTCTTACGATTTTTCCCCAATCCACAGTATTAACCGCTTTGGTTTTAGTCATTCACTTGAACCCTTGAATCCGAGAACCGTTGAACCCAAAAATTTTAGGAACTTTCGATTTACTTATCTCTCCGTTATAATATGTTTAATGAAAGTCAAAGAAATCTTTGCAAAAACCATTCTGACCAAGACAGCCATCTCTGGTTTTGATTACTGTATCAACCCCTATGTAGGGTGTGGACACGGTTGCCGGTACTGTTATGCCAGTTTCATGAAACGTTTCACCGGTCACCTGGAGCCATGGGGAGAGTTCATCGATGTTAAAGTGAATGCTTCTGCCCTGCTGAGAAAACAGTTGAAAAGGACAAAGCAAGGGATCGTTGCCCTCAGTACAGTGACCGACCCCTATCAACCCATCGAGAAAAAGTATCAATTGACTCGAAAATGTTTGGAAGCTCTTCTGGATGCTCAGCTTTCAGTAAATCTGTTGACCCGTTCACCTCTTTGTTTGAGAGACATTGATCTGTTTAAACAATTCAAGAACATTGAAGTGGGCCTCTCCATTACCACTCATGATGAGGGGATTAAGAAGATCTTTGAACCCTGGTCCCCTTCAGTTCTGTCTCGAGTGGAAGCCCTGAGAGCCCTTCGTCAGGAAAAGATTCGGACCTATGCTTTCATTGGCCCGATGCTTCCTTTAGATCCGAAACCGCTGGTGGCGATGCTAACTGGATTGATTGACGAGGTGCTTATCGATCGAATGAATTACCCGAACAAAGTGAAGGCGATTTATCGCAGAGCTAAGTTGAATCAGTACTTGGAGGAGGATTATTTTCATCTTGTTGGAGCGGAGTTGAAAGAGCGTTTTGAGAAAAAAGGGATTTCCGTTTCGATGATATTTTGAGAAAGTGACTAAAGTGTCTAAAGTGGAAAGTGACTAAAATTAAAAGATCGAAAAGATTTTATTTTCATTTGAATTCAACTTTAGGCATTTTAGACACTTCTAATTTTAGGCACTCAATGGAGTTAAATCATGACGATTGGCAGATTTGGATTGAGAAGAAGAGATTACGATTTTCCACCCTTTAGGCCGCCCAGCGAGGCAAACAGCCTTCTTCTTAGAGTTACCCGGGGATGTCCCTGGAACCGATGTACCTTCTGTTCGATGTATAAAGGAATGAAGTTCGAGATCAGGGACCTCGAAGAGATTCTGGGAGATATCGAATTAGCAAGAGATCTTTACGGGGATAGGGTCAGGACAATTTTTATCGGAGATTCCAATAGTCTTGTGGCGAAGACCGAAATGTTGGTTAAAGTTTTAAACGCTTTATTTTCGTCTTTCTCCCATATCAAAAGGGTAACCAGTTATGCACGATCTAAAACGATTGCTAAAAAACCTTCGGAAGATTTGATAAAAATCCGCCAAGCAGGTTTAACAAGACTTCATGTGGGTCTTGAGACCGGCGATCGAGATCTCCTCAAGGACATTGAAAAAGGGGCGACTCCGGAAGAGATGGTCGTGGCGGGGAGAAAAGCGAAAGAAGCTGGGTTTGAATATTCTCTATATGTTCTATTAGGAATTGGCGGTGAAGGAAAATGGGAACAACATGCCAAAGGGACGGCCGAGGTGTTAAATCAAGTCGATCCTCATTTTATCCGCGTCCGGACATTTGTCCCTCCACCCAACTTTCCACTCAAAGAGACCATGCGGGAGGGTGGTTTCGAACTGGCCTCACCAGAAACGATATTAAAGGAGACAAAACTGCTTTTGGAAAAGCTGGAGGTGACCTCTCAGTTTCTAAGTGACCATATCTCCAATCTTCTTCCCCTCGATGGAAGACTTCCCGAAGATAAAGAGAAAATGATTCAGATGATTGATGAGGCCTTAAGGGGACTCGAAGAAAATGATTCGTTGAGGGAAGAGATGGAAATGCGAAGGCACCTGACCAACCTCTAATCCAGGGTTCAAGGGGTCAAGGATTCTAGGGGGCAAGAAAAATTAAGAAATAGGCATGTTGAAGAAAAAAGAAAAAAATGGGGCCTCAGAAAGAATTTAAAAAGCTCTAAAAGACATTTTATGAATAGGTATGATAAATTGTAGAAAACTCGAACCCTTGGACCCTTGAATCCTAGAACCCTTTATTTAGAGCCGCAGGTGGAGCAGCTGGTGGCGGCACAGCCACCGCAGGAGGAACTGGCGGTGCTCTTAAATTTTCCCCCGCTAGAAAAGGCAAAGGCAGACATCATCCGATGAACTTTTTTGCTTTTGCATTTTGGGCAGGCAATCTTTTCAGAGGTATTCAATACCAATTTTTCAAATTCGTTTTGACATTGATTACAGCAATATTCATAAATAGGCATCTCACGAACTCCCTTAAGATGCATCGTAACATTTTCTAATTCGTTCAGCAAGAGAACCCGCTTTTCGGGCGCCCACAAGCTTCTTTTCTTCTTTCAACTCGGAAGAGATCTTTTTACAAACCTCTTCGACTTTCCTGAAATATTCCCTTTTCAATTTCCCATTGAATTGGAGGGGTGTCAACTTGGAAAAATAGGACAGGGACTTCGAATAGGCGTTTTTGTAATATTCATTCATCCCGAGGCTGAAGTTCAGGAGGAACCGGAGGCCATGATTACGAACGTCCATTTTCAGGGCTCTTAAAAAATAGCTTGAGGCGAGGTCGTAATGTTCACTCTGGAGATAGCTTTGGCCAGCCAACTGGTAGGCATCTAAGAATCCTTTTTCGAACATCAAACTGAAAATCTCTTTTGCCTTTTTGGAACCATAAACCTCTTGGAGGAGAGTCAGATTTTCCAAGAGGAAACGGACCAAAAATGTATTTTTGGAGCTCTCCCTAAAAAGATCGATGAGTTGTGTCATCGCATCATTAAAGAGAGATCGAGTTTCCTCCATCCCTTCTGTTACTCCCTGTTTGGCCTTTAAAATAATGCGTTCAAATAGCTGGATGTAGTTCTTTTCGTAGCCGTTTTTCCCGAACTTCGATTTGTATTGAAGATACTTGGGCCGATAGACTTCCATCTGGTAAAGGTTCTCTCTCAACTTCATGGCTTCATGGAAAATAGATCCGATGACTAAGTCGAGAAGCCACTCATTTTTGTGGATCGGCTTTTTCCCTTGATATCGAAAGAGGGAGTGGCACTGTTCCTTTAAGTTGTAGAGGAGACTTTGACCTTTGTCATCCACCCAAACGCCAATATCTGGGAAACGGAGACGACCCACTTTGTACTTCTTAAAGATTTCCTGGAAAGCAACTTCGGAGAGAAGAAGCCCCCTCACGATTTCTATTATGTTTCTATCGCGTGTCACTTGGGATTTCTTTTCCATTTTATATCCTCTGGTCAAATCCAATATATCAGGTCATCCTCTTTTTGTGAAGCCTATAAATTGTTCAGTAAATAGAGGTTTCGTGCAACGGTAACGGTAAGGATGCCCGTATCGTTAATAAAAGGCTACGTTTATCGTCTCTTAATTCTTTGCACGTAACCGTAACCAATAACCGAAACGGGCTTCGTCACCGTAACCGAAACCTGAGAACTTGATCAATTTTCATTGTTCGAGGGTGACGCATCCGTCATGAAAGATTTCCTGAAAAAATGTTGACGCAGCATACAATAAAAAGGTATATAATAAAGCTAAATTTTGAAAGGAGGAAATTCTTATGGCAGTGAGGGTTGGGATTAATGGATTTGGAAGAATTGGTCGAAATGTCCTGCGAGCAGGATTCATTAAAAAGGAGTTGGAATTTGTGGCGGTCAATGACCTCACCGATGCACAGACATTAGCCCATCTCTTGAAATACGATTCCGTCCATGGAAAATTCGGGGCGCGGGTCGAAGCGAAGAAAGATGCCATCTTGATCGACGGGAAAGAGGTGAAGGTATTTGCGGTCAAAGACCCAAGTCAGCTTCCCTGGAAGGATTTGGGAGTGGAAGCGGTGCTCGAAAGCACAGGAAGGTTTACGGATCGAGCAGGCGGTTCAAAACACATTGAAGCAGGTGCAAAAAAGGTAGTGGTTTCCGCACCGGCGAAAGACCCGGATATTTCTTTGGTCCTGGGAGTCAATGAGAAGCTTTACGATCCCACAAAACATCATATCCTCTCTATGGGATCTTGCACGACGAACTGTCTGGCTCCCATCGCAAAGATATTGGTGGATGAATTCGGAGTGGAATATGGTCTGATGACCACCATCCATGCCTATACCAATGATCAGGTGATTCTCGATTTTCCTCACCGGGATCTCCGCCGTGCCAGGGCAGCTGCAATGTCAATGATTCCAACGACCACAGGCGCTGCAACGGCCCTCGCCTTGGTCATCCCTGAATTAAAGGGGAAGATGGACGGGATGGCCATCCGGGTGCCCACACCGAATGTCTCTGTGGTTGATCTGGTGGCCGAGTTGAAAAAAGAGACCACCGCAGAAGAGATGAATAAGGTTTTGAAGTCCTATGCAGAAGGGAAGCTTAAAGGGATCTTGAGTTTTTGTGAGGAGCCTCTTGTCTCCATTGACTTCAATGGTAATTCCCATTCCTGCATTGTGGATGGTTCGTTAACGAAGGTCATTGGTGGGAAATTGGTGAAGATTATCTCCTGGTATGACAACGAATGGGGTTTCTCCAATCGGATGGTGGAGTTGTTGTTATATCTTTTTGGGAAAAAATGAAGGGATTCTGAATCGTTCCCCCTCCCCTCCATCCCCTCCCGCCAAGGGAGGGGAAAATCCTTTGTCCCTTCAGAATATTCCCCCCCCCATTGACGGGGGAGGGTGAGGGTGGGGATGAAATTGGAGTGATTCATGCCAATCCGAACCGTAGATCAAGTTGAACTTAAAGGGAAACGGGTTTTTATTCGGGCCGATTTCAATGTCCCCCAGGACGAGAAGAATAGCATTACCGATGATACCCGAATTCTTCTTTCCCTTCCGACTATTCGGTTTGTCAGCGATGCAGGCGGAAAGGTTATCCTTGCGTCTCATCTGGGAAGACCCAAAGGAAAGAAGGATCCTAAATTCAGTTTGGCCCCGGTTGCTGAAAGGTTGTCTCAACTCTTTGGAAAAAAGATAGCTTTAGCCACGGATTGCATTGGGGAAGAGGTTCAGAAACAGATTGGAGGAATGAAAGAAGGAGATGTTCTTCTCCTGGAAAACCTCAGGTTTCATCCTGAAGAGGAGAAGAACGACGAAATTTTTTCAAAAGCCTTGGCCTCCTTCTGTGATGTTTATGTCAATGACGCCTTTGGAACAGCTCATCGGGCCCATGCCTCCACGGAAGGAATGACACGTTTTATAAAGACCGTGGCGGCAGGATTTCTAATGATGAAAGAAGTTGAAAGTCTTGAGAAGGCTCTGGTGAACCCCAGGAAGCCTTATGTGGCGATTATCGGGGGTGCAAAGGTTTCTGATAAGATAGGTGTGATCCAAAATCTTCTGGATAAGGTGACCACCCTCCTGATCGGGGGAGGGATGGCCTATACTTTCCTTAAAGCTGAGGGATTTCAGGTAGGAAAATCACTTGTTGAAGAGGACCAGATTGGATTCTCGCTCAAGCTCCTTGAAAAAGCAAAAGAGAAGATAAAGTTTCTTCTCCCTTCTGATCATGTCGCCGCCGAGCGAATGGATATTCAAGCGAAGAGAGAGGTTGTAAAGAACGATAAGATTCCTTCGGGATGGGTCTGTCTGGATATTGGGCCCGAGACAGTAAAGACCTTTTCAGAAGAGATCAAATCTGCCAAAACCATTGTATGGAATGGGCCGATGGGTGTCTTTGAGTTGGAGCCATTCAGCCAGGGGACGTTTGCCGTGGCGAGGGCGATCGCAAACTCCTCAGCCTTCAGTATTGTGGGGGGAGGGGATTCTGTCGCCGCGGTGAACCAGGCAGGGGTGGCGGATGGAATCAGTCATATTTCTACGGGAGGCGGAGCCTCCCTCGAATTTCTCGAGGGGAAGAAGTTGCCAGGGATTGAAGCCTTAAGAAAGGCGTGAAAAGCCTTTCTTGATTGCACAGATTTCGAAAGAAGATTCCAGAGGTTTCTGGACTTTTTCAGAAATCTCCTTGAGGAGGGGATAATGGGGAGATTACCCTTTATTGCAGGAAATTGGAAGATGAATAAAACGGTTGGGGAAGCCTGCGATCTCGTCAGGGAACTAAAGGCCACCATTTCAGGAATTGCAGGGAAAGTGGAAGTGGCGGTGGCTCCTCCTTTTACAGCACTCCATGCCGTCCGTAAAGAACTCGAGGGTTCTTCCATTCGTCTCGCTGCTCAGGACCTTTACTGGGAAGAAAAGGGCGCCTTCACTGGCGAAGTCTCTCCGCCCATGCTTAAGGAGGTAGGCTGCCACTATGTCATCATCGGTCACTCTGAAAGACGGCAGTTTTTTGGGGAGACAGATGAGACAGTAAATCGAAGAATCAAGGCAGCATTGCCCCAGGGCTTGAAGGTGATCTTCTGTATAGGGGAAACATTAAAGGAGCGGGAAGAGGGGAAGACCTTTTCAGTGATCGAGAGGCAGATGGAAGGCGGATTGAAAGGATTGGGCGATAAGGAAATGGGAGATATGGTGATCGCCTACGAACCCGTATGGGCCATTGGAACAGGGAAGACGGCTACGCCAGAACAGGCTGAAGAGGTGCACCGGTTCATCAGGGAGAAATTGGGAAAGCTTTATTCACGAAAAGTTTCGGAGGAAATACGGATCCAATATGGCGGGAGCGTGACCCCAGAAAATATCGAGGGATTGATGAACCAGCCAAATATCGATGGGGCGTTGGTGGGAGGGGGGAGCCTGAAAGCGGAATCCTTCTCAAAGATTGTCAGATTCAAGGAAATGTGATATAGATAATTTCAGATTTAAGATTTTAGATTTAAGATTTTATGTTTAATATCTACCTGCAGTAGGCATATGAAATCTGCAATTTGAAATCTAAATTTCCCCCTTCTCCTTCCTTTCCTAAAGGGGGGGATGGGGAGATTAAGGAGAATTGGATTTATGAGCATTATCGTTGTTTTACATGTTTTAGTATGTATTGCGCTCATTTTGATCGTTCTGCTTCAAGCAGGAAAAGGGGCAGAGATGGGGGCGGCATTCGGAGGAGCGAGTCAGACCATTTTTGGGAGCGCCGGAGCGATGGGATTTCTTTCTAAACTGACCACTGTCGCTGCCGTCATTTTTATGATTACCTCGCTTCTTCTCACTTTCTCCTCAACGAAAAGGGCCTCCACGGTCATGAAGGAAAGGCCAGCTCCTTCGGCCCCCGCAGTGCCCTCAGAGATGCCGGTTCAGCCTCAGGCGCCTCTGCCTGAGCCAAAGAAATAATCCCCCTCTATCCCCCTTTATGAAAGGGGGAGTTATTTTGCCTCCCTTTACTAAAGCCTGCCTGCCGGTAGGCAGGGGAGGTCGGGAGGGATTAATAATTTTGCCGAAGTGGTGGAATTGGTAGACACGCCATCTTGAGGGGGTGGTGGGTAATCCCCGTGGGGGTTCAAATCCCCCCTTCGGCACCATCAAACGCGTCACAGGAGGAGAGGTGAAAATACCCCTCCTTTTGTTATTTTAAATTGAAACCGATTAGTGTCCCCTTCGGGGATGGCGGAAACCCCTCGCCTTCAAGGCGAGGGTAGTTCAGTTCATCTTCGTTTCATTCGTTATCATTCGTTCTGTTCGTAATGGGTTCTCCCATGGATCAAAATTCTCCTGAAGTGGTAACCGCCGTTCAGGCGACTGTTAAAGCCTCGGCGCTTTGTGAAAAGATCAGGAAGGATCTCGCTGGGCAAGAATCCATCCTAAAAAAAGACAAAACTCCGGTGACTATTGCAGACTATGGATCTCAGGCGATCATTTGTAAACTGATCAGAGAAAGATTTCCTGATGATACGATTGTGGCAGAGGAAGATTCAAGAGAATTAAGAAGGGCGGATCGTTCAAACATCCTTGAGCAGGTGACCCACTATGTCAATGCTTTCGTTCGGACCTCCTCTTCAAAGGAAGTGTGTTCCTGGATTGATTTTAGTTCCGGTTCTATTACAGACCGTTTTTGGACGTTGGACCCTATTGACGGAACAAAGGGATTTCTTAGAGGAGATCAATATGCGATCGCCTTAGCCCTTATCGAAAATGGCATGGTGAAATTAGGCATTTTAGCCTGCCCTAACCTCTATTTGGATGTCACACAGCGCTCCGGAGAAAAAGGCTGTCTTTTTGTTGCATTAAAGGGAAAAGGTTCAGTCGAAATGGATATCCATGGCGTGGGCAAGCGGACCATCTCCGTTACTAAAGTAAGAAATGCCTCTGAAGCGATCATCACGGAGAGTGTTGAACCCAACCACGCCGATCATCTTACTCATCGACGTCTTGCAGAAAAATTGAATATGTTGAAGCCCTCCCTCAGAATGGATAGCCAGGCAAAATATGGGATCTTAGCAAGAGGGGAGGTTACCCTCTATTTGAGAGTGCCCTCAACCGCTGAGCCAGGGTATAAGGAAAACATTTGGGACCATGCGGCAGGTTCCATCATCGCTGAAGAGGCTGGAGGGAAGGTGACGGATGTTTTAGGACGTACGTTAGATTTTTCATCCGGGATAAAGATGGTAAAGAACCACGGCATCTTGGCAAGTAATGGAATTCTACACGATGTTATTTTGGAAGCCCTAAAAATGTGATAAAATGAATCTAAAACGGGGACGGATAACGGACACGAAGAACGATATAAGGAGGTTTTCATGGAGCGAAGTTTTTCGGAAGTCATTGAGAAGGAGATTCCAAAAGGTTGTGTCCTCATTTCAGTGGGCCTGCCAGGCAGTTGGAAGAGTCCGGTGACAGAAGAAATCGCAAGATTGAAAGGATTTCAAATTCTTCGATCCGATATGATCCGGCTCGAGGTTCTAAAGGGTGATGATATCTTCGACAATAAGGTGGCTTCTGATCCGAATAGGAGAAAGAAGGTTTATGAAGAGATGTTCAAACGGGCAGAGAATACGTTGAAGACAGCCCGTGACGGGCTGATTTTGGATGCTACTTTTTTCACTCAGGATTTGAGATCAAGGGCCGCTGAGTTGGCTGAGAAGGCCAATCGGACCTTTGTCATTGCAGAATGTGTCTGCACAGAAGCGAAGTCCATCGAGCGGATTTCGAAGAGGACAAAAGAGAATTATGAGTCGAATGCATTGACCAAGGAGGCTTACTTAAATAATAAAGCTTTGTTCCAGCCCGTTGATACGGCAGATTTAAAAAAGAGGTTCAAGACGCTTCTCATCATTTACCTCACGATTGATACGGAACATGATACAGCTCCAGATTGGAAAATTAGAAAAATCGAAAAAAGATGACTCTTGACATCCCATCCCTCCAGAAAGCACTGCTTCATCCGGAGATTTATCCCGACCATCCCCGAGTCGTAAAATTTATCGAGACCCATATCTCCCTCCTTTTCTTGACAGGAAACCACGTTTATAAGGTGAAGAAGCCTGTGGATTTTGGATTTTTGGATTTTACCTCTCTTGAAAAAAGAAAATTGTTTTGCGAACAAGAAGTCAAGCTGAATCGACGGCTATCCCCGGATATTTATCTGGGTGTGGTGAAGATTACCCGAGAAGGCAACCGGATTTTATTGGACGGCAAAGGGGAGTTGGTGGAGTACGCCGTTAAGATGAAACAGATTCCCGAAGAATTTCTGATGGACAAATTGCTTGAGAGGAGACAAGTCACTCCCAAAATGATTGAGGCCGTCTCAGAAAAATTGGTAAAATTCTATTTCAATGCCGAGACCAATGATCTTATCAAAGGCTTTGCCAAACCAGAGCGCGTGAAGCAGGATACCGATGAGAACTTCGAACAGACAGAGAAATATATTGACGTGACGATTCCCAGGCAAGTCTACGAAGAAGTAAGAAGCAGGACGAACGAATTTTTAAAAGCGAAGAGGGAAATATTTTTACAGAGGATTGCCTCCGATCGAATTCGAGACTGCCATGGAGACCTCCGGCTGGAACATATCTTCTATGGAGAGGAGATCGCCATTTTCGATTGCATCGAATTTAACGAGCGGTTCCGTTATACGGATGTGGCGGCGGACATCGCCTTTTTAGCCATGGATCTCGATTATCATGACAGGCAGGATCTCAGCGAACATCTCATCCGTGCCTTTATCGGGGAGTCGGGGGACCATGAATTAGTGGAAGTATTGGATTTCTACAAATGTTACCGGTCCTATGTCCGCGGGAAAGTGGAAAGTTTCCGTCTGGACGATCCGAATATACCGGAAAGAGAAAAGACGCAAGCACTCAAAAGGGCCCAGAAATACTTCAGCCTTGCTCACCGCTACGCCCAAAGAATATAAATTGGTGATCATTTTATACTTCTCTGACCTCTGATCTTCCATTCTTCCGAATTCAGTTTTCTCTTGTTCTATCCTATTAAATTTTATAGAATAATAATATTCTCTCTTGCTCATTCTGATGTCTTCACGTAAAAAAGATATTCTTTAACGTTTATATGCTGGTCCGGCAGTGAATACCCATCGCAAGGAGGCATTATGGAACGCTTCAAACAATTTGTTCAGCAACATTTTGAAAAAATTCTGGTAGTCGTTATTCTTTTGGCTGCATTTATGGGAACCTATTTTGTCGAAGAAAAGTTCATTATCCTCAATTTTTATTACCTCCCTGTGCTTATCGCAGGCTACTTTTTGGGGCGACGCATGGGTCTTCTTACGGCTGTCTTCTCCATTCTGGTAGTGGTCATCTCCGCTTTACTTTTTCCGCAGTCGTTTTTAGGAAAGCAGGAGTTTGTCAACACCCTTATCCAGTTAATGTCCTGGGGTGGATTTCTCATCCTGGCGAGCGTTGCCGTGGGAACGCTGTACGAGCAGAATGAGCGCCGCTTGCGGGATTTAAGAGATGCCTATGTCGGCATCCTCGAGATCCTTTCAAAATATCTCGAATCGACCGATCGTTACACGAAAGGGCATTCTGTAAGGGTTTCAGAATGGGCCATGGAGATTGCGGTTGCTATGGGTCTACACCGGGGAGAGGTTGAAAATATCCGTGTGGGAGGGTTGCTTCACGATATCGGAAAGATAGAGGTGAGTGGCGAAATCCTTCGCAAAGCGGCTGAATTAACCTCGGAAGAAAAAGAGTTGCTTGATGAACACACTGTTAAAGGCGCCTACATTCTGACCGCTGTAGGGTCAGTCCTTAAGGAAGTCGTGCCCATCGTTATATCACACCATAAGTATTTTATGAACACCATCGACGGAAGTGGACAGGAACTGGCCAAGATTCCGCTGGGTTCCCGTATCCTTGCCGTTGCAGATGCCTTTGATGCGATGACAACCGACCGTCCGTATCGAAAGGGGATGCCTCCCTGGGAGGCATTGGAGGAGATCGTCAATAAAGCAGGCAAGCAGTTTGATCCCGAGGTGGTTGAGGCATTTAAACGGGTGATCAAAGAAAAATTGGAAAAGATTTGATCTTCAAACCTCGATAGTTTTTAGCCCGGTTCAGGGAGGGAAAATCAATGGACATTGAGAACTTAGAGAGATTGATAAAGGGGAGACGCTCAATCCGACAGTGGAAAAAGCAGGAAGTTTCGGACGAGCTTCTCAAGAAAGCGGTGGAGTTGGCGACATGGGCCCCCAATGGAGGTAATTATCAGGGATGGCGTTTCATCATTGTAAAGAAAAAAGAAGTTATTGAGAAAATAGCGAATGCCGTCCAGTCTGTTGCGGATAAAATCGCTTCGTGGCCAGAGGCAGTGACATGGCAGGAAGATGTTCAACGTTATCGGAAGAACGCTTCCTTTTTCAGGAATGCTCCGGCTTGCATAGGGGTTTTTACCGGTGAATATCAAAGTCCAATGGACAAGGTATTGAATGTCCGAGAATCCTTCGACCCGGAAGCTAAGGAGATCTTGGGATTTCGAAGATCGGCGCCCACAGCCATCCAGAGCGCAGCCGCTGCCGTGACAACGATGCTTCTCGTATTTCATGGCATGGGGTTGGGCGCTGTCTGGCTGGTTTCACCGATTCAGGCCAAAAAAGAAATTGAGGCCATCCTGAAAGTCCCATCGAATATGAATCTTATCTGCCTGGTTGCCGTGGGGTATCCTGATGAGTCGCCTCAGAGGAATAGAAAGTCTGTGGATCAGGTATTAGAATTTGTTTACTAACTTTGATGACGGTTACGGTTGAGAAGAGGGAAGAGGAAGACGGGGGAACCACTATGGTGAGAATGAGCGCATGGCTGATTGGCGTGATGCTTTTATCCTTTATGTTGGCTTTCAATGCCCACTCGCAGGGGACAAGGCGTTTGGGATTAAATACGACATTGCGTACCTTTGGAGAGGAAATAAAATATATACAGGACTTAGGTATGGGTACCATTCGTGTTCCTTTACAATGGCAGTTTATAAAGATACGCCCGGGTGAATATGATTGGAGTGTCATCGACCGTTTATTAAAAGCCGCTCAAACGAAACAAATCGAAGTCCTTTTCACCATACGCACCACTTTTCGAGAGGGGACCAAGAAGCATAAGCCCAGAAGGGGTGTTATTCAAACTAATCCTCCATCGGTGGATAGGGAAGAGTGGGTTCATTTTGTAGAAACCCTTGTCAATCGCTACCGTGGGCAAGGAGTCCATTACGAAATTGAAAACGAAGTGAATGGGGAAGCTTTCTGGAAGGGAACCGAGGAAGAATATTTGGAGCTATTGAAGGCTGGTTATGATGTGATTAAGAAGGCTGATCCGACAGCCAAAGTGCTTCCATCCGCAATGGGGTGTGGTATTGTTCGTAGTCTTCAATTGGAGTCGGGAAGCCAGAAGGCGTGGGAATGGCACGACAGTTGGTTACAGCCGATACTTACTGCTAAGAAATTTGATGTGGTCAACGTCCACAATTACTATTTCCCAAGCGATATCGTTGCAAACGGGGTTACCTTTCGGAGTTACTTAGAACATATTCACGATTTAATGGAAAAATCAGGATTGGGGGACCGCCCCATTTGGATCACAGAAGCGGGATTTGTGAGCGTTCCCACAGGGACAAGCGGTCGTGTGGATAATGGGTCTCCTGAAAAACAAGCTCAGTGGCTTAGAGAGGCGTATCAGCAAGCCTTCGAATCCGGTGTAGAAAGAATCTACTGGTTGCTTCTTCGTGACCAAAAAGAACCTTACTTTGGCTCGATGGGATTGGCAGATGCAAAAGGGAACCCTCGCCCCGCCTGGAATGCTTTGTCTCAATTCAGGATGGAAAAAGAAGGGGAATGATACATAAGCTTTTCAAGATTTCTGCGATTCACGGCCCTTCGTTCTGATAATGTCCAAAAAGATCTGGATCTGCTTTTCTACCTGTTTGGGTGCATAACTCCGGGAATCGGTGTGATCCGCCTCGATGATCAGGCCAGGTTTTCCGGTTAACCTGCTGACTTCCCGTTTGAGATCGTATTGACCCAGGGAGTAGGGTTTGCAGCTTCGATTGGAGTGCATGATAAATCCATGGGCTCCGTATTTTTCAATCAGGCTGGCCATTTTCTGCACCCTGTACTCTAAGCCGCGATTGAGATGAATGGTGGCATAGGCCCTGGCCAAGCCATCCATCAAAGGTGGGGCCAGGGCAAGCTGATCCAGAGCCCAGGCCGAAGTATAAGTATCGGCGACCAGAACAGCTCCCTGGGAGGAGAGGAGTTTCGAAAGGTTTCGAATATCGTACCAGATGGGAATGTTATCCCAGATAAGCCGTATTTCCTCGCGGGCGAAGGCTCCCACTCCCTGTTTCACCCTTTGTTCCATCTCTTTCTTGAGTTTTCTATAATACCGGACTGCCCAGCGCGTTCCCCTTAATGTGACGACAGGAGCCATATGGATGAAAGCATCAAAGGCGGCCAAGGGCGCCGGATGGTGGCAGGGCATGTCGAGAATCTCTTTCCACAAAGCGACGGCTTCAAAAGAGCGGGAACAGACGTTTTGAAAACGTTTCTCTGAAAACGGATGTTTGAGTTGTTTCTCGAGAAAAGAGATATATTCCTTCATCTGGTCCTGAACATATTTCAAGGTATGATCTTCGATCTCATGGTAGATAAAGGGAGTGTCAAAAAAAAAGACAGGCACGTTAAAAGCACGGGCTTGAAGCTCATACCATTTGATAACCGTTCCACAGATGTTGTTGCCACAAACTAAGAAATCCGGCTTAGGGAGCCTGCCGAGAGGACCTTTACCCGTAAGAGAAGATCCAATATCTGTGAGTGCATAAGAGCAGAGATCGTGGGAGTAACCTTTATGCTCCGCCGCCTCGCAGAGGGATACGGACATCCGGGATGCTCCACACATCGCTCCGTAATTTTCTGGATAAAATGGGAGGACTCCCATGGCATAGAGGGGTTCTACCGGGCCGCCACTTGTAATCCATGCCACTTTCTTACCAAACCAGTTTGGATGCTTCACCATAAAATAATAGGCGATCATCAGGCGACGATAGGCGGATGTGGATTGTATTTTGTGATAGGGATTATTCAAGAGTTGTCTTTGCATTAATCTTTCTATCTATTCTGATGGTGAAATTTCAAATAACAAAATCCAAATGTCAAATCAATGTCAAATTTCAAAACCC
>Ga0256868_10000919_pt1 | contig 16721 bp, 16 predicted proteins | sample RVTome_13_FD_187341 | JGI IMG/M metagenome (GOLD analysis project Ga0256868, IMG submission 187341) | Soil microbial communities from uranium-contaminated site in the Upper Colorado River Basin, Wyoming, United States - RVT92D227 HiSeq ...
TGGTCGTGATGCTCTTTGCATCGGTCTCGACGGTCAATATCGTACAGGAAAGAACGGGCTTTCCATCCATAAGGACAGTGCATGATCCACATGCTCCACGATCACACCCCATCTTCGTCCCGGTGAACCCCAGCGTCTCCCTGAGAGTGTAGGCCAGAGTATGCGACGGGTCTGTCGCGCCATATCTATTCCCAATCTCCAGCTCATAGAGTTGTCCGTTCACGGTAAGACGGATCGTCTGCTTCCCAACCGAACGTGTCTCCTTTAAGGATTCCCTAATGGTATTCCTTTTGCCCTCCAAATAAGCCCTTCCCATGCTTGCTGATTTTTTAAATTTACTCCTGGTAACTTTACCCCTTTTCAATGGGTACCTCCTGGTGCGTGCGTCTTTTTTCCCATCACCAATCCTACCGCCCGCGTTCTTCCTGTCCCTCGTCTCAACTAATCTCCGTCTTTCTGCTTGTGGTACGATAGATTTTTTTATATGACGGTAGTTTCTTTCACGATATTTCACAAATGTCACAGCTTTCTTGTGGGAATTAATAACCGAACTGGCTTGATAGGTTTCATTTTCGAAACGGTTTCTTCCTACGACGGCTTTTTGAAAAGTATGACAATGACTTTTAAACTGTCAGGTCGATTCACAATCCATCGGCACACGTTATAACCAGGCATCGATCATACTTATATGAATGCTCAAAGTTTTACGCGCTTCTAACACCCATCATATGGTGTTGGTTTTTTCAATGCACTCTCCGACTCTATTATTTATATGATTCCCAGAATCCTCCGACCGATCGTCATTTTCTGGATCTCTTTTGTTCCCTCATAGATTTCCAGTAGCTTGGCGGCACGGTAGAAACGTTCGATGGGGTAATCATCCAAGTAGCCATATCCACCATGAAGCTGAAGTGCCTCATCCACCACCCTGACGGCCACCTGGCAAGCCCACCATTTTGCCATGGCTGACAGTTGGGAATCGACGTTTCCCCGGTCGAGATTCCAACAAGCCTTATAGGTTATGGACCTGGCCGTTTCGATGAGCGTTGCCATCTCAGCAATCTTAAATTGAGTAACCTGAAAAGAGGCGATCGTCTTCCCAAATTGTTTTCTCTTTTTTACATAATTAATCGCTTGTTCCATTGCACCCTGGGCAAGGCCGACTCCATCACCCGCTATCATCACCCTTGAATAGTCGAGAAACTTCATCAATTGGATGAATCCATTGCCTTCAACACCCACCAAGTTTTCCTGCGGGACCCTTACATTATTAAAATAGACATTGGCCGTATCGGATGCATGAAGCCCCATTTTTCCATGAATTTTATCCGCCTTGTATCCAGGTCGGTCCGTCTCTACCAGAAGAATGCTGTGTCGGCTTGATTTTGAGGTTTCTTCAGGATGGGTCAAACAGTAGACCAAAAGGAATTTGGCTTCCGTGCCATTGCTGATCATTACTTTATTACCATTGATTATGTATTCATTTTCGACTCTTATAGCTGTCGTGGTCACAGAAGCCGCATCGCTCCCGGCCTCAGGCTCAGTGATGGCAAAACCCATGACCCACTCCCCTTTGACTAAAGGGGGAAGGTACTTCTTCTTCTGATCCTCAGAGCCATAGATTAACAGTTCTTGGGCACCAAATGTCGTCTGAGAAAACACTTGGCCAAGCCCAGGTTCGGCCCTCCAGAACTCCTCCAGGATGACGCTATGTTCAAGAGAACCCAGGCCAAGGCCGCCATATTCTTTCTTGATATAGACACCGACGAAACCCAACTGTGCTGCTTTCCTAATGATGTCTCTTGGAAATTCTCCTCTCCCCTCACACTCTTTGCCGATGGGCGCCAACTCACCTTCAGCGAATTCTCGAGCAGCTAAACGGATCTGTTTTTGCCGGTTGGTCAGTTCAAAATCCATGATTCCTCCTTAAATCTTAAAACTGGGATAAGGGAAGCCAAGAGGCTTCAAAAAAGACGAGTAAAAGGAAAAGAATATTTTCGTTGCCTGATCAGTATTTTCCCAGAAGTTCTCGGGCTATAATTGTTTTTTCAACCTCTTTGGTTCCTTCGTAGATTTCAACCACCTTGCAATCCCGATAAAAACGCTCGATATTGTAGTCACCAATAAACCCATATCCTCCATGGAGTTGGAGAGCCTCTTCAGCAACCCTCACTGCCGTCTCTCCTGTGTACCACTTTGCCATGGAGATGAGGTGAGGCTGCACTCTCCCGTGGTCAAGAAGCCAGGCAGCTTTCTGGTAGAGATTTCGGCCCGCTTCAATTCGGGTGGCCATTTCTGCAATCTTGAACTGGGTGACCTGGAAGGAGGCGAGGGGTTTCCCAAATTGTTGCCGCTTCCGAACATACTGAATGGCCTGTTCCATGGCTCCCTGCGCCAGCCCAACAGCCTCGGCACAGACATGAAGGCGAGTGTGATCAAAGAACACCATAAACTGTTGAAATCCTCTTCCTGCGGTTCCGATAAGATTCTCTTTGGGAACCCTGACATCGCTGAAAGAGATTTCGGCAGTATCAGAGGCACGGAGGCCGAGTTTGTTTTTCAGCTTGCTCGCCTCAAAACCTTTGCGGTTAGTTTCGACCGCGATGACACTGAACCGGTCATGTCGGGAGTTGACGTTCGGTTCTGTGACGCAAAGAACCAGAAGGAAATTGGCAAGGGTCCCCCCGGTGATGAACGTCTTCGTACCATTCATGACATATTCGTTACCATCCAGAATCGCAGTGGTCCTAACAGAGGAAACGTCACTTCCCGCGTCTGGCTCGGTGATAGCCGCTCCGGTGATGGCCTTCGCCCGCACCAAGGGAGGAAGCCATTTCTTTTTCTGCTCCTCGGTGCCAAAAAGGAGGATCATTTCCGAGCCAAAAGTGCCTGCCAAGATAAAATGCGCAATCCCAGGATCAACCCGCCAGAATTCTTCGTTGATGAGACAATGTTCCAAATATCCTAATCCTGCCCCGCCGTAAATTTCGGGTATGAAGACCCCTACAAAACCAAGTTCACAGGCCTTTTCCCAGAGATGCCTTGGGGATTTCTCCTCGCGGTCGCACTCCTGGGCCAGATCCGGGAACTCTTTCTCAGCAAATTCTCTTGCCGCTTTGATGATATCCTGCTGTTCATTCGTCAGATCGAAGTCCATGATTATCCTTCCTTAACCAACCGATTCCTTGCTTCCGTCTTCGCGAACTCCCGTGCAGCGAAACGGATCTGTTTTTGCCGATTGGCCAGTTTAAAATCCATAATAACTCCTTCTTTTTAGAGGGAACAATACATATTCTAATATGAGTAGAAAATGGTTTCAATGATTGATAAGGCTTCGGGGCACCATTGATCCTTTACTTGCCATTGATAAGGTGCCCTTCCCATAGCCTGACTTCCTTCGGGCTTGCTGGCTTATCAGACGAGTCTTATATCACCAGAGGCTTTTATTTTGGGCTATCAATACAATATATTGCCATGATCATCGTAGGAGGTATGGGTACTTATTTTTTAGATCGGAAGGCCCTAATATTCCTAGATCTCATCTGGGCCAATAATTTGCTGAGGGCCAATTGGTGTTCTTCCGTCTTCATACAATCGAGAAAGACCATTGATTCATGCTGGATGACCTGATCCAGAGTGGATTGCATGCCATGACGCAGAATCTCTTTTGATTTTTGTAAGGCAGTGGGTGGCATGAAAGCGATTTGTTTGGCCATCTTTTTCGCCTCGGGTATGAGTCGGTGATGGGGAAATACTTGATTCACCGCCCCTATTTCCAATGCTTCATGAGCATCAAAGGGCCTGGCGGTGAAGATAAGCTCTGAAGCTTTGCCATACCCGATGAGCCTGGGTAGAAAATAGGTGCTGCAAAATTCGGGGGTGACTCCTATCCTGACAAAGGCACAGCTAAATTTTGCCCTCTCGGAGGCAAGACGAATATCACAAGTGAGGGTAACAGTAAAACCAAAACCATAAGATGGCCCATTGATGGCTGCTATGATGGGTTTGGGGTACTGTATAAAGGCCCTTGGCAGATCAAGTGACCCGAATCTTATTTTCTTTTTATGATCCTTATCGCTTTCTTGAAACTCTACAAATCTGTTAAGATCGGCACCGGCACAAAAAGCTCGGCCCCGGCCGGTTAGAATCATGACCCGGATATCATCATCTTCCTCAGTCTCTTTAAGGGCATGGATCAGCTCGTACTTCATCGTTTCGCTGAGGGCATTTAGAACTTCAGGCCTATTCAGGGTAATGAAAGCGATCCCTTCTTCTTTGATCAATTCAATATCCTTGTATTCCATCATCTTCCCCTTTCAAAAAATCCTTCGAATCAAGCTAAGCGATAGCGGTGCGTGGTTTGTGAAACCTTTCTCTTTGTATGACAAAAAATAATATCCATTACAACCATCTCTTTCTGCGTCGGTAATGTTTTACTTCTCTATAACTTTTCTTCTTTCCCACTTCACTCAAACCCATGTAAAATTCTTTGACATCCTCGTTTTCTTTTAAATCCTTTTGGGTTCCATCAAGAACAATTCTTCCATTCTCCATCACATACCCATAATCAGCGATATCCAAGGCTTGAGGGGCATTCTGTTCAACGAGCAATATGGCCGCCCCTTTTTCTTCGTGAATGGCCTTAATGATTCGAAATATTTCCTTCACTAAGAGTGGACTGAGGCCCATGGAGGGCTCATCCAAAAGCATCATTTTGGGATGGCTCATCAAGGCACGTCCAATCGAGATCATTTGCTGCTCACCGCCAGAACAATACCCAGCCGTAGCATACCGTAAATGCAGGAGCCTTGGGAAATAGCTGTAGATCATTCCGAGATCTTCTTTCATCGAGCTCTTTTCTCTTTTCGCGCGCCCCCCGACACGTAAATTCTCCTCCACGGTTAAATGAGCAAAAAGCCTTCTTCCTTCCATCACCTGAACCAAACCGCTTTGCGCGATCTTCTCCGTACTCTTCTTGGTCAGGCTTCTCCCTTCGAATTCAATGGTGCCTTCTGTCACCTCCCCTAACTCTGTCTTGATCAAACCGGTAACGGCATTCAGAGTAGTGGTCTTCCCTGCTCCATTGGGACCGATGACACCTAATATCTCCCCTCTTCTCAATTCAAGGCTGACATTCTGAAGGGCGATCAAATTTCCAAACCCCAGAGTCAGATTCTCTACTTTTAGGTGGGTCTCTGTGGGCAATTGGTCAATTCCCCCTCGAATAGTAAATTGCCAAATTTAATCAGGATGCTGAATTTTGTCAAGCTTGTTTGGGAGGAAATACTTACCCTTACAATCTCCCCAGGATATGCCCTGCTACAGTATTTCTTTGAATCTGCCCTGTTCCCTCGAGGAGCCAGGTGGCTAAGGCATCTCCCAGATAACCCGGAAGAAATTGATCTTCAAAAAGACCATATCCGGCAAGGATCTGCATGGCCTTTAGACAAACATCAATGGCCATCAAAGGACATTTAACTTTTGCTTGCAATGAGGTCGCAACATCCATCTTCCCCTGATCGATCAGCCAAACCGCCTTGTAGGCTAACAACGCAGCAGATTCGATTTCTTCCGACATCTCGACAATCAGGTGGGAGATATTTTGAAATTTGCCAATTTTCTGCCCGAACTGTTCGCGATTTTTTGCATGAAAGAGAGCCCGATCATAAGCCCCCCTGGCCAAACCAATGGCCTCATTCGCTATCTCTGATCTTCCTTCATTTAATGCATCCATGATGTAAGTAAAACCGTGATTCTCTTTCCCTAAGAGGTTTTCCTTGGGAACTTTTACGTCTCTAAATTCAATGCTGCACGAGGAGGTGGTCTTTAACCCGACCTTATCACCCAAATCTAACGCAGTCACGCCTTCCGTTTCCCTCTCTACAATGAAACCGCTGATCCCACGGTACGGAGGTGCATCCGGGCCGGTCTGGGCAAAAACCGTATAAAACTCGGCAATATCCGCATTGGTGATGAAGATTTTATTGCCGTTAATAATATATTCATCCCCTTTTCTCGCGGCGCGGGTATCGAGGTAGCGAATGTCGCTTCCATGATTCGGTTCAGTCACAGCAATTGAGCCGACCGCCTCTCCTTTCGTAAGTCTCGGAAGGTATTTCTTCTTCTGTTCGTCATTACCACACCTCAAGAGAGCCTTGGATGGGATCGATCCGAGACTGAGGGCCATCCCGATGCGGTTATCGTAGCGAATGATCTCCTCCATGATCAGACAATAATCGAGAAGGGACAATCCCTGGCCACCTAACTCTTTAGGATAGTAAGAGGCGAGATAACCATTTTCCCCCGCCTTCTTATAGATCTCCCACGGAAACTCTTTCTTCTTCGCCAACTCGAGAGTCTTTGCGGGATCACATTCACCCACCATAAATTCACGAACTGCTTCCTTGATCAACCGCTGCCTGGAGGTAAGACTAAAATCCATGGATTCACTCCTTCAAAGAATAATTTGGTATCGGTTCCCCATCAACGCAGCAAACACCACACGGACATCCGCTTTTATTTCTCTTTTGCCTTAAATGCGGGGTTGTCGGGTGATCCTCATCCCCCCATATTTTCCCTTCACCTCCGACCGATCAATCTCTCCTCCCTCTGTTTTTGGAAGTCCATCCACGAATGCCAGTCGGTCCGGAAAAACCTGGACATTTCTCCTTACCGCCTCATAAAAGGTGAAATTATGTCGGAGGGGGTGACCTTTTTTCGTCCTCATCAGGACCTCCCCGTGAGATCCTTCGCCACAGATAATCTTATGATTTGGTTGGCCCCGGTATGGACCTGGGTGAGCTTGGCATCGCGCATCATTCGTTCCACCGGGTACTCCTTCGTATAACCGTAGCCACCCATAATCTGAACCGCATCCGTAGTTACCTTCATGGCTGTATCCGATGCCACGAATTTGGCCATCGCTGCATGAGTTGTGGCTTTTTTCCAATCTTCTCGATCAAGCAGAAATGCCGTCTTATAGGTCAACAGTCTTGCCGATTCAATTCCAGCCGCCATATCCGCAATCATGGACTGGATGGGGGCCATATGGGAAATCGGTTTACCGAATTGAACCCGTTTGCGTGCATAGGTAATGGCTTCTTCCATAGCCCCCTGGGCCAAACCCACTCCCTGGGCGGCGGTAAACAATCGGCTCAGGCTGAGGGTCTTCATCATGTTCGAGAACCCTTCCCCCTCCTTCCCAATCAGATTCTCTCTGGGAACTTCCAAATCTTCCATGAAAATTTCCGAACGGGGGCAACCCCGCATTCCCATCTTATCTTCTTTTCTTCCATAGACCAATCCGGGAAAACCTTTCTCCACGACGAAGGCACTCATTCCGTGGTTTCCTTTTGGAGGATCGGTGTAGGCATACAACACGAGGAAGTCCGCAATCGAGCCATTCTTGATCAGACATTTCTCTCCGTTGATAATATATTTTTTCCCCCGGAGAACCGCTTCTGTTTTGAGAGAAAGAATTTCCGAACCATCGGTTGGCTCCGGTGCTCCCAAAGCAGTCAGGATCTGGGAATCCCCTGCCAGGCGGCTCAGGTATTTCTCTTTCAGGTGCTCATCCCCTCCATAAACGATCGGGAGAGTCCCTTCTGCCTGTGTGATCACCACCAGCGCAGAGGAAGCACAGGCCTTCGTAATCTCCTCCAGGATCATGCAGAAAGTGAAGTAAGAGACTTCCACTCCTCCGTATTTTCTGGGCAAGAGGGAATTCAAGATGTCGTTTTTGGCAAAAATCCGAACCACATTCCAGGGGAATTCGCCTGTCTCGTCAAGCGTGGCCGCTTGGGGCCTAATTTCTCTTTGGACAATTTCCCGCACAGATTGTAGGATCAACCGTTGCTCTTCATCCAATTGAAACATCCACGCCACCCTTTTTTTTGGATCATGACAGCTTCCAATCTTCACTCCGGATTACATCGATTCTTTCAACAGCTGACGGGCAATCACCAACCTCTGTATTTGATTGGTTCCCTCAAAGATCTGAGTCAATTTTGCGTCCCGGAACATTCTTTCCACCTGAAAATCTTTCAAGAATCCATATCCGCTCAAAACCTGAATGGCATCAATCGCGTCGGTGGTGATCTTCATGGCTGCATCGCCTGCAAAGCATTTCGCCATCGAAGCAAACTTTGTATTATTCTTACCCTCATCATTTAGGATGGCAGCACGATAGATCAGGCCTCGGGAGGCTTCGATCAGGATAGCCGAATCCGCAAGGATTGTTTGGACAATCGGGTGTTCCGCAATGGGTTTCCCTGCAGCATATTTCTCTTTAACAAATTGGATGACCGCCTCAAATGTGCCTTCGGCAATACCCAAGGCCTGGGCAGCGACCGCAGGGCGTGACATATCGAAATCCTTCATCGCTATAACAAACCCATCTCCGACGTGGCCCAATACGTTGTCCGCGGGAACCTTCACATTCTCTAAAAAGACTTCCGTTGTATTGGAGCCTCTCTGCCCGAGCTTGCGTTCTGTTCGCCCGATGGATAACCCTGCTGAATTCCTTTCCACAAGAAAAAAGGAACTGCTGCTCTTTCCTCTCCCTTCCGAGGTTTTAGCCAGTACAGAATAGATGCCTGCGACCCCACCACTGGTAGCGAAGCATTTCGATCCATTAAGAATATAGTTGTTTCCGTCCTTGATAGCAGTGGTTTGGATACCCGCAATGTCTGAACCGGCAGTCGGTTCGGTGACCAGATAGGCAACCAGCTTGCGGCCCCCACTCATCTGGGGTAAATATTTTTGTTTCAATGGATCTGATCCGAAATGAATAATTGGAAAATTTCCCACCGCCTGGATGATCAATAGTAAAGCAGAGGAAGCACAATATTTTGCGATCTGCTCTACAGCGATACAGAATGCGATCATCCGGCCCTTCCCATAACCTCCATACTCTTCCGGAAACGTGATCGTTAGTAATCCGAGATCCCACAATAACGACTCCACCTCACGGTTGAAAAATTCTTCCTCATCGACCAAGGGCGCCTGAGGGGCTATCTTATCCCTGGCCACTTGTTGAATCCTATCTCTAAAACTCTTTAATTCTTCTGTCGGTAAAAAACTCGTATGATCAAACATCCCTCACCTTCGTCAATCGTAAATCCAAATTTCCTTAAACCCATCCTCAGTGATCCTGCCCTCTCATTTTCACTTTTCTCTTCGCCTCAAAGCCTAATAACCCTTTGCATAAAATGTTACTAATAATCTTTGAAAGTTCTTCGGGAGTCATGGACCCTTTAGGATCGTACCAATAATAGATCCCATTGCATGTCCCAAACAGGATAAAGGTGAGCACTTTCAATTGATCTTTTGAAATCTGTCTGCCCAAAAAATCCGAAAGGACCTTGTTGACAAATTGGTGATACTGCCTTTCCTGCTCAGCGATAATCTTAAAATATTCTGGAGGGAGCAGATGCCCTTCGTGGAGGGTAGTTTTAGCCTCGGCGATATATTTCGTATAAAATCCTATATGTCGGGAGATGATGAATTGAATTTTCTCAAAATTATCTTCGATCCCCTTTAATTCCTGCTCCAAATTTTTAAGAAGAAGACCCATGAAATTAGTAGATATAAAATAGAGGATCTCATTTTTGCTTGAAAAATAATGGTAAATGCCTCCCTTGCTCAATTTGGCTGCTGATGAAATATCGTCCATGCTCGTCTCCAAATAACCTTTCTCGTTAAAGAGCTTGGCGGACGCTTTGGCAATGGTGTTCATTTTACTCAATTCTTTTGGGGTCAATTGTTTCAGGTATTTTTCCATAGGGACTTTTTAAAAAGCACCCCAAGATAAAAAACCGACTATTTGGTTTAAATCCGACCAGTCGGTCGATTTTATAGCAAAACCAGGGTCCCTTGTCAAGAGAAAAATGACGCGTCGAAAAGTCATCGATCACCTCTTCCAACGGCCATTCCAAAAGGGAAAAGCGGAGGTCCGGGCTTCGGATGTGGAGGCTGGTGATCAATGAATCGGACTAACGGTAGTTATATACTCCCCGGCCAGTCTTGCGACCGAGACGACCAGCTTTCACCAATTTTACGAGCAGCGGTGCAGGCCGATATTTTTCTCCCAGTTCTTTTTGGAGGGTTCTCATACTGGCGAGGAGGATATCAAGGCCAAAGGCATCGGCCGCCGCCAGAGGTCCTAAAGGGAAACCAAGACCTTTTGTACAGCAACGGTCGATCTCTTCAGGGTTGGCAAGAGAAGTTTCCAAAACGAAAAAGGCTTCGTTAACCATCGGGAGGTAAAGACGATTGATGACAAAACCGGGAGAATCGGAAACAGTAGCAGTTTCCTTCCCGCATCTGGCAAGGAATTCGATGACGGTTCGGTGGGTATCGTCTGAGGTCTCTAAACCGCGCGCCAATTCAACCAGAGGGCTAAGTGCCGCCGGAATTAAGAAATGTGTTCCGATACATTTTTCTGGCCGTCCGGTTGCCGCGGCCAATTCGGCAATACTCAGGGTCGAAGTGTTGCTGGCCAGAATCGTTTCCTGAGGACAGACGGTATCCAATTTCTTGAACACCTCTTTCTTTACCTCAACATCTTCAAAAACGGCTTCAATGACAAGGTCTACATCGGACAGGGCCTGTTTTAGATCTGTATCTGTCGAGATGAGAGAGGAGGTTCTCTCTGCATCCTCTTGACTTATGTTTCCCCTTTTAATTTGGTTATTCAAAAAGTATCTGATGTGACTCAGCCCTTTTTCTATATCCTCCTTTGAGACATCTACCATCACGGTTTGAAAACCTCCTCGGGCACAAACAATACCAATTTGACTACCCATCGTTCCCATGCCCACTATACCCACTCTTCTTACTTCCATCCTAAATCTCCTCACTCGAAAAAATCCTTTGGATCGAATTGTGGCTTTGGTCGGTATCCCCCCCACGAGATACCTTCTCTTTTATTGACAATTTGGGTATATGATGAGACACCTTGAAGCCCTTGACAGAGATCGAGGGCCTTGACTGAAAAGGCGGTATTGGACACCGAATCTCCTCCGGGATACTTCCACTTAAATTCATTTCTTTATTGAAGTAAGTCCCAACATGGTTTCAGCGATCGCATCTTTCTGCTCTTCCTCTGTCCCAAGTGCCACTCCGATTGCCCAGGCATCCCGGAAGTAGTGTTCGATGGCTTGTTCTGCCATATAACCATACCCGCCAAATATCTGGAGCGCCTCATCGACCACCCTCACCAATCTCCTCCCGACCTCTAACTGGCTGATGGAGAAGAATCCAGGATCGATTTTTCCCTGGTCATAATCAGTAGCAGACTTATAAGCGAGCCAACGGGCCACCTCAATGCTCACAGCCATATCGGCCAGTTTATGTCGAATGGCCTGAAACTGTGAAAGTGTTCTGCCAAATTGCTCCCTCTGTTTGGCATGTTGCATCGCCCGATCCAAGGCCCCCTGAGCGGTACCCAAGGCCTGAGCTGCGCTTTTCAGTCCCATCGCCTGATGGCAATGATTCACGTGCGCCATGCCTTCCCCTTCACCTCCTACCCGGTTTGTAAAAGAGACCCGGACTCCATTGAAAAGAAGATCACCAAAAGATATCATCTTCAGTCCCATCTTTTCAATCGGATGGACTTCGATCCCATCCCTTCCCCGCTCGACGATCAATGTGATCCACCCCTCCTTGGAGTCTTTACAGAGTGTGATGAAGGAATCTGCCAGGGAGGCATTGAGCACGAACCGTTTTTTCCCTCGGAGGGAATATTCCTCCCCCTTCCTCTCCGAAACCGTGGAGATGGAAGAAAGATCTTTTTCATCTTCCGACTCGGCAAAGGCAACGCCCAGCCGTTTCTCCCCTTTGGTAAGGGGAATAAGGAACTGCTTCTTCTGCCCCGGGGAACCAAATTTCAGAATGACCTCTGAGCCCAAATCCACCGTGCTCAGGGCGCTCCCAATTCCGGAGTCAACCCTGCAAAAAGCTTCAATGACCAGGAGATTTTCAAAAAGGCCCAACCCCTGCCCCCCGAGCTCTTCGGGGTAATGAATGCCGATGAATCCTAACTGAGCGGCTTTCTTCCAAAGCGATTCCGGAAATTTTCCACTCTCATCCAGTTCCAAGGCCAAATCAGGATCAAACTCTCCTTGCGCAAACTCCCTGGCCGCCTTCTGCACGTCTTTTTGCTCATCCGATAGTCTGAAATCCATTCTCTTCCCTCCTATAGCCCCAATCCGCCGGCGATCACTAAATGCTGAACTTCAGAGGTTCCTTCTGGAATCTTATTCAGTCTCCCATCACGGAGAAATCTCTGGACCGGATTGTCCATCATCAGCCCGGCATTCTTTTGAATGGTCATCGCTTTCTGAACGATGCTCTGAACGGTTTCACTGCAGAAGAGTTTCACGATGGAAGCGTCTTTCATCGTGGCAAGGCCTTGATCAAACAGCCAAGCGCCTCGATAAGTCATGTAGCGTATGGCCTCCAGTGACATCGCCATTTCCGCCAAGATGAATCGAATCGCCTGTGATTTTGCGAGAGGTTGGCCATGTCTCTGGGTTCTCTTGACATAAGAGAGGATGGCCTCGAAGGCCGCCTGTCCCACTCCTGTGCTTCTGGCCCCATAGGTCAGCCTTCCTGATTTGAGGGTCTCTTCCAACTGCTCCAATCCCCCTCCTTCCTGTTCTCCAAGCATCCTCTCTTTCGGAACATAACAATCGTCAAAGGCCAGCTCAGCCGTATCCGCAGAATGATTTCCGAGTTTTCTTAATTTTTTGATCACAGAAAATCCTGGATCTTCGCGCTCCACGACAAAAAGATTGATGCCTCTCCCTCGCTTGGAAGGATCGGTGTAGGCAGCAACGGTTGCAAAATCACAGATCGTTCCGTTGGTGATGAAGGTCTTTGGACCATTGAGTCGGTAACCCTTCCCTTGCTTTACAGCCGTCGTCCGAATTCCGGAGGCATCCGATCCGGCGTCCGGTTCTGTCAGGGCAAAGGCGCCGATCTTCTCCCCCCGTACTGCCGGAGTAAGATATTTCCCCTTGAGCTCTTCAGAACCGAAATGGAGAATGGGATCTGTGGCTAGACCGCCCTGAACCATGATGCTTGCGCCGATGCCCACACAGATCCGATTCAATTCCTCCACGGTAATGCATTCAGAAATTTTGTCCAAACCCGGGCCACCATATTTCTTAGGACACCGCAGGCAGAGAAGATGCTCCGCACCCAGGATCCGGAAGAGTTGAACCGGAAAGGCCTCTTTCCGCTCATATTCCTCGACCAGAGGGCTGACCTCCCTCTCGTAAATTTCGCGGACCTTTTTCCGGAATGCTTTCTGCTCGTCGTTCAGTTCATAAAACATGGTCACTGTGTCCTCCTTTATCCATCGCTTCTCCTCGACGGCAGTGAACTAATGATTCCTGTAACATTTTAGCTCTTTGAAATGGAATGGGATTAGTCCCCCGCTCAGAGATACCTCTAAAGTTTTAGAATGCGGTCTTTTATATTGATCGGATTGAAATGGAGAAAGCGAATAAGACGCTGTAATACTTTTGGAGTCATCTGAATGGTCCAGTATAAGGTTTCCACCCTAAAATTTTTTCAGTTGAAATAAAAAACGTGATGGGTGTTTTCGGATTTTCCCTTAACCTATTCCTTAAGCCAGCGCAAGGTATTTCTTACGGATTTATTATAACCCCTCATAAAGCGGGGTGGGGGCGACTTTAGTCCCCCTTCACATAGGGCCCGGTCAAACAGGGACCCTATCCATTGTCCCCTAAATGAGTGAGGGATTACTCTTCCTATCGGACAAAAATCAAGGCACTCCAGTTAAAGATTGAGTTGACAAAAGGTCTGGAGTCAATTATGAAGTACAAGTATCCGCAAGAAATTGTTTAGTCACGAAGATCTGCAGAAATCCCCGAATCATTGCGCGAAAAACCTGGGTAAATAAGGAATCATCCATAAGACATCCAAGATGGAAGAAAGGAGAGTGCTTTGAAGAAAGTCGTTATCATTAGTGGAGTAAGGACACCTGTCGGAAGATATATGGGGGCTTTCAAAGAGATCCCTGCTTATGATTTAGGTGCTCTTGTCCTGAATGAAGCTGTGAAGCGAGCCGGAGTCAATCCAGCCCATGTGGACGAGGTCATTTTAGGTCAGTCCTACCAGAACGGTGAATATGTCAATATCGCCCGTATGTCACTTCTCAAGGCGGGCTGGCCCGACTCGATTCCCGGAATCACCCTGGACAGGCGCTGCTGTACCGGACTGGATGTGATCTGTTTTGCAGCCATGATGATCCAATCTGATAATGCGGACATCATCGTGGCTGGCGGTGCGGAAAGTATGAGCACCAGTGAGTTTTATGTGCCAGGGGATATCAAATGGGGAATCGGCGGCAAGAAGGGGATGCCCCGCGGACATGGAGACCTTTCTATATGGGGAATTCCTTTTTACGATCGAATTCAGCGGGCCAGGGTGATGTCCCAGCCTGAGGAGAGGTACGGGATACTGCCATCCATGATGTCCTGGGCAGAGACAGCTGCCAAAGAAGAGGGCGTTCGACGTGAGGACTGTGACCGATGGGCCCTCGAGAGTCATCAGAAGGCCTACGCAGCCATCGAATCGGGAAAATTCAGGGAGGAGATCGTGCCCGTGCCCGTTCCGAATCCGAAGGGGGGCGAGACACTCATTGATCGAGATGAAAATCCGAGAGCGGATACTGCCTTGGAACAGCTTGCCAAGCTCAAGCCTGTGCTTGGAGGTGTTTGTACGGCTGGAAATTCGTCCACTGAAAACGATGGGGCTGCAACCTGCGTCATCACTTCAGAAGAGACCGCCAAGAAACTTGGGGCGAAGCCAATGGCCTATGTAAAAGCTTTTGCCGTTGCGGGTGCGGATCCTACGCGCACTTATCTGACGGTGCCGAAGGCAGTAGAGAAGGCTTTGAAGAAATCCGGTTTGAATCTTGGGCAGATCAATCTGATCGAGATCCAGGAAGCCTTTGGCGCCCAGGTTCTGGCAGATCTGAAGATGATGGGCCTAACGGAAAAAGATTATCCAAAGGTCAATGTCAACGGATCGGGCATCTCCCTCGGACATCCCATCGCCTGTACTGGCACAAGAGTACTGGTCACACTTCTTCACGAGATGAGACGGCGCAACAGCCGTTACGGTTTGGAATGTATCTGTGGAGGAGGCGGTTTGGGTATTGCAGCCATTTTCGAGCGGGTATAAACTTTAATGTTGTATTGAAAAGGCAGTTGAGTGTACTTCCCTCTGACTATATTGAAGACGGCCTTCAAGATGTCTTCCAAGGCTTCATCCATTGTGAACCTTTTTTCTTAATTTCTCAGTAAGGTCAGAAATATTCTCATATTCGATTCGGTTCAGTTGTTTCATCGTCTCCGAGAGAGATGAGCCTTTTCTATAAATAATGATAGTTTCTTTCCCCATGCCCAGGGCTACACCAAGTTCAAGAAGAGTATCCGTTTTTTCTGAAGTGGAGAGATCGTAGATTCCAAGCTTGGCGCGTTTGATCCGGTCGATTCGCTGCTGGAGGGATTCTCCTTTTTGGGGGGCTTCCACGGCCAAAATCGGGGTCAGCCCGCTTCCTTCGAAGGCGCTTTTGATCGCCTGAGTTAAATCGGACTCCTGGATTCCGGAAGAGATAAAATATTCTCCGCTAAGGGAGACTTCCACGGTCTCCGGAGTGGTCTGGATTTTCTTAAAGAGGGTTCGATCCAGGGTCAGTTCTTTGATGGCGGACTGAAGGATATTCTTTGTGTTCTCCAGATCCTTCTTATAACGGCCAGCATTGATCTTTTCGATCTCGGTCGAAGCAAAGGCGTGGACACTCATCTCCCGGAATCGGAAGGCCAGAAAACTCTGATAGTGGATGGATTTAGAACTGAAGACCTTCTCTAGAATCGTTTTGGTTTCGGAGTGCCAATGTTTAAATTTTTCATGGTCGACATGAAGACCCGCCATTTCGTCCGCTCTGTTTAACTGTTCCTTGATCAATTCAATGGGATCTCTCTCCGGCATTTTCGGTCCTCTCCATGATATCTCTGTTAAAGGCGAAGATAACAGCGGATGAATAGAATGTCAACCCTTCGACTCCGCTCAGGGTTTACCACGGGCGGAGTCAAACTTATTATTAAAACCTTGACAGGACCCTCCGATTTTAATAACCCTATAATATGCCAAAACGTGCGCTGCCCGTTTTTTCTTTAGGAATTTGAGGGGAATAGAATACAGAATCATTGAAAGATACGAGATGGGCCCTGGTGAAGGAAACCTAACAATGGAAGAAGTCTTACAAAGGGAATATAGGCTGAAGCTTGCGTCAGCGTTTATTATGGAATACATTAAGGTTGGAAAAGAATGGAAAGTATGAAGGCCGGAGGCTATTGAAACAAAAAGGATTGAATAAAAAAGGGAATAGATAGAGGAAGGGTGTGGCCGAAAACCCAATTCAGTCAAGAATAAGAAATTGATCCCTGAATCCGGCTCTCTTTACCCGGCTTTCTGGATCACTCTTGGAAAGGGGTGGTGATGATGGATCTGTTTGACAAGGCCTATGACTTTCATGATGCTGAAAAAATTATCAATCTAGGCCTTTATCCTTATTTTCGTGTCAATGAAGGAGCGGTAGACACAACGGTCATTATGAATGGCCGCAAAACGGTGATGATCGGCTCGAACAATTATTTGGGTCTTACGTCGCATCCGGAAGTAAA
>Ga0256868_10000920_pt1 | contig 16709 bp, 16 predicted proteins | sample RVTome_13_FD_187341 | JGI IMG/M metagenome (GOLD analysis project Ga0256868, IMG submission 187341) | Soil microbial communities from uranium-contaminated site in the Upper Colorado River Basin, Wyoming, United States - RVT92D227 HiSeq ...
TCCGCAGTAATCGGCAAATTCCTTCTCAAAGACGGCGACATATCCGTCGCAATTGGGATTTCCCCATGCTCCGCTTTGCACAATTTCGGAAACCGCAGCTACTTCCGACTCATCAAAAACGGGCCAGGGAAAGTTCTGAGCGATCGTCTTTGGTCCGCCAAACAAGGCCAAATTTTCTTTTTTCATCTCAGATCTAATTAACCGATTTATATAGTAATTAAGATACAGTATACATGAAATATTGTTATTTAAAAGCACAATAAAGCAGTTACTAATTTATTCCATTTAAAATTATTTTCCACCTTTCCACTTTTCCATCATTACACTTTTAATTATCTTTCCTGTTAATTATTAAGAAACAATCCAAATGGAATACTCCGACCTTATCCGGATCCGTGAAAGCATCCGTGATTATGATCCGGCCCGGCAAGTGCCGCAGGATGTGCTGGAAAGAATTCTGCATGCCGGAAGAATGGCCCCCTCAGCGTGCAATTACCAGCCCTGGGAATTCCTTGTGATACGTTCTCCGGAAATGCTGGGAAAGATCAGGGCTTGCTACCACCGCGAATGGTTTAAAGATGCACCGCTAATACTGGTGGTATTGGGTTTGAAAGACAAAGCCTGGGTAAGAAGTTTCGACGGATATAATTCCATCGAAACCGATCTGGCCATTGTCATGACGCAACTGATACTGGCTGCCGAAAATGAAGGTGTCGGAACCTGCTGGATCGAAGCTTACGATCCGGCCATCCTCAGAAAGGCCCTGGACCTTAACGAAAATCAGGTGGTATTCAGCATTACACCACTAGGATATCCCCGGAAAGGGTTTACCAAAAAGGGAACCAAAAACAGGAAAGCGCTGGAGGAGATAGTTAAGTATCTGTGAGGCTGATTGGCCTTATGGTAAGTCTACCAAACTATTCTCTCCGGTTCAACCACATACCCCTCTTTCCGCAATAGCGCCAGAACACCCTCATTGCCCGGAAGGTGGCCCGAACCGATGGCTATAAAGGTAGATTGTTGCCGGATGATGGGAATAATTCTCTCTGTCATCCTGAAATTTCTATGCCTGATCAGTTCTTCATTCAGCAGGGTGCCCGACTCCTCATCCTGCATCAATACCCAGAGGCTGTCGAGATCCGCTCTGCAATAACATCTTATCAGCTTCTCAAATTCCCTTTCCTGTGCTTCCAGGTTCCTGAAAAATTCCAATACATAACTATCAGGTATTTTATCCAGCAATGAGGCCTGTTCTTCTATTGTTTCGATCCCTATCATGTTTTTTCCGTGTGCAACCGCATGCTGATACAACAATTCATCAACGGTGGCCTTCAGGTCCGATACATCCCCTCCGGAATAACAAAGTGCCACCAGGGAAGCCGGTTTAAACTTGTCAAGAAGCGAAAGGTCATATCCCGAACAAGTTTTGACGGCGCTTTTTATCAGCTGATAATCCTCGGGTGAAAACCTGTCATGCAAGGTCTGTCCCTCCGGTAATATTAATAACATGGTGGCTTTCAGAAGGTTTTGTGAACTCAGCTCAATCTCACCGGCAAAAGCATCACAACGGTTTATACGTGCATAAACCGAATCTTTCCATTCAAAAACGCGATGGTCCTTCAGGTGAATGGTCCCATAGATAAAGGACGGAGAAGCAATGTCATTACCTGTGACCTTCCACAGCAAGGATTGTGAAAACAGCTTCACTGGAAGTATAAAGGCATAAACCAGGATACCTGCATGGAAAATGATCTGCCGGATGTGATTGATTTGGTTAATTTTCATGATGAACCTGTAATATTAAAATAATTAGTCTGTATCCTTTATTACCTTATAACTCAAGGGCCACAATCTCAAAAGATGTCTCTTTACCCGGACTGAATCCTCCGTAGTCAAATTGCCATTTCCAGGTATCAGTATGCGCTGAGGCGGGCAATGGACAGTCAGTCAATTCTTTTGTGTCCGTCTGTTGATTACCGATATCGCAATTGTATTCTCGTATATCTGTGATCAGGCAGGATTTTCCGGGTAAAAGCAACTGCAGGTGTGATTGCTGCAAATGGCTGTTAATCAGATGAAGCTCCTGCTTATCATACGGAATATTTTTCCCCAGATAATCGGTAATCAATTCACCTATCTGACTCAGGATATTCAGCGAAATGGAATAATCAGGGATTATGGCAGGCCGGAACAAACAACTGTATATTCGCTCAGGCGGGGCCTTTTGTCTGAGTTTCTTATATTCCTTCACTGACTGGTATGCTCTAAGCATAGCTCCTCCGGTAAGATCTGTCTGTATTGCCTTGATATTACTGAATTTTTGGATCCGATGAATGATCTGGGACGGATGCACCAGATCATAAAGCTGTATCCTATCGGTCATCTCAGAAAGTTCTTCCAGCGGCAGGTCAAGACACCAGCCACTGCCATAAACGGCCAGGTTACCTATTTTTTTGCCAGTCAACGTTCTCAGGATAAATGCGCGGGTGTTTTGCAGATGCTCGCGCCAGGCTTCGTTCATGCGAATATATCGGTCAATTATTCCCTGACTGTAAGCTTTATATCCCATCCTGCGTAATATCCGAACCGGAATATTTTCCATTGGGTTATCCTCTTTTGGTGTATCGTAATTCCTCCAGCTCCTTCGACATAATTTCCTTTGTGTAATCTATCAGTTGCTGCAAATCAAACCGGTTAATGATTTTTGCCGGTATTTCATCCAGGATACGAACGGTAAAAACCTGATTTACCCCGAACCAGAATCCTTTCCTGGGCAGTGCTTTTCCTGCTCCGTTCAATACCACAGGAAGAATGGGTACCAGGGAATTCTTGGCGAGTATAAATGCCCCTTCTTTAAACACCTGTAATTCACCGGTCCTGGTGCGGGTCCCTTCAGGAAACATAAGTACTGATATACCCTCAGAAAGAGCCTTTTTGCAGGCTTCAGACATCTGAATCACGCTCCTCTTATCACCCCTTCGAACAACAATATGGTCATTCATCCAGATTACCCAGCCAATGAAAGGTAACCTTGCCAGTTCAACTTTCGATACCCATTTGAAATTAATTCTGAGCTGCAAAAGCAGGGCAATGTCAATGATACTCTGATGATTTGAAACCAGAATATAAGGTTTCGATATGTCAATCTTCTCACGATTTTCAACGTGTATTCTCCATCCCGGATTAATGATCAGATACAACCGGCTCCATAATACGGTATAATAGTGGGTAATGATCTTTTTAGGATCAAAAGGCCAGGTAAGAATCCAGATCACCAGATAAAGGAGAAACAGGGGTAAAATAGTTGAACCTATAAAAATCCAGATGTACAGGGAGACTATCAAAGACTTCCAACTGATCTGCATGTTGATGAATATGAGAAAAACTGTAATGAGGATATCCTGTCACCACTGTTAACAAAAATAACAGCAATTATCAGAAGGACAAGATAATTTTAATAATTTCGAACAGCAAAACTAAAATTAACCTTTATGAAGCCCTTTAAATCAGCTGCAATTATAGCCTCATGGTTATTCAGAATTCTTCTGGTCTGGTTTGTTTATCAGAATTATCTCAAGTCATTCACCACCTTTGAGGTTCAGCGTTTTGACTTCTATATAAGTGCAGCTTATGTACTTTTTGGCGCCCTGTCATTTATTGGTGGTTTTTTGCAAAAGGCTGCATTGACTGTATTTTCGGGTTTGGTTGTTTTTATTTTGCCCATAATACAGCTGATCCGATCGTTCCCCGAAGAACTCTTAAGTGTTCTGCTTACGTATTTAATACCCCTTGCTGTAGGATTTTACCTCTTCACCCATGGGAACGATGCTTAAGACAGATCTTCAGAAAAGTTTTTGTATATTTGATTCTGGCATATTCTTTGTATTCTTGCTGACTGAATAAGTTTGGATCTGAAATGAACAGGAAAATCACCTTAATTCTGATATTTACACTGGTTTCGGTTTGCCTGCATGCACAAACTGCTGCACCTTCCATTGTTCAGCACGATACCATTTTTAAACTGAACGGATCACTGATTCCGGTGGATGTTACCACGGTTACACCCACTTACATCAGTTTTGTTTTTCCCGGCAAGTCCGAAGAATTTACCATTGAGCGCAAAGAAGTTCAGAAAATCATTTATAAAACCGGAAAAGTGGAGATTTTAAATCAGGCTGCTTTTACCCTGCTTGACGATAGCAGTTGGGAGGCTGTATGGATAACGGAGGATAAAAAAGAGATCGGTGATTTATATATGCTCGGTGAAATTGAGGCCAAATCACCATCCAGTGCCCGAAGTCCTTCAGCTGCAAAAAAAGGAGCCATAATCAAACTTAAAAAGAAGGCCGCCAATATGAAAGGAACGGTTATACTCATAACAAAGAAACAAACCACAGGCGGTTACGGAGAATATCCTGGTTATTACATCAAGGGTATTACCTATGGGCCTGAACCACAAGAAGAGGGATTGGTTCCGGAAACCAAAGGCACATCAGTTAAAGATGCAGGAATGTGATTACCTCACCGGTTTTTCAGTAAAAAAAAGCAAATACCAGTTCTTTAAATACATTTTCAGTTAGTAACACCTTCAAGTTACACGCTGTGAGCTTATCCCTGATGTTGTTTTCTTCATGCCTTGTACCTGTTAATGTGTTTGATAGTTTTTCAAGTTTTTTGGCAGGTAAAGCGGTTGATTTTATTGTGCAGGTGATGATCTCCCCCCGGTGCACCTTCAGCTGAATGTTCAAGTCGAAATCACCAGCTGAAAATTCCCGTACATATTCATAATCAGGCGACCAACCATAAATCCAATCCCAGCTACTATATTTCTCATGTGCCAGTTTCTGAATGGCCAGCTGCTCTTCTTTGGAGGGCATATATGATCTTCCTCCGAAATCCAGCAGGATATCGTGCAGGAAGCTCACACAGAAATCATTGATGTCCGGGGCACCGGTCAGGTTATCAATAAGATTCATCACGCTGCTTCGGTTCGACTGAACGGCCTTGTCGATAAATCTCCCGGGGCCTGACCTGATCGATTCATGTAACGCATTCAGGTTCGTACAGTAAAGCAGGGTCCCGTGATGCAATACCCGGTTTCTATAAACATGCTCGGCATTCCCAGAAATCTTTTTTCCACTTGCCAGAAGTTCGTTTTTCGAACCCCGGATCGCTTCAACACCCGACTTCCTGAGGAAACTGATTATCGGGGACATGAACCCTTCAAAGTTCACCAGTTTGCCCGGTTCACCGTTTCTGATAAAGGTGAAATTGATATTGCCCGGATCGTGGTACACAGTTCCTCCCCCTGTAAGTCTCCTTGCCACGGATATATGATGTTCCCGGATAAAACGATAATTGACCTCTGCCAGTGCATTTTGATGTTTGCCTACAACTACCGCAGGATTGCTGCGCCATAATATAAATACTTCTGCTCCGGTACTTCTGAGCATGTATTCCTCCATGGCCAGATTGTAAAAAGGATCATTTTTCAATGAATGAATGCACAACATGTTATAAAGGTAATGGGTTGCCTTAAATTTCACAAGCTGCACACCTTATCTTTTAACCTATATCAGCGGAATTGGTTTTTTTTGTATATTAACCCGATAAACCAAAGCTTTTTATTATGGATAAGTTAGTAGAACGATTCATTCGTTATGCCAGAATCAATACCCAGTCCGACGAGAATTCAGGTACCTGCCCTTCAACACCCGGTCAGCTCAAACTTGCTCAAATGCTGGTTGATGAAATGAAAGAGATTGGTCTCCAGGATATTACTATCGACGAAAACGGATATGTTATGGCCACTTTACCCCCCAACACTGCAAAAGAAGTTCCCGTTATAGGCTTTCTGGCTCACCTTGATACATCCCCCGATTTCAGGTCAGATAATGTCAATCCAAAAATTGTGGAGCACCTCGGGAAAGGGATCGTATTAAACAAGAAGGAAAATATAATTCTGTCGCCAATGGAATTTCCGGTCATTAACAATTACATAGGACAGCAGCTGATCACTTCAGACGGCACTACCCTTCTCGGAGCCGATGACAAAGCCGGAATTGCTGAGATTATTACCGCCATGGATCACCTGATCAGGCATCCGGAGATCAAACACGGTCCGATCAGAATTGCCTTTACTCCTGACGAAGAAATCGGACGAGGCACAGATAAGTTCGATATTAACAGGTTTTATGCCCGGTATGCTTATACCATCGACGGCGGAGGACTTGGAGAAATTGAATATGAAAATTTCAATGCTGCCAGAGCCAAAGTAGTGATTCAGGGACTGAATGTTCATCCCGGCACTGCAAAAAACAAAATGAAAAACTCTATGCTGATTGCCGTGGAGCTGAACAATATGCTACCGGCATCGGAAGTGCCTGAACACACTGAAGCCTATGAAGGGTTCTTTCATCTGGCCGATCTTTCCGGTACCGTTGAAAACACCGCGGTAAATTATCTGATCCGTGATCACGATATGAAAAATTTTAACAAGAAGAAAGACCTGCTGATCAGGATCGTGGATCATCTCAATCTAAAATATGGAGCCCGTACCGTAAAGTTAACCATGGTGGATCAGTATTACAATATGAAGGAAAAAGTCGAACCGGTTTTTGAAATTGTCGTTCAGGCCCGGAAAGCTATTCAGTCGAGGGGGATTACACCCAGGATTATCCCTGTTCGCGGAGGAACAGACGGAGCAAAATTATCATACATGGGCTTACCCTGTCCGAACCTTTTCACCGGTGGCCATAACTTTCACAGCAGATATGAGTTCATTCCGGTAAAATCAATGGAAAAAGCGGTGGAGGTGATTGTGAAGATTGCAGAGTATGCCGTGTAGAATTGTCGTTACTTGTTACTTGAACTTTTTTTCTAACTCATCTGCCCCCAGGATAACCACTACAGGTTTTCCTGAAGGCGAATAACCCGGACTTTCACAGGCGAAGAGGTTATCGACCAGTTCCTGCATAACTTGCTGAGAAAGGGATTCCCCATAATTGAGCGCGCTGGCTATTGCCATTGACCGTGCTATTCTTTCCCGGACATTAGCCTTGATATCTCCCCCGGTGCTTTTAAAATTCTCCAGGAAAATATCGAAGAGCTCCCTTGTATCTTCCTTATGGTTATCCACCGGATAACCAGCAATAACGATAGTATTGGTACCAAAATTGCGAATATCAAACCCGATGGTATGGAGGTCCTCGGCGATCTCCGTAAGTATGAGGTAATCTGCCTGGTCGAGTTCAATGGTTACAGGGAATAGTGTACGCTGTGCAACAGGGTAATTCATGGCGAAAGAACGAATGTATTGTTCGTACAGGATCCTTTCATGGGCTCTTCGCTGGTCGATCATCATGAGTCCCGATTTTACAGGTGTAAGTATATATCGGTTCTTTAACTGAATAAAAATATCCGCCTGCTTCAGATGTTCAAGAGGTAAAGAGGGTTGTTCAGGAATCTCCGATTGCAGGGCAGCGCTTTGTAGAGGAATCCCTTCATGACTATAAAGTTTTTCCCAGTGTCTAAGGTTTTCCCTGTCCCGATGATCCACCGTTCCCTGTATCCTGATTTCTTCATCAAAGGGATTATATTGCCGGTTATAGGAGACCCCGGGGACATTAACCGGATCATCACGTTTGAAGACCGGGAACTCAATTGCCCCTTCCGCGTTAAAATCGATGGAAGGGATCAGGTTGAACCGGCCCAATGCTTCGCGGGTGGCAGCAACAAGAATCTGAAAAATGGCCAGTTCATTCTCGAACTTGATTTCTGTCTTTGTAGGATGAATATTGATATCAATGGTATCCGGATCAACCTCCAGATAAATGAAATAGGACGGAATGGTATCAGGCGGAAGTATTTTTTCATATGCGGTTATCAATGCTTTATGAAAGTACGGATGCTTCATAAACCGCTTGTTGGTGAAAAAAAACTGTTCACCCGGAGTTCTTCTGGCAAACTCGGGTTTACCTATGTATCCGCTAACGCGTACGAGACTAGTGTCAGTATCGATGTTGGTCAGATTCTGATTAATACCTTTGCCAAACAGGTGAATAATCCGCTGTTTCAGATTAGTACGGGGCAGGCTGTAAATTTCTGAATCATTGTGTTCCAGTATAAACTCAATGTCGGGATTTGCCAGGGCAACACGATGAAATTCATAAATAATATGTTTCAGTTCCGCATTGTTAGTTTTCAGAAATTTGCGGCGGGCCGGAACATTAAAAAAAAGATTCCTGACTGTAAAGGTGGTCCCGATTGCACAACTTACGGACACTTGAGATTCTACAACCGATCCTGCAATGATCAGTTCCGTGCCCAAATCATTGCCGGATTTGCGTGTCCGTAACACAATCTGTGCAACCGATGCTACTGAAGCCAGTGCTTCACCACGAAAGCCCAGAGTTCGTATGGCAAATAAATCACCGGCTTCCCGTATTTTTGATGTGGCATGCCGTTCAAAGCCCATCCTTGCATCGGTTTCCGACATGCCACAACCGTTATCAATAACCTGGATGAGGGTTTTGCCCCCCTCTTTAGCAATTATCCTGATAGCAGTACTTCCGGCATCCACTGAGTTTTCAACCATTTCCTTTACAACCGAAGCAGGTCGCTGAATCACCTCACCCGCTGCTATCTGGTTGGCAACTGAATCGGGAAGCAAATGAATGATATCAGGCATGTTATCTATTACTCAGATTGGTTTGCACAGGATCTCAAAGGTAAGGATATTCGTATACTTATGAAAACCATAATAACTTTTAACTGGCATACAATTTGATATTGCTGTATTGATTAACTTACTGTAAATAAATATTACCTATGAAAAAGCTTTGTATTACTATATTATCAAGTCTGGTTGTACTTAGTGTTTATTCACAGGTAGAAGGTACCGTGGATAGCAAAACAACTAAAAAGCTGACAAAAGCACAGAAGCTTGAAATGAAACGTGAGGAGGAAGTGGCAACCGCAAAACTGGTAACCTGGATGGTCGAAAACCGGCAGTTTGTCCTGGAAGCCAATTATCTCAGCAACCAGTATGGAGAAAGAATCATTGTGAGCAGTATGATAAACTTTATTGCCATTGATTCCTCCAGGATCACCATTCAGCTAGCTTCACTTGCAGGTGTCGGAGGGGCAAACGGTATGGGAGGTGTCACTACAGACGGCCGTATTACCAGGTTTGAGGTAGCAAAAGTTGGCAGGTACAAGGATGGATACAATATCCGGGTAGTTGCCATGACGCATATCGGGACATATGATATCACATTTTATATCTACCCCAGTGCCAATGCCGATGCATCCATAAGCGGCAACACCCGGGGCAGATTAAATTACCATGGCAGGCTGATACCACTTAAAATGTCAAAGGTTTACAAAGCCATGTCTATATAAGGCAGGGGTAAATAACTACTCTGCTAATATTTTTCAACAAACGGTTTATTAATAATTGTTTTTGTGTATTATTACCATTTTTTTGGCACAAAAACAATTATTATCCATGAAAAACAATTCCAACCTCTTAACCAGGAGTGCCTGGATTGCAGGCCTTGGGGGATTTCTTTTCGGTTTTGATACTGCCGTAATATCAGGCGCAGAGAAATCTATTCAGTTGCTGTTTGAACTGAACCGGTTCTGGTTGGGCTTCACCGTTGCCATTGCTTTGATTGGGACTATAATCGGCGCAATTGCCGCAGGTAAGCCGGCAGATCTGGCCGGCCGGAAAAAAATTCTCATGGTGATAGCGCTGGTTTTTTTGTTTTCTGCGATCGGGGCGGCACTTTCGCCTAACTGGGCCGCACTACTCACTTTTCGATTCCTGGGAGGGCTTAGCGTTGGTGCCTCTTCGGTTATCGGGCCCATGTATATTGCTGAAATCGCTCCGGCACACAAAAGAGGCCGTCTCGTAATACTATTTCAATTGAATGTTGTAACCGGCATTCTCCTGGCTTTCCTTTCCAATTATATTGTGGCCCTCCTTACTGATCAGGCTTCGTGGAGATGGATGTTAGGTGTACAGGTTGTTCCGGCAGGCATATTTTTTGCCCTGCTTTTCGCCATTCCTGAAACTCCCAGATGGCTTGTGATGAGAAATGAAAAGAGGAAAGCGGCCGAAATCCTTGAAAAACTTGGCGAGCCAAATGTCGATGAACAGGTAGCAGCTATTGAAGATTCCATTACATCAAAACAACATATAAGATCGGAAAAGCTTTTTACGGCGAAACTGAGATTCCCTATTATCCTGGCATTTCTGGTTGCTTTTTTTAATCAGTTCTCAGGTATCAATGCCATCATGTATTATGCACCCCGTATCTTTGAAATAGCCGGACTCGACAGGACCTCGTCATTGTTTCAGTCGGTTTCCATAGGCTTTACAAACCTGATATTTACTGTCATTGCCCTTTTTGTCATCGACAAGATCGGCAGGAAAAAGCTGTTGTTAATCGGTTCTGTTGGCATGGTATTCATGCTTTCACTTGTTTCCCTCGGTTTCCTGTTCAGCCATTTCGGCGGTGCAGCAGTGCTTATCGGGCTGGTAGGTTTCATTGCCTTTTTTGCTTTATCCCAGGGGGCTGTAATCTGGGTATTCATTTCTGAAATATTCCCGAATAAGGTTCGCGCCAAAGGACAGGCCTTGGGAAGTTTCTCACACTGGTTGCTGGCTGCATTAATTTCATGGGTATTTCCGGTAATTGCTTCAGGAAATCCACGCTCCACCGGCTGGGCATTTTCTTTTTTCGCTATAATGATGCTGGTCCAGTTTGTGGTGGTTTTTCTTCTTTTTCCCGAGACCAAAGGAAAAAGACTGGAGGAAATACAGAACGATCTGGGCCTTTAAGGATCTACGCCCTGGTCATGATCAGCTTGCCATGATGGACACCTTTCAGGGTAATGATCTTATCGGCCAAACTGGTAAGTTCAGATGCTTTCCCTTTTACGGCAATGGTCTCTAAACACGTTTCGTGGTTCAGGTGCACATGTTGCGTGGACAGAATCAGGTGATGATGTTCATGCTGCACCTCATTGATCTCATTGTCAATGTTTCGCTTATGATGATCATACACGATGACGATAACCCCGGCGACCTGGTTGTCGCAATGCCATTTCAGCTCAACGGCATATTTTTCAATAAGGTTTCGTATGGCTTGTGAACGATTCGGAAAATTATTGGCTGAAACATAATTATCCAGTTCCTGCATGGTCTCTATATCCAAAGAGACGCCAAATCGTATTACACTCATGATTGTCTGCTTTTAGGAATCATAATGGCGGGTCAGGCCCAAAGATCGGATGGGTATACACCCTGTTTAACTAATTTCCTCAGATTGTTCATAACCATCTTACGGTCTTCTCGGTAGGTAACTCCAAACCATTTCTCTTTTGAATGCATTACTTTAACACGGGCCTTCCCTGACCGGATCACTTCATTCATGGCATAAGGAAGATAAAATTCTGTGTTAATCCTGTCAGAACTGGTTTGTAGAAATTTAACGAACTGTTCCTTCAAATGTTGAAACATGGAAGGCATAAATCCCATAAGATTCATGGATACAGATTCACTGCCGGTAAACACAACCTGACCAATCCCTTCAGCTTCACCGGTAATCTGTTTCCCGTTGCGTGTGATTTTCTTATGTTCGGTGATATCGGTCAGAAATCCCTCCGTGTCCACCTTACATACCCCGCGGGAAACTGAGCCAGATTCCGATAGGGTGTTGTCGAGCTGATAATCAACCAGACAATATTCCTCATTGCCTACCTGCCGCTTCGCCGAAAGAAATTCTGCCATAAGGCGATAGGAATCCGGACCGTAGAAATCATCAGCATTAATCACGGCAAACGGTTCAGCAATAACTTTCTCAGCCATCATAACCGCATGTCCGGTTCCCCAGGGTTTTATCCTGTCAGGTGGAAGATCAAATCCTGCCGGAAGGTTTTCCATTTCCTGGAATACGTAGCTGATATCAGCCTTTTTTGATGTACGGTTTAAAATTATTTCGCGAATATCATCCACGAAATCCTGCCTTACAACCAGAACAATTTGCCGGAAACCTGCTCTGAGTGCATCATAAATGGAATATTCAACAATAGTCTCTCCGAAGGGGCCAAAGCGGTCTATCTGTTTCAGACTTCCGTACCTGCTGCCCATTCCGGCAGCAAGAATCAATAATGAAGGATGCATTAATTATCAGGACTGGGTAAGTTCTTTAATACGTTTTCTTAACTCAATTACTTCACGGTGCAACTCCTCTTCGCGGCGAGCTGATTGCTCCTGGGTTGCCCTTAACTCTTCCATATTCTGGCGCATTTCTTCTTCCTGAGAAGCCATTTCTTCGGCCTGTTGCTGCGACTGCTCCAACAAAAGGGCGGTTTGAATCTGTGCCTTACTCGATGAAATGGTTGCAGCAATACTTTCTCCAATTCTCTCGATAAATTCAATAACATGCGGAGGGTATTCTGCAAACGATGCGATCTCAACCAATCCGTAGATGACATCATTGTAGATCAGAGGTACAATGAGTAAAGAACGGGGATTATCTTCTCCAAGACCAGAAGTGATCTTGATATAATCGTTCGGGATCTCAGTCAGACAGATCTTTTCTTTTTCCTGGTAGCATCTGCCCACCAGCCCTTCACCAATTTCGATGTGCTGTGTAAGGAACTTGCGGCGGTCATATGCATAGCTGGCTTTCATTTCTATGAATAAGTGATCCTTATCATTATCATTGATAATGTAAATGCCACCCTGGTTTGAACTGGTATATTTTACCAGGTTACTGACAATGTCGTAAGCAAGTTCTTCCAGATTGCTGAGATTCTTGCGCAGGATATCGCTGAATTTTGCAACACCCTGTGCAGCCCAGTTTCGCTGTTCATCTTCAAGCTTCCTCCGGCTTTCCTCTTCGGATGCTTTTTTAAGTTCGTTGCGCATATCGAGCAGTGAATGACCCAAAACGTCCTCATCACTCAAAGGTGCGAAATGTGTATCAAAATTTCCCTTACCAATTTCGAGTGAGAAACCAAAAATATTGGTAAGTCCTTGTACCAACATATTCAATGCTTTAGACATCTGCCCCAGTTCATCATTACCTTCCTTCAGCTTTTCTTTGGGGAGAATACCCTTGCCCATCGACAGCAAGATGTTTTTGGTATGGTTGATAGGAACAGCAAGAGAATTAATCGTCAGCACGCCGATGACTATGGCGCCCATTACCAGAATCAGTCCCATGATAAATATCCTGTTCTGGAACCGGTTAAATGTTGAGATCATTTGTTGTCTGCTCTGCTCAACCACAGCTTCCTGCTTAAGCTTCAGATTTTCGATCATCAAAAGCACGCGGTGGGTAAGCATCATGACCTCACCACCCTCTTCCACCATAGGGGTGACCTCAAACACAACAAAGGGATCATCATACTTTTCAAAAGAATTCAACTGATCCATGATGTATTGGTGCCTGGGAAACAGTGAATCCACAATTACTGAATCAATATGATGAAGGAGTGTACGGAAACTGGTGCTGTCCCATAAAACACTTAACTGCTTCAGGGTATCCATAACGATCTTGTATTCTTTGGCATGCAGCTCTTTCAGGGTAATCTTGTCGGGAGTGTCCGATATCTTATCAATAGAGACCCATGATCTGATTAACATTCGTGAATCACTGATTCTTGAACCTAAATCAGCAATAAAAGCCTGGGAAGGAGTATAAACGCTGTTAATCTTTTCGTTTACAACCCGGCTATTTTCCAGTGCGATACTGGTTATCCAGGCATTGAGTATTACAGCAATGGTTATGATACCAAATCCCAACCCAATTTTGGCAGCGATTTTAAGTCTCATGGTAATTATTGGTTATTTACGTGAAAATAGTGTAAACTAAATTAGTAAAAATTAACTGCAAAATGATCTATTATTCTTACTCCAATTTTCCAAAAAGGTTCCCTTATTTTGAAAAATACTTGTTCACGGCTGCCTGCATTTTTATTAGTGCTTCATAAAGCATCTGCCGCGGACAGGCAATATTGATTCTTTGAAAACCTTCTCCCTCCTTGCCAAATTGAGGTCCGTCGTTTAATCCCAGACCCGCTTCGTGAATCATAAACGACCTCAGCCCGGCAGGCCTCATCCCCAGCCGGCTGCAATCAAGCCAGATGAGATAGGTAGCTTCCGCCGGAATGATCCTGATCATGGGCAAGTGTTTTCCTGTGAACTCCTGCAACAACGTAAGATTGCCCTTCAGATACTCCATGAGCTGCCCTAACCAAACCTCTCCCCGGTTATAGGCAGCTTCAGCAGCTATGAAACCAAAGATGTTACCGGCTCCAACATGCACATCATTCAGAACCTTTTCATATCGCTTCCTTAGCCGTGAATCAGGTATAACGAGGTAAGCCGTTGAAAGTCCCGCAAGGTTAAAGGTTTTACTGGGTGACATGCATGTTACCGTGATCCGGGCTATCTCGCCGGAAATACTGGCGGTTGGCGTATGCTTAAAACCCGGGTATATCAAATCGGCATGAATTTCATCCGAAACAAGCAAAATGTTGTTTTTCAAACATATTTCCCCGATGTGTTCCAGCACTGAGGGTGACCAAACATTGCCCGTGGGATTGTGAGGGCTGCACAGGATCAGCATGCGGGCTTGCCGGCTTATTTTTGCTTCCAGGTCAGTGAAATCAATGGAATACCTTCCCTGTTCATACCGCAATGGGTTAGTAACGAGCATGCGGCCGTGATTTTTCACCACAGAAAAAAAAGGAAAGTAAACGGGTGGTTGTATGATGATGCTGTCGCCCGGCTCCGTGAAGGCCATAACCAGTAAACTGAGGGCAGGAACCACACCCGGGGAAAACGAGATCCACTCGCGCTTGATTTCCCAGTTGTGTCTGCTCCTGTTCCAGTTGACAATGGACTCATAGAAAGAATGAGGGATCATGGAGTAACCTAGAATCTCGTGTTCCAGCCGTTTAAGTATCGCCTCCAGAATAAAATCCGGTGTCCTGAAATCCATGTCCGCCACCCACAGGGGCATGACACCCCCGTTTCTGAATATCTTTTCACGGAGGTCATATTTAATACTTCCTGTGTTTTCCCTGTTAACAACCTCGTCAAAATTATAATGCATTATCCTTGATTTGAAACTCCGAAATTAGATATTTTTGTATTAAAACCTGCTGTTCGTGATTCCTGTAAAACCCAAGAAAAGTCTGGGTCAGCATTTCCTGACCGACAAAAATATTGCCCGCAAAATAGCGAACAGCCTCTCCCTGCAACCATTTGGTAAAATTCTTGAAATCGGCCCGGGCATGGGTATACTCACCGAAATTCTGGTGACTTTGAAGGATCAGGAAATGAAGTTTGTTGAGATCGACCCTTCTGCTGTTGAGTTTCTGGCAAACAGGTTTCCCGGTATCGCTGATAGGATTATTCCGGCTGATATTCTTACTTTACCATTTGACAGGATTTACCATGAACCGTTTGCCATTATCGGTAATTTCCCCTACAATATTTCTAGCCAGTTATTCTTTAAAATTCTGGAATACCGGAATATTGTTGTTGAAACAGTTTGTATGATTCAGAAAGAAGTTGCAACGCGGATAGCATCCCCTCCCGGATCAAGGGATTACGGGATCCTTAGTGTCTTTCTGCAGGCCTATTATACAATTGAATTTTTGTTTTCTGTTCCCCCGCAGGTTTTTACACCTCCTCCAAGGGTTAATTCTGCAGTGATCAGGCTCAGGCGCAACACAACCCGGAACCTTGAATGCGATGAGATGCTCTTCTCCAGGGTAGTAAAAACAGCTTTCAACCAGCGCAGGAAAACGCTGAGGAATTCACTCAGGGGGCTGACCGGAAATGCTGTGCCTGCCGGCAACATCTGGCAGAAAAGGCCTGAGCAGCTCGGAATCAATGAATTTGTTGAACTTACTCGTATGATCGCAAAATCCGGCTTCGAAAAAAATATTTACTCAACAGACATTTAAACCATCTGACCCATGCAATTTGAACTTACACGTGAATACATCGAAGAACTTAAAAAACTTATTGATATCAGGGATGATGCTGCAGCATTGATGCAGATTAAGGATCTCCATCCCGCTGATATTGCTGAGATTTTTAATGAACTGGAACCGGATGAATCAACATACCTGTACAATCTCCTCGATAGTGAAAAATCCGCCGATGTTCTGGTTGAGCTGGGAGAGGACGAACGGGAACAGTTCATTGAAGAGATGCCGGGCGAGATGATTGCCCGGAAGGTGATCGACAATATGGAGTCTGACGATGCTGCAGACCTTCTGAGCGAACTCTCGGAGGAAAAACAGGAAGAAGTACTGCAGAATATTGAAGATGTGGAACAGGCTGTGGACATTGTTGATCTGCTCAGCTATGATCCGGATAGTGCCGGAGGAATAATGGCCAAGGAGTTGATAAAGGTAAATGAAGACTGGGATATTGCACGTTGTATCCGGGAGATCCGTCGACAGGCCAGTGAAGTAAATGAATTCTATTATGTTTATGTGGTGGATGAGGATGATATGCTGAAGGGCACGGTTTCTCTGAAAAAACTTCTGATATCCCGGTCCACTGCACGGATAAAGAATATTGTCAATACCGGCATTATTCTGGTGAAGACCGATACCTCCTCTAAAGAGGTGGCCAACATAATGAAAAAATATGACCTGGTTTCCCTGCCGGT
>Ga0256868_10000921_pt1 | contig 16661 bp, 17 predicted proteins | sample RVTome_13_FD_187341 | JGI IMG/M metagenome (GOLD analysis project Ga0256868, IMG submission 187341) | Soil microbial communities from uranium-contaminated site in the Upper Colorado River Basin, Wyoming, United States - RVT92D227 HiSeq ...
TGGCGCACGATCGAAGTCGCCTGGGATCCGGCCCTGGCCCGGACCTTCCGGGCCCGGCTCCAAATCAAGGCGGCCGATTCACCGGGCGTCCTGGCCAAGGTCGCGGCCGTTATCACGGAGCTGGGGGGGAACATCGTCCGGGCCGAAGTTGAAGCCTTCACGGACGGGAAGGGACAGATCAAAATCGAGCTCGACGTTCGGGAGATCGATCAACTCGAGGGTATGTCGAAGCGGATCGCCGGCTTCAAGGAAGTCGATGCGGTGGAACGGTCGTGACCGGCTTAGCGGGCCTTGGCCACTTTCCCGGCCCGGAGGCATTTGGTGCAGACCCAGACCCGCTTGACGCCGGAGGACGTTTGGGCCCTGACCTGCTGCAGATTCGGCTTCCACTTCTTCTTGGTCGCCTTGTGGGAATGGCTGACGCTCTGTCCGAACATCGGACCTTTTCCGCAGATCTCGCACACTTTAGGCATGGATTCTCTCTCTATGGCTCTCTCTTATACCACAAAACGTCAGGCCTGACAACCCCTCGACACTCACACTAAGCCGGAAACGGCTTAGTGTGAGTACTGCAAGGCTGCTATCCCGCCTTAAGGCATTGGCAAGTCTAGGGGTAGTCCTGAGCGTTAGCGAACGGACAACCCGTTTCCAAAAAAAGGCATGTAAAGGAACTTATCTCGGCCGGCGACGATCGTCCTTAGAATCGCACGCTTCCGGGCTGGATCGGCGTTCCGGCCGGCTTGTTCAACTGGTACAAAACTTGCTATAAAACAACTAGAGGCCGCTGTCGCCTATGAACAAACGCGTTCTTTTTCCGGTCGTTCTATTATGCCTCGCGGCGAGCATCTTTGCCGCGCGCTGTTCTCGGCCCCTTCGGGAAAATCAGCTCCGGCTGGGGATTTGGGCCGCCGAAAACAACCTCTGGGAGGAGGCCTTCTTCCGCTGGCAGAAAGAACTATCGGTCCGGCCTGATTCGGCGGCCGCTCATAATAACCTGGCCGTTGCCATGGAGAAGAGCGGGCGCTGGGAGGAGGCGCGCAAGGAGTATGAGGCGGCCTTGAAGATACAGCCGAACAACGCCCAGATCAAGACCAACTACCAGAAGTTCAAGGAGAACCTCGCGTCGACGGAGAAAGACAAGGAACAGAAAGGAAAGGCGGCCGATGAGAAGAAATAGGCTCCTTCAAACCGGCTTGTTCCCGCTTCTTCTTTTCGCCTGGGCCTGTTCCTCCTCGGTGTCCTTTAAAAAGATCCAGGTCGAGATCCCCGCTCCCAAGCCCGTCCCTCTGGACGAATTCAAAACAATCGCGGTGACCGACTTCTGGATCGCCAAGAGCGTTCCCGACCTCGACTTGAACCGGGAGATGAGAACGTACTGGCGGGCGGAGATGGCTCGGCAATTTGGCAAAACCGCCGTCCTGGTCGAGACGCCGTTCGAGGCCGAGCCGGCCTTCGACGAGCCCGCTTTCTGGCCCCGTCTGCTGTCCGACGGGAAGGAAGCGTTGCTCATGACCGGAAAGGCCCAACTGACGCAGGAGACGCGCAAGGCCCTCTCCGAGGACGCCATGAAGGAGTTGGACGGGCCCTTCGAACAGGGGAAGAAGCTCCTCGAGCGCAAAGTCGTCACCCTGGAGATGTCCCTCTTCCTGCTCCGGGCGGAGACCGGGGATGTTCTCTATAAAAAGGATTTCAAGGAGACCAAGAGCTTTGAAAACTCCAAGCAGACGGCGGCCTTCGCCTTCTTCGAGCTCCTCCATAAGGTCAAGCTCAAATTCATCCGGGCCGTCTTGGGCGAAAGCCGCGCCCAGGATCGGTTTCTCATCTCGGAATAGGAAGGTATCGCCATGAGACTTCCGCGGAGACTACTCTTCCTCGTCGGCCCGATCCTGGGCTGGGCCGTCCTGGCCTCGGCCCAGGGCTTTTACGAACAACCTTATTACGGGAAGAACAAGGTTCAATACGGCCACTTCGCCTGGAAAAGCTACCAGACCGATCATTTCCAAATCTACTTCTACAACGAGGATCTCGATCTCCTGAAGAGCGTCGCCGAATTGGCCGAGAGCGCTTACCAGAAGATCAGCCGGTTTCTCAAGCATGAGATGTCGATTCCCGTCCCCATCCTCTATTACACAACTTACACGGATTTCGAACAGACGAACCTTTTTCCCATCTCGGAAGGGATACTGGGCGTTTCCGAGCCGTCCCTGTACCGGATCGGCATCTACGGGGACATGCCGCTCGACGACCTTCAGTCCCTGGTCGAACACGAATTGGCCCACGTCTTCCAGTTTGACATCCTGTGGGGGAAGCCGGGCGCCGGGCTGTATGCCGTGAGCCAGCCGGCGGCTTGGGTCTTCGAGGGTCTCTCCGAATACCTGACGGGGATCTGGTCGCCCTGGTCCTCTCTCATCGTCCGGGACGCCGTCCTGACCGACCGCATCCCGGAGATCGGCCCCGGCGGCGAGATCGTCTCGCAGACGTTTCTCCCCCGGGATCCGGCCTACGACTTTGGCCACGCCATCTACGAATTCCTCAACCACAAATACGGGGAGACGGCGACCCGGGAATTCTGGCAGAGCCTCAAGAACTCGCCGCTCATCGGGAAGCGCGACCCCCTCAAGCGGGCCTTTAACATCAAGGTCCGTGACTTCAATTTCGAGTTCAAGAAGTACCTCCGGGAAAAAAACAAGGAGTTCTTGCTGCGGGATTCCCCCGAGGACTACAGCAACCCGCTCGGACCGTCCTTCCCCGCCAACCCCTACTATTTCGACCTTTCGCACGCGGTTTCGCCCTCGGGCGACCTTCTAGCCGGCCTGTCTTATAACCTCAAAGACCAGGAAGTTGACGTCGTCCTGGTCGCGACCGACGACGGCCGGGTTCTTAAAAACATCACACGGGGATTCACCAACAGCTGGGAATACATCAAGTACGAGGTCGACGCCTCCAAGGGCAAGAACATCGACTGGTCCCCCGACGGCGACCGCCTGGCCTTCTTCGGCCGGGACGGGGACAAGTACTCCGTATACATCGTCAGCCCGCTCGGCGGGGCGCTGATCAAAAAGATCCGGATTTCGGTCGACCAGCCCCAGGCCCCCTGCTTCCTTCCCGACGGAAGGCTGCTCTTCACGGCCTTCCGGAACGGGCTCCACGATATCTACCGCCTCGACCTCGACACGGAGGCCGTCGCGAACCTGACCGGGGACGATCTCTACGAAAAAGCCCCGGCTGTGTCGCCCGACGGAAAAACCCTCGCTTACACGCTCCGCGTCCGGGGCTTCGACAAGATATTTCTGTCCCCGATCGACAACCTCAAGAAAAAAACCCAGCTGACCTTCGGCGAGGGGAATACAATCACCCCTTGTTTCTCGGCCGACGGCAAAACCCTGTTCTTCTCCGGCGACAGCCGGGGCGCTTTCAACGTCTATTCCCTGGACCTCGCGACCGGACAGATCACGCGGCACGGCGACGTCCGAACCGGAAATTATTTCCCGGCGCCCCTGCCCGGCCGACCGGGCGAGATCGTCTTCTCCTCTTTCCACCGGGGGGCCTTCCAGATCTTCAAGGTCCGCAGCGAGGGAACGGTCGAGGGAACCTCGACCTTCGCCGAGCTCCCCGAAGACGCGGCACCCAAGGCCTTTGAGCCCATCGTCACCCTGGAGATCAAGAAGGACAAGATCGCCCCCTACAAGGGGATCGGAAAATTATTCCTGGCCAACCGGCCCCCCCTCGATGCCTTCATGGCCAGCGACGGCTCCTTCTACGGCGGGTCGGCCCTCCTGTTCACCGACCTCCTCGCCAACCACAATCTCTATCTCGAAGCCTCCCAGGTCCGCGGCTTCCGATCCTACTCTGCGGCCTACCTGAATCAGCGGCGGCGCCTCCAGTTCATGGCCAGCGCGTTCAAGTATTCTCTGTTCTATTATCCTCCCTACGCCTATTTCGATCCGACCCTGTATTCCCGCCTGACCTACTCGGATGCCATCGCCACCCAGACGATCTCGGGCGCGACGGTCGCGGCCTTCTATCCGTTCAACAAATACTACCGAGCCGAGGCGAACATCGGATTCTTCCGTTACGCGGAGGAGTTCCTGGATCCTTCCGTCGCCCCCGTCGGCAGCTACCAGTACTTCTGGAACGGAAACGTCCTTGCGGCAGAGCTTTCCTTGACCGGGGAAACGACCCGTTTTCGCTACCCCTTCGGGCCCGTGGCCGGATACACTTTTCATGTTTCGCTCTCCCAGACCCTCCCGGTCATCCGGAGCTTCTACCGGAACACGAGTCTCGAGGTCGACCTCCGCCAGTATCTTTACCTTGGGATGGACAGCCTGTTCGCTTTCCGCTTCCGCGGCTTCGGCAGCTGGGGTCCAAATCCCCGCGTGTTCTATTTCGGCGGGAACAACCAGGTTCGATCGGTCGACTATCTGAACATGATCGCCACCGAAGGCTGGTATGCCAACGCCGAATTCCGGATCCCCCTCGTCAATGCCGCCGCGACCGTGCTCGGAACCCTCGGCCCGGTTCGGGGGACGCTCTTCTTCGACATCTCGCGATCGAAGATCAAGGGATACCCGGCCCAATATTTCGTCTACGCGGATCCCGCGGGGCGTCCGAGCGCGGCCTACGACGCCGTCGGGTCGTTCGGATACGGACTCGAGGTCTTTTTCCTGGGCCTTCCCCTCCATTTCGACTGGGTGAAACGCCTCCACCTCCCCAAAATCTCGCGTCCTCTCGAAATCGAGTCGGCGGGCGGCACGACCCTGCAGTTCTGGATCGGTTATGACTTTTAGCCGGCCAAAAAAGTCTTGAACTCGGCCCGCCGAAGTGCTATGATGGCGTAGCCTTTTCGGGCTGACAGCAACCCCCGAAGGTTTTCCACAATTGTGGAAAATTCTGTGGAAATCTAGCGCGCATAGGATGGAACCGAAAGACAAGTTCGATCCTTGGGTTCAGATCACTCAAGAGATCCAAAAAAAGATCGACCGGGGCAGTTTCGAGACCTGGTTCGCGCCGACCGCCTTCATCGGCCAGGAGCGGGATTCCCTCTACATTAAAGTCCCCAACGCTTACTTCAAGGATTGGCTTTCCTTCCACTACGTCGGACTCATCAACGAAACGTCCTTAAGCCTGTTCGGGAAAACCCTCGAAATCCGCTACATCTACGACGAAACGCCCTCTTCGTTCAAGCGCGGGCCGGCCCAGGACCGGAAGGCCGCCCGGGCGGTTCTCCTCAACCCCAACTTGAACCCGAACTACGTCTTCGAGCAGTTCGTCGTCGGCTCCTGCAACCAGTTCGCCCACGCCGCGGCGACCGCCGTCGCCAAGAACCCGGCCAAGTCCTACAACCCCCTGTACATCTACGGAGACGCCGGCCTGGGGAAGACCCACCTCATGAACGCCGTCGGGCATTTCATCCTCAAGACCAACCAGCGCCTCCGCGTCCTCTACGTGACGACGGAAAAGTTCATGAACGACCTCATCAACCACCTCCAATACGGAAAGATACTGGATTTCCGCGAGAAATACCGGAGCGTCGACGTCCTCCTCATCGACGACATCCACTACCTGTCCGGCCGGGAAAGGACCAAGGAGGAATTCTTCCACACCTTCAACCACCTCTACGACAGCCAGAAGCAGATCGTCATCTCGAGCGACTGCGCGCCCAAGGAGATCCCCAACCTCGAGGACCGTTTCCGCTCCCGCTTCGAGTGGGGGCTGATCGCCGACCTGAAGCCTCCCGACATCGAAACCCGGATCGCCATCCTCAAGAAGAAAGCCGAAATCGAGGGCGTTCCCATCCCCGAGAGCGTCGCCCTCTATATTGCGGACAAGGTTCACTCTAATATCCGCGAGCTCGAAGGCTATCTTCGCCGTGTTCTGGCCTATTCGTCCCTGAAGGGAGAGGCCGTCGACCTCGACCTGACCAAAGAGGCCCTCAAGAGTCTCCTCGACTCGAGCGCCCACGCCGTGACCGTCGAAAACATCCAGAAGTTCATCTGTCATCAATACAAGATCAAGCTGACCCAGCTCAAATCCAAGAACAACTCGCCCACGGTTGCCTTCCCCCGACAGATCGGCATGTACCTGTCCAAAGAGTTGACCAATGCCTCCCTTCCCGAAATAGGCAAAAAATACGGTGGAAAACACCACACAACCGTTCTTCATAGCGTTCGAAAGATCGAGAAAATGAGGAACGACGACCCGGAATTCAACAGAGAAATTCACAGTCTGATAAACCAGATTCAGTGATGAAAGCAGGGTATTGTGTATATTGTCCACATATCCTCTTTCTTTCTTTTCTTTCTTACTTATATATTATATATATTAATTAAAGATTAAAGAGGCCCTGAGGAAAGGTGGAAAAATGAAATTCTCAATCCTCAAAGAGAAAATTCTCGAGGAGCTTCAACTTCTCCAAGGGATCGTCGAAAAACGGAATACGATGCCCATCCTGGCCAATATTCTGATGGAGGTTGACGCCAACGACATCGAACTGACCGGGACGGACCTCGAGGTCGGGCTTAAGGCCCGTATCGAGACGCCGACCGAAAAGCCGGGATCGATCACGATTCCCGGGAAAAAAGTCTTTGAGATCGTCAAATCCCTCAGGGACGGAGAGGTGGTGACCTTCGAGACCGGGAAGGAACAGACGCTTCGGATCGAGTCGGGCCAGAGCGAGTTTAAGGTCCACTGTCTGCCCCGGGAGGATTATCCGCAGGTTCCGGAGCCCAAATTAGAGAAGAATATCGTCCTTCCCCTGGACAAGGTCCAGGAAATGATCGACGGCGTTTATTACGCGATCACCCAGGAGCAGCGCTACTACCTCAACGGCGCGCAAATGACGCTCAAAAACAAGCAGATCGAGCTCGTCAGCACCGACGGCCACCGGCTCGCCTATACGGCCATGACCATGGACAACCTAAGGCTGGCCAAAGAGATATCGGTCATTATCGCCAAAAAAACCCTCGGGGAACTCAGGAAGTTATCGAGCGAGGTCGTCGAGTTCGACCTGGACGAAAGCAACCTGTTCTTCAAGGTCAAAAACCGGACGCTCATATCGAGGATCATCGAGAGCAAATTCCCCAATTACGAGGCGGTTCTGCCCAAGGACAATCCTCACCATCTCATCGTGTCCAGGCCCGAAATCACGGACGCCATCCGCCGGGTGTCTCTCCTGTCGACGGAGCGATCCCGCGGCATCAAGTTTTCGATCACCAAGAACAAGCTGAAATTGTTTTCCTCGAACCCGGAGATGGGAGAAGCCAAGGATGAGCTCGCCGTGGATTATAAAGGGCCGGATATCGACGTCGGCTTCAACGCACAGTACCTGCTCGATTTCCTGATGACCGTGACGGATGAAATGGTTCGTTTCGAGCTCAAGGACGACAACAGCGCCGCCCTCCTCCGGCCCGATTCCAAGGAGGGGATGAAATATCTCTATGTTCTGATGCCGATGAAGATCTGACGGCAAGCCCGGCCGGGGTCTTCCTCAGGCCGGCCAGAATTTCTTCGGCAACCGCACGGGCGGCCGACCTGACCGGCGCGGACAAAAAAGCTCCTCGGGCGACGGCCTTCGGTTGAATCCCGAGAAGAAGAACCCGGCAGCCGATCGTTTCTTCCAGGTAAACCGACAAGTAACTGAGGGGGATCGTATGCGTTGTCAAGGTTTCCTTGGCGATATCTTTCCGGCCGACGAAAAATATTGAACCGGGCCGTTTTTTCGATAAAGCGGCGTCGACGATAAGAACGAGGGACGGGCCAAAGCGACGGATGAGTCCGGTCGCACCCTCGGGCGCGTCCGCTCCGACGATAACCTTGATGTGTCGAAGACGGCGGCCCCGAAGTCCGCGCCGTATTTCCTCCGCGCAGAAGACGCCGGCCGCGTCATCGCCGTTTTCGGGGGCGCCGACGCCGAGGATGACCATCCGCCGGGCGGCGGCGACTTCCCGGCGCAGCGCGGATCTCCAACCGGGGCTCATATCCTTATTCGTTATCGGCGAAGGCGCGGACGAGGCGGCCCGTTATGTTTCCGATTCCGAAGGCTTAACGGGGGGCGCTCCCGGCGCGGCTTGCGGAGCCGGGGACGCGGGCTTGGGCTTGACGACGGCCCGGACGTACTCCCATTCCGCCTTGAGGTCCCAGCGGCTAAAAACCGAGATCTCGAACTTGTCGTCCATCTCCATGGCGTCGGTCGGGCAGGAATCGACGCACTGCGCGCAGTGGATGCAGCGGTCGTTATGGATGATCATCTTGAACCGTTTCTCGGCGGCGTTGACCTCGACGATTTCGATGGCCTCGGCCGGGCAGTCGCGTTCGCAGGCCCGGCAGACGATGCACGTCTCGGGGTGGAGGAAGGGCGTTCCCCGGAAGCCCGCGGGGACTTCGAGCTTGCGGAACGGATAGTCGACCGTGGCCGGCTTCTTGAAGAGATGGCGGAGAAGTTCGGGGACGAACCCTGCGATTCTCATAGCACGAACCCCTTGAGAAGAATGACGAAGAAGAGCTGGACGACGGCGAGCGGGGCGAGATAGCCCCAGGCGAAGGAGACGACCTGGTCGACCCTGATCCGCGAGGTCGCCGCCCGCAGCAGGGAGAGAAGGAAGATCACGAACAACGTCTTGACGATGAACTGGAGGAATCCGAGGACGAGCCCGCCCGGAAAACCCCCCAGGAAGACGGTCGCCAGCAAGCCGCTTGAAACGACCATCTCGACATCGGTCATCAGCCGGAAAAAGGCCAGCTTCTTGCCCGAGAACTCGGTGAAGGTGCCGCCGACGATCTCGGTTTCGGCATGGGGGATGTCGAAGGGGGTCCGTTCGAGCTTGGCCTGGACGCAGATAACGGCGAGGATGAAGCCCGGCAGGTTGACGAGGAGAAGCACGGGCTTGGCCTGGAAGAAACGGGCGATCTCGGCCAGCCGCCACGAGCCGGCCAGAATGGCCGGGCTCAGGACGGTCAGAAACAGGGGGACTTCGTAGCCGAAAAACATGGTCAGGACGCGGGTCCCGCCGATGGTCGAGAACAAGTTGGTTGAAGACCAGGCGGCCAGGAAGAAGATGAGGGTCGGCAGGCTCAGAATGTAGAGGAGGACGATGATGTCGCCCGAGAAGGAGTTGAAGCCGCCGACCGCCGGATTATAATGCCAGACGGGAAGCAGGAGCATGGCCGTGGCGACGATGGCAAGGCCGAAGACGGGGAGAAGCGTGAACATCGTCTTGTCCGCCTTCTCGGGGACGATATCCTCCTTGGCCAGGAGCTTGAGGAAATCGGCCACGGGCTGGAGAAGGCCCCAGCGGCCGGTGTGGGTCGGGCCCATCCGGTTCTGGAGCCGGGCATAGACCTTGCGGTCGAACCACTCGCAGAACGTCGAGTAGACGAACATAAACACCAGCCCGGGATAGACGAAGACGTAAAGCAGGGTTTTCAGAGCGGCCATTCCACGTTCCTCTTCTTAGAAACTCGGCCGGCCCGGCGGGCGGCCATCCGGCGCAGCTCGCTCCAGCGGACGATCGTCGGGCGGCCGCTGCGGCCGTCGACGAGCTCAACGGTCCGCTCGGCGCAGCAGATGCAGGGGTCGATGGCGGCGAAGATAAGGGGGATATCGGCGATGAACCCGTTCTTGAGCATAACCAAGGTCGCGGCGTAGTTTCCCAACGTCGGAGCTCGAACCTTGAGCCGTTCGGGCTTGTCGCTGCCGTTGGCTTTGATGTAATGGATGTTCTCGCCCCGGGGCGCCTCGTAGCGGGCGACCACCTCGCCCGGCTTGGCCCGGCGCGGGGCCTTGACGGCGACCGGGCCGTCCGGGAGGTTCCGGAGAAGATATTCGATGATGTTGTAGCTCTGGAGGATCTCCTTGATCCGGACGACGGTCCGGCCCAAGACGTCGCAGCTGTCGGCCGTGCAGACCTCGAAGGGGACCTCGCCGTAGACGCCGTGGGGATCGTCCCTCCGGACATCGAAGGCGACGCCCGAAGCCCGGGTCGTCGGGCCGACGGCGCACAGGGCGATAGCGTCCTCCTTGGACAGGTAGCCGACTCCGGCCAGCCGAGCTACGAAGGAAGGTTCGTTGACCCCGAGCTTGAAGTAATAATCGGTCCTCGTCCGGAGGATGCCCAGGAAATCGAGAATTTTCTGGCGGAGGGCCTCGTCGATGTCCCGCCGGACGCCGCCCAGGGTATTGATGGCGTAATGAACGCGGTTTCCGGAGATCATCTCCAGGATGTCCATGACGATTTCCCGATCCCGCCAGACGTACATGAAGAAGGAGTCGAACCCGGCCTCGTGGCCGGCGACTCCCAGCCAGAGAAGATGGCTGTGGACCCGCTCGAGCTCGGCGACAACGTAGCGGAGATAGAGCCCGCGCCGGGGCGGCTCGACCTCCATGAGCTTCTCGGCGCCCTGGACGAAGCAGGTCGTGTGAGAGTGGGAGCAAATCCCGCAGATGCGCTCGGTCAGGTAGATGTTCTGCAGGTAGGTCCTCTGCTCGGCGAGCTTTTCCATGCCCCGGTGGTTGTAGCCGAGGCGAAGGTCGGCGTCGCGGATGACCTCGCCCTCGACCGTCATCCGGAGGCTGAGGGGCTCCTTGAGAGCGGGGTGCTGAGGGCCGATCGGGATTTGGAACTTCATGATTTCCCTCCGGGTATCTTTTCCTCGGGCCGAGTGGGCGTCCAGTCCTTGCGGAGCGGGTGGACCCCGGCCGGCCAGTCGTCGGAGAGGAGGAGCGGCCGTCCGTCGGGGATGCCGTCGACGATGATGCCGAACATATCCTGAATCTCCCGCTCATAAAGAATCGCGCCCGGGATGACCGAACAAACACTCGGAAGCCGCGGCACGGCCTTGGGGATTCGGGTCCGGACGTTGAGGTTCCCGCCGACGTAGCCGATGTGGTAGAGAATCTCGAAAACATCGCCCATGTCGACGCCCGAGATTGTGGACAGGTGCCGATAGCCCAGCTCGGTTTTCAACTGTTCCAGGGCCGGAACGAGGGCTTGAACGGGGACGGTCAGGAAGATCCGCTGCGGCGCGGGGTTCGTGATCTCGACGGCCCGCTCGCCCAGGGCGGCTTTGATTCGTTCGACGCGTTCGAGGTCGTTCATGGTTGCCTCGCTCGTCAGAGTTTGCCCAGGAGCTTGACGACGCCGTCGAGAATGGCGTCGGGCCGGGCCGGGCAGCCCGGCACGTAGACGTCGACCGGGAGGACCTGATCGATCCCGCCCAGAACGTTGTAGGAACCGCGATAGACGCAGCCGGCCAGGGCGCAGGCCCCGACGGCGACGACGAACTTCGGGTCCGGGGTCTGCTCGTAGATGCGGACAAGCCGGTCCTTCATCTGGCGGGTGACCGGGCCCGAGCAAACGAGGACGTCGGCGTGGCGCGGCGTCGCCTTGAGAAGGACGCCCAGCCGTTCAACATCGAAGCGGGGGGTCAGGGCGGCGATGATTTCGATATCGCAGGCGTTGCAGGCGCCGGAATTGAGGTGGAGGATCCAGGGTGACTTGATCCTCGACCAGCGGACGAGTCGTTTCAGCATATTAGCTCCTCGTGATCAGGGCCAGGATGGCGAGGAAGATCATCGCCAGGTAGAGGAGGGCGAACAGCGCGATCCGGCCGGAGGGGACGGTCGCGATAACCAAGACCGCGACGTGCATGATGGTGAAGAACAGCGCGACGAAGAAGAACACCCGGTAGCCGAATTGAACCTTGACGCCGGGGATGTCTTCCCCGCAGGCGTAGGTCGCGAGCTTCCCGCCGGCCTTCCGAACCCGGGGAGCCAGGCTTCGGCCGAATCCGTACAGGAGGAAAGCGGCGGCCAGGAAGACGAGGAACGCGATCGGCGGGGAGAGGAGGACATCGATCGGATTCATGGCTTACCCTTTCAATTTGGAGAGCTTCCGGATGTCCAGGCTCTTGGTGTGGCGGTAGATATTGATGATGATGGCCAGGGCCGTCGCGACCAGGCAGACTTCGACGACGATGAAGGTCACGGCCAGGCTCTGGGCGACCAGGATGTTCTTTTTGGCGAATCCGGTGGCGACGATGATCAGGCTGACGGCCTTGCTGATGATCTCGACGCCGATGAAAAGCTTGATGATGTTCCGCATGGCCAGCAGGCAGTAGATGCCGGCGAAAAGCAGGCCCGCGGCGACGATGAGATAAGGGACCCAGGTGCTAGTCATCGTTGTCTTTGCTCCTCTTGCGAAACAGGGCCAAAACGGCCAGGACGCCGGCGAAGATGATGCAGACCTGGCCGACCAGGTCCAGGGTCCGCTGCTTCCAGAGGACCTCGCCGAAGGCGCCGGCCTCGGGCGCCGCCGGGAGCGCCACGATCTTCTGGATCAGGTTCTTGGTGACGATGAAGTCAACGGCCAGGAAGAGGATGAAGAAGAGCGGGAAGGCGACCGTTGCCAGCTTCGATTCGGCGACGTCGCCGCCCGTCTTGGTCAGGGCGATCGTCAGCATGAACAGGACCGTAATCAGCCCGGCCACGACCGAGATCTCAAAGGCGCCGGCGTAGGGCGCGCCCATCCGGAAGAAAAGGATCCCGAGCACGAGGCTGGCCGCGGCCAGGCAGATGGCGGCCTTGATCAGGTCCTTGAGCAGGACGGCCGCGACGGAAAACAGGACCAACCCGACGAGCAGGAGGATTTGGAGGGACATGTCTTACCTTCCCCGGGAGATCATGGCGGTGACGCCCTGTGATAGGACGTCCGCGGCCGGTTGCACCCAAGATTTGAGGACGGCGGCGAAGAAGATCCCGACGCCGAGGCAGAGGAGGGCCAGAATAACGGTCGCGGCCGTCATCCAGAACGGCGCCTCGCGGATATCCTTCCAGCGCTCCTCAAGCTTTCCGAAGAAGGCCTTGCGCTGGATGAGGAGGTAGTACCAGAGGGTCAGGACGCTGGCCAGGACGGCGATGACGGCGTAGGGCCAGCGGCCGGCCTGGACGAGCGCCATGATGATGACGAGTTTGCTCCAGAAGCCGCCCAGGGGCGGAACGCCGGCGATCGACAGCGATCCGACAAGGTTCGTGGCGGCGGTCCAAGGCATCCGCTTGGCCAAGCCGCCCATCTCGTCCAGGTTCCGGGTGCCTGTCGCCGTCTGGATGGAGCCGGAGCTCAAGAACAGGAGCCCTTTGGCCAGGGCGTGGTTGAAGAGATGGAAAAGGCCGCCCAGGATCCCGAGCGGTGTTCCCAGCCCGATCCCGAGGACGATGTAACCGACCTGGCTGATCGAAGAGTAGGCCAGCATCCTTTTAATGTCTTTCTGGCCCAAGGCCAGGAGGGCGGCGACGACGGCGGAGATGACGCCCAGGCCCATCAAGAGGTTGGACAGGAACGGCGTCATCCCGATCACGGAGAAGAAAATCCGGGCCAGGGCGTAGATTCCGGAGACCTTGATTAGGAGCCCGGACAGCATGGCCGAAATGGGGGCCGGGGCCGAGGGGTGGGCGTCGGGAAGCCAGGCGTGGAAGGGGATGAGCGCGGCCTTGAGGCCGAATCCGGCGACGAACAGCGCCGCGCAGAGAGCGACCGTCGAACCGGCCTGGAGCTCTTGGAGCCCGCGGCCGACGGCCTCGAAGCCCAGGCTGCCGGTCAACCCGAACAGGACCGTGACGCCGATCAGAACGAAGGCCGAGGCGACGACGGACAGGAGCAGGTACTTGAACGACGCCTCGAGCTCGTCATAGCCGAGGCCGTAGGCGACCAGGGCGTAGGAGGCGACCGCCGCGACCTCGAGGAACAGATAAACCTGGAACAAATCCGTGGCCAGGACGAGACCGTTCATCCCGGCGACCATGACCAAGAACAGGGCGTAAAAGTTCGCCTTGGCGCCGTGGTGCTCCATGTAGTCGATCGAGAAGATTCCCGCGCAGAGGCTGACCAGGGCGATCGCCATCAGCATGAACAGGGCGAGCCCGTCGAGCCCCAGCAGGATTTGGACCGGCTCTCCGAACCAGATGATCTGCTGGTTGACCGGGCCGCCGGCGATGATCTGCCGTCCGGCCGTTACGGCGTAGACGAGCAGGAAGAGAAAGGTCAGGTTGGAAAGGATGTCGGGGAGAACCCGCTTGGAAAGCTTCCCCAGCAGCGGCAGCACCCCGGCGACGACGAGCGGGACGGCGACGAACAAAAATACCAAAGGGGCCTCCTCTATTTGACGACCAGGCTGACGATCCCTACGATCGCCAGGAGCCCGGCCAGGCACCAGGCCAGGTAGTTCGCGTATTGACCGTTGTGGGCCTTCTGGAAGAGGCTGGCGAGCTGGGCGCCCACGGCGGTCACGACCTTCTCGAAGAAGAAGTCGATGGGCCGATCGACGGTCCGGAACAAGACCAGGGACAGGCCTTTAAGGAATTTCACGCCCTGCTCGTAGAGGTCGAAGAAGCGGGCCTCGGACAGGTTGTACAGATTATGGATGACGGGCAGGTTGTGGATGGGTTCCGAGGCCAGGTAGGCCTTCCTCCCGGATCGGTTCCATCCGTAGAAGTGGAGCCCGAGGGCGATGATCAGGCAGAGGATGGAGATACCGGCGACGGGATTCAAAAGGCTCAAGGCGTGAGCCGAGAAATCGAGGTGGGCGCCGGCCTCGGCGTGGCCGGCAAGTATGGGCTGGATGAACTCGTTCAAGGGGAGCTTGTTGTAGACGCCGAAGGCGATGCTGAGCAGCGCCAGGATGAGAATCGGGATGACGAGAGGGCTCGGGCTCTCCTTGACCTTGGGGACGTCCTGGGAGCGGGCGCCCAAGAAGATGGCATGGCCCGCCTTGAGGAATGAGGCGAAGGTAAAGATGGCCCCGACCCAGGCCGCGACGGCGAAGACCTTGTATCCCGTCTCCAGCGCGCCGTGAAAAACCATTTCCTTGGAGACGAACCCGTTGAGCGGCCAGACCCCGGAAATGGCCAGGGCGCAGACGGCGAACCCGGCGGCGGTCAGGGGCATCTCGCGGGCCAGCCCGCCCAATTTCTTGAGTTCGGTCGTCCCGGCCCGGTGCTCGACCGAGCCCGCGCTCAGGAACAGGCCGCATTTATACAGGGCGTTGTTGATCATGTGGAAGATCCCGCCGGCGATGCCGACCGGGATTCCGGTTCCGATCCCCAGGATCATGTAGCCGACCTGGGACACGGCGTGAAAGGAGAGGAGTTTTTTAAAGTCCTTCTGGATGAAGGCCATCAGGACGGCCAGGACGATCGTCAGCGCCCCGATCGTCATCAGGACGATCGACATCGTCGTCCGCGCTTCGAGCTGGAACAGGTCCAGGGTGATCCTGGCCAGCAGGTAGATCCCCAGGAGCTTCTCAAAGGCGGCCGGCATGAAGGCCATGAAGCTCACCGGCGCGTCGATGGCCGCGTCGGGGATCCAGGTGTGGAAGGGCATGGCGCCCGCCTTGCCGATGGCGCCGATCATCATCAGGATGAAGCTCACGGCGGCCAGGCCCTCGGGCTTGACGGAGATCTCGGACAGGGTCAACGTCCCGGTCATCGACCAGAGGAGCCCGATCCCCAGGATCATGGCGAAGTCGCAGAACCCGTTGATGATCAGGGCCTTGACGGCCGTCCGGTTGGCGTCCTTGCCGCCGATGGTGATCAGCCCGTAAACGGTCAGCAGCAGGCCCTCCCAGAAGAAGACGAGAGGGACGAAATTGTTGGAGAGGACGGCGCCGTTGGCGAGGGCGGCCGAGAGGAAGACATACGTGTAGTACTCCCGGACCCGCGGGCTGTCCTTCATCTTGACCGTCGAGTAGAGGCTGATCAGGAACAGGAATCCGGCCAGGCCGATCAGGATGAAGCCGGCGAAATGGAAGAGCCGGAGGTCGAAGTCGATGCCCATCCCGAGCCAATCGATCTTCAGCCCCAGCGGCTTAACTTTGAACAGAGCGAAGGCGATGTACAGGAGGGCCAGCGAACCCGCCACGCTCAGGATCTCCCGGACGAAACGGACGCGTTTCGGAACCAGGAAGAAGAGGACCGCCAGCGCCGCGGGCAAGAGGATGGGAATTAAAAGCAGATTGGGGCTCATCGGTACCACCCGCCGATTTGGGATGTGGCGATATTAACGAGTTTCATGGGATAGGCGACGAAGATGCCGGCCAGGACCGATGCGACGGCCAGGACGGTGACGACCGCGACCATCGAGGGCGTCTTTTCCGGCGCTGGCTTCTTCGCATCTCCCAGGAAGACGAGGCTGAAGGCTTTGAGGAGGTAATACATCGTCAGGACGGCCGTGAACAGGGCGACCGCCGCCAGCCAGATCTGGCCGGCCTTGACCGTGCCCAGGATGACCAGGAACTTGGAGAAGAATCCGCCGAAGGGAGGGATGCCGATGACCGAGAAGGCGCAAAACAGGAAGGCGACCGCCGTCAGGGGCATGGTCTTGATCAAGCCTCCCATCTCGCGGATGTCATTGGTATGGGTTGCGTGGATGACGATCCCGGCGCAGAGGAAAAGGCCGGCCTTGGCCAGGCCGTGCATGAGGATGAAGAGCAGGGACCCGGAGATCCCGGCTTCGTTGGCGACGGCGAATCCTAAAAAGATATATCCGATCTGGCTGATCGTCGAGTAGGCCAGCAGGCGCTTTAAGTCGTTCTCGACGGCGGCCGCGCCGGCGGCGACCAGGCTGGAAACGACGACCAGAATGGGGATGATCTGCTGCCAGATGGGCGGAATT
>Ga0256868_10000924_pt1 | contig 16623 bp, 14 predicted proteins | sample RVTome_13_FD_187341 | JGI IMG/M metagenome (GOLD analysis project Ga0256868, IMG submission 187341) | Soil microbial communities from uranium-contaminated site in the Upper Colorado River Basin, Wyoming, United States - RVT92D227 HiSeq ...
CACTCCTGGGGTATTCACCGAGAAAAAAAGGAGTGTCCCCCCCCATCCTCAGTCGCGCGCCTCGCTGGCGCGGCGCATCGACGCTCTCGGTGCGACACCGTATTTATGAAGCGGAGTACTAAGGTTTGCATATTTATGCCGGGGCCTATATAGTATCCCGTACTTGCGCGATTTGGGCATCACCGCCCGGATTCAGCAACAATTCATTTTCAGGAGGCAGATGTGGCAACAGGAAACGTGAAGTGGTTCAACGACGCGAAGGGGTTCGGATTCATCAGCCAGGAGAACGGGCCGGATGTATTCGTCCACTTCAGCGCCATCCGGGCGGAGGGCTTCAAATCTCTCCAGGAAGGGGATCGGGTCGAGTTCGACATCACCCAGGGTCCCAAGGGACCGCAGGCGGCCAACGTAGTCAAGGCCAAGTAATCCCTCACAATTTCAGGGTTTCTACCTGGGAACGAAAAAACCCCCCGGCGGGGAATCTCGCCGGGGGGTTTTGCTTGGAAGGATCGCTTCCGCCTCAGAGATCCTTTTCGGAAGGGTCGGAAGGCAGAAGAATCCTTTCTACTTTGGGGATTTTCAACCACGAACCGGCGATCAGGATTTTCCGTTTCTCGAAACCGGCCTGTGCTTGCGGGTTCGCCTTCGGCATCTTTTTCCCTTCCGGGGAGGGGGTTCCTTCTTTTCCGGCGAACCTTGCCAATACCATCGCCATCCCGAAGTCCAGTTTTGCCATATCGTCCCCCCGAACCTCTTTTTCCATCGACCCGGTGAGGTTTCCAAACAACCAAGGAATATGTTGCGTCGCGTTACCCCAAGAGGATACGATTCCGACAAAGGCAAACCGGGAATTTCCCGGGTGCCATGACATCACCGATGGAGCACGGAATCGATCGTTTGGTTGACCGTAAGAAGAAACCTCTCAAGGAAATTGAACGAGGATTTTTATTCCCCGTCAAGGTAAATCTCCTGCCCCTGGGTAACCATTGCGAAAACCGATGGAAATGGTCGATCGAAAAAGACGACCGCCCGCAAAGTCCCTCTCATCAAGGGCTGGAAGAGCGTTTCAGAAATTCCCGCATCGATCGGGAATCGTGGTGACCGTTCTTTTTAAAGGGGAAAAAGGATTCTTCCCCGGGACGCCTTCGGAAGGGAAAACGAAGGCAAGGGAACCCTCCTCTTGTCCACGAGCACGGTCCATGAACCCGATGGTTTCGAAGACGCGCAACGAGTCCCACGCAGAGGTCGGGGCGGGAAAACGTTCCTTTCCCATTTCCTTCCGATAGATTATCCTAATCCACCATGAAGTGCGCCGGCATCATCGCCAAGCACACCGATCCCCGGGCGAAGAAGATCGTTTCCGACCTGACCGAATGGATCGAGGCGCGCGGAAGACGCGTCGTGCTCGACAAGGAGACCGCCGCGCTCGTGCAGCACGGCGATGCCGTGCCCCGATCGAACCTCCCGGACAAGTGCGACTTTTTGATCGTCATCGGAGGCGACGGGACGCTTCTCTCCGCCGCGCGGGTCGTGGGAATCTCGGGGAAGCCGATTCTCGGGGTGAACCTCGGGTCGCTCGGGTTCATGACCGCGATCACCCTGGAGGAATTGTATCCGGTACTCGAGCGCATCTTCCACTACGACTTCGCCTACGACGAGCGGATGATGCTCGTCGCCCACGTGCACCGGATGGGGGAGCGGGTCGCCAACTACACGGTGCTGAACGATGTCGTCGTCAACAAGGGGGCGCTCGCCAAGATCATCGACATCGAGACCACGATCGATGAGATGTTCCTCTCGTCGTTCAAGGCGGACGGGCTGATCATCTCCACTCCCACCGGCTCGACGGGGTACTCCCTCGCCGCGCAGGGGCCGATTCTCTATCCGACGTTGCGCGCCATCGTCATCACCCCGATCTGTCCGCACACCCTTACGAACCGGCCGATCGTCATCCCCGACGACATGGAGGTCCGGGTGAAGCTGCGGTCCCGGGAGACCGACGTCTTCCTCACGCTGGACGGGCAGGTGGGACTCGGGATCCGGGCGGATGACGTGATCGAGGTGAAGAAGGCGTCCGCGCCGCTCCGCTTCTTCCGCTCCCCCTTCAAGGATTACTTCGCCGTTCTTCGGACAAAGCTCAAGTGGGGAGAGCGGTGACTCCTTCCCCCAGATGCTGATCGAACTCTCCGTACGCAATCTCGCCATCTTCCGCGACGTGCGCGTGCCGTTCGCGCCGGGGCTGAACATCGTCACGGGGGAGACGGGGGCGGGCAAATCGATCCTCGTGGAGGCGGTCCGCCTCGCGCTGGGAGAGAGGGCGGACCCGACGGCCGTGAAGTCGGGGGAGGCGGAAGCGGAGGTGTCCGCGCGCTTCGACCTCTCCGGGCGCGCGGACCTCAAGGAGGCGTGGGAGGAGGCGGGCTTTCCGTGGGAGGAGGAACTGGTGCTCCGGCGGGTCATCCCCGCCGCGGGGCGCAGCCGGGCCTATTTCAACGGCCGGATGGTCTCGCAGACCGCCCTCGCGGACTTGTCGCCGCTGCTCGTGGAGCTTGTGGGGCAACACAGCGTCGTCCACCTCCTGTCGCGGGCGGCCGCGCTGTCGGCGGTGGACGATTTTTCGAAAACCGCGCAGGAGGCGGCGGAGATGCGCGGCCTCTACCGGCGGATCTCCGCCCTCCGGAGGAACGTGGAGGAGTCGGAGTCGCGCGGGGCGAACGCGCGCGAGCGGGGGGAGCACCTCGATTTCCAGGTCCAGGAGCTGACCCGGGCCGCCCTGAGCCCCGAGGAGGAGGAAAAACTCGCCGCGGACCTCCAACTCTTCCGCAACGCCGCGAAGGTGCTTTCGGCCCTCCGGGGGGCCGAAGACGCCCTTTCCTCCTCGGAGCATTCCTCCGTCGCCTCGCTCTCCTTCGCCGCCGCGAGGCTGAAGGAGGCGGCGGCGGTCGACCCGAGGATCGCCGGCCTTGTGGAGCGCGTCCGGTCGCTCGGGATCGAGGCGCAGGAACTGGCCCGGGAGCTTTCCGGGCTGTCGGCGGCGGTCGACCTGTCGGCCGAAGCGATGGAAAGGACGGAGGAAAGGCTGAGCGAGATCCGGCGTTTGAGGCGGAAATACGGGACCGACGTGCCGGGGCTTCTGGCGATGCTCACGGAACTGCGGGCGGAGCGGGAGAGGCTCGAGGGGGCGCAGGAGGAGGCGAGACGGTTGCGGGAGCAGCTGCGGAACGAGGAGGAGGCAGGCGTGCGCGCGGCCACGGAGCTTGGCAGGAAGCGGCGCGAGGGAGCGAAACGGATGGGGCCCGCGGTCGAGAAGGAGCTTTCCCGGGTGGCGCTTGCCGGCGCGAAGTTCCGGGTCGAACTCGTTTCCCGCCCGCCCGGGCCGGAATCCCTCTCGGCGCACGGGTTCGACGAGGCGGAGTTCCTGTTCTGCGCGAATCCGGGTCAGGAGATGCGCCCTCTCTCCACGACGGCTTCGGGAGGGGAGCTTTCGCGCGTCATGCTCGCTCTCCGCAATGCCTCCGCGCGGGGGCGGGGGAACCGGACGATGGTGTTCGACGAGATCGACACGGGGATCGGCGGCAAGGTGGCGGAGCGCGTGGGCGCGTGCCTGAGAGGACTCTCCGCGACGGCGCAAGTGGTCTGCGTCACCCACCTTCCGCAGGTGGCCGCCTTCGCGGACGCCCATCTGCTGGTCGTCAAGCAGTCCGGGAAAGGCTCGGTCGCCACCGGGGTGCAAGCGTTGTCGAAACAGGATAGGATTAAGGAACTTGCGCGCATGATCTCGGGAGCCGACGTGACCGAGGAAGCGCAGGCGCACGCGAGGGAACTGATCGAGGGAGCGGCGCGGGGATGATCCGAAAGGCCCGGATGGGGGACGTCAAGGCCATCCAGAAACTGATCGCCGACTACGCGCGCAAGGGGGATATGCTCCCCCGGGCGCTGAGCGAAATCTACGAGAACCTGCGCGACTACTTCGTGTACACCGGCGACGGTGGCGAGGTGATCGGGTCCGCCGCCATCCACATCATGTGGGAGGACCTGGCCGAAGTGCGTTCGCTTGCCGTTCGTGACGGGCACATGGGGAAAGGGGTGGGGACGAAGCTCGTCGAGGCGTGCGTCTCCGAGGCGATCGTCCTCGGCATCCTGCGGGTCTTCGCCCTGACCTACAAGCCGGAGTTCTTCGAGAAGATGGGGTTTGTCCGGGTGGACAAGTCCGTACTGCCCCAGAAGATCTGGACGGACTGTCTCAAGTGTTCCAAGTTCCCCGACTGCGACGAGGTCGCCCTGGTGTCCGATCTGTCCGGGTTGCTGCGTGCCTGACCGGCTCTTCGGTCTGGTGAAACGGGAGGTCTCCCGCCGGGGCGGGGGCGAGTCGGAGCTGTGGGTCCGGCGCGCCCGCGTCCGCAGGTACGAGGCGCGCGAAGGCGGGATCGACGCCATCTCTTTCTCGGATACGGTTTCCCTCGGGGTCCGCGTTTTCCGGGAGGGGAGGATGGGCTTTTCCTACGGGTTCGGGGAGGGGGAGGACGACGTTCGTCATACCGTGGAGGCGGCGATCTTCTGCGCGGACGCCTCCGACCGGGATGACGCCTACGGTCTGCCGGAGGACGGGGAGGAATGTCCCCCGGGGGCCGGAGAGCACCGCGTACCGCAACTCTACGACCCTTCCTGCGAAACGGTGGGGGATCACGAAAAGGCGGACTTCGCCCGCGAGCTGGAAAGCCGCGCACTCGCCCTCGATCCCCGGATGAAGCGGGTGCGGACCGCGTCGCTCACGGAGACGGTGGCGGGGGAGTGGTTCCGGAACTCCCGGGGGAGGGAAGGCGCCCAGCGCGAGTCCTGGTATTACGCCTCCGTGGACTCCGTGGCCGAGGAGGGGGCGGAGGGGCAGACGGGATACGGGTTCGGGTTCGCCCGACGGCTCGTAGACCTCCGGCCGAACGGGATCGCGGAGGAGAGCGGGGGGAGGGCTCTCCGGATGCTCGGGAGCCGCACCCTGCCGACCGGCCGCGCCGCCGCCCTCCTGGAGAACGGGGTGACGGCCGACCTTCTCGAGGTGCTGGCCCCCTCGTTTCTCGCCCCGCAGGTCGCCAAGGGGAAATCGATCTTCGCGGGGAAGATCGGCCGGACCGTCGCCTCGCCCTGCGTGGAGGTGGTCGACGACCCGCTCGACCCGCAGGGGGCGGGGGCCACGGTCTTCGACGGAGAAGGGGTTTCCTCGCGCCGGAACGTCCTGATCCGGAGCGGGACGCTCGCCTCGTTCCTGGCCGACTCGTTCTGGGGAAGGAGGATCGGGACGGGGACGACGGCGAGCCTCAGGCGGCCGTCGCCCAAGGTTCCTCCGGCAGTCGGCACGGGCGGGCTGCGCATGACGGCGGGACACCGGACCGTGGGGCAGATGCTGTCGGAGCTCGGGGAGGGCGTGATCCTGAAGGAGCTGTTGGGGATCCACACGGCGGATCCGGTGTCGGGAGACTTCTCCGTGGGGGCCTCGGGAGTCCGGTTTCAGGGGGGCGAGGAGAAGGAACCGGTCCGCGGATTCGCCGTTTCCGGGAACGTCCTCTCGCTTTTCCGGGACGTCGTGGCCGTCGGGGACGATTTCCGGTGGTTCGGAAGGACGGGGTGCCCGTCTCTCGCCGTTTCCGCCGTGGAGATCGGGGGAGCTTAACGGGATGGCCTCGGAACCGTTGTTCGTCTTCGACCTGGACAACACCCTCTACCCTCCCCACGTTCACCTGTGGAGGCTCGTGGATGCCCGGATCGAGCACTATGTGCAGGACCGGCTCGGCGTGGACCCGCCGACGGCCGGACGCGTCCGCAAGGATTTCCTCCGGGAGTTCGGGACGACGCTGCGCGGGCTCATGCATCATCACGGGGTGTCCCCCTCCGAGTATCTCGAGTTCGTTCACGATGTCCCCATCCCCGAGATCGTGCCGCCGAGACCGGAACTGGGGGCGATGCTCTCCTGCCTGCCGGGCAGGCGCGTGGTGTTCACCAACGGGTCCGAATCGTACGCCCGCCGGGTTCTCTCGGCGCTGGGGGTTTCGGACCTGATGGACGGGATTTACGGGATCGAGTTCATGGAATATATCGCCAAGCCGTCCCGCTACCCGTACGAGAAGCTTCTGCGGGCGAACGGGACCAGCCCGAGGGATTCCCTCTTCTGCGAGGACCTTCGGGAGAACCTGGTCCCGGCCCGCGAACTGGGGATGTTCTCCGTCTGGGTGGGAGGCCGGGAAGAGGGATTTCCCGCGCACGCGGTCATCGAGGACGTGTGCGACCTTCCCCGGGTCCTTCCCCGGTTCCTGGCCAACGGGACCGGCGTAGCGCGGAAAAGGGACCGCGGCGCTGGGTAGGGCGCGGAGGGCGGGCGAACGGCCCCCCGAACGGAGGGGCTACATCGGAGGAGGAATTTCATGACGGAAGAGAAAAAGAAACGAAGGTACTGGAAACGGAGCCCGCGCAGGAAGAAGGAGAGCGAGGCGCCCGGGACACCCGCCGCCGGCGGGGAGGCAGGAACTCCCTCCGCGGAAGAGCCGGAGAGCCGGACCGTATCCGACGAGCCGGTCGAAGCGGTGCCGGAAAATCTCGAGGTCGCCGAGGCGATCGACTCGCAGGACGGCGTCCGGAAAGGTCGCCGCCGGAGCCGCCGGCGGGGCCGGGGCCGCGGAAAACAGCAGGCCGCAGCGGTTCCGGGGGAGGAAATGCCCGCGGCCGCACCGGAGGGCGAAGGCGCGGGGGAGATGCGGGAGGAAGGGGACGCCGGGCAGGAACCGGCCGAACCGGCGGAAGGGCCGACCGTCGAGCGGCAGGCCGGTGGGGAGGAGGCGCAGGCGCGCTCCGGGGAAACCGCGGAAACCGGGGAAGCGGCGGGAACGGAGCGGAAAGGACGCCGCCGGGGCCGCAGGCGCGGAAGGCGACGGGGGAAGAAGGGAACGGCAGACGCCGGGCAGGAGGCGGCCGCCGCCGAGGGCGGTGCGCAGGATGCTCCCCTCCCGGAGCCGGAAGTTCCCGCGGGGGCCGAAGGGACGTTGTCCGAGGAACCCGCCCGGGCCGAGGAAGAGGAGGTCGGGGAGGAAGAGGTCGGGGAAGAAGAGGAGGGGGAAGAGGTTCCGGCCGGAAAGGGTCCGAAGAAGGGGATGCTCATCGACGGGACCCATCCCGAGGAGATCCGCGTCGCCATCGTCAGTGACGGCGTTCTCGACTACTTCGAGGTGGAGAACCAGCGCAAGAAGCAGTTCAAGGGGAACATCTACAAGGCGCGCGTGGTCAATGTCGCCCAGGCGATCGAGGCCGCCTTCGTCGAATTCGGCGGCGGGCGGCACGGGTTTCTTCCCCTGAACGAATACTGCGGCGGGGCACTCATCGAAAATCTCGAAACGTGGAACGAGGGGGACCGGCGGCCCCATCTGCGCCCGGGGATGGAGATCCTCGTGCAGGTCACCAAGGAGGAGTCGCCCATCAAGGGGGCGGCGGTCACGTCGTACATCAGCATCGCGGGACGGTACCTGGTGATGATGCTGGGGATGAAGCGGTACGGCATTTCGAAGAAGATCACCGGCGAGAAGGATCGGGAGCGGATCCGGAAGAACATGGAGAAGCTCACATACCCCGACCACCTGGGATTCATCGTGCGCACCGTGGGGGCGGGGCAGCCGCTGAAGGACCTCCGGGCGGACCTTACCAACCTGATCAAGCTGTGGGACCGGACGGTGGAGGGGGCGCGCGCCGAGAAGGCCCCCGCGCTGCTCTACGAGGAGCAGGACATCGTCATCCGGACCCTTCGGGACAACTACTCCTCGGACATCGTCGAGGTCCTCATGGATTCGCCCGCCTCCCTGCGGAAAGCGTCGGATTTCTTCGACGTCTACTACCCGAAGCAGAAAAGCAAGCTCAAGTTGTACCAGCAGAAGCGCCCCCTCTTCTTCAAGTTCAACCTGGAAGAACAGATCGAGCGGGCCTGTATTCGCAAGGTGCCTCTGCCGTCGGGGGGGCACATCGTGATCGACCGGACCGAAGCGCTGTGGTCCATCGACGTCAACTCGGGGAGGTCCTCCAAGGACCGCGACATCGAGGACACCGCCTTCCGGACGAACAAGGAGGCGGCCGCCGAGGTGACCCGCCAGCTCCGGATCCGGGACATGGGGGGGCTGATCGTCGTGGACTTCATCGACATGGAGCACCGCAACCACAACAAGGAGGTGGAGCGGATCCTCAAGGGGGGGCTGAAACGGGACAAGGCGAAGGCCGACGTCTCCAGCCTGGGGAAGTTCGGCCTGGTGGCCATCAGCCGGCAGAGGATGGGGATATCCTTCTACGACGTGATGTTCAAGGCGTGCGACGTGTGCAGCGGCACGGGATATCTCTCCACGCTCGACGCGGCGGTGGTGAAGCTGATGCGGAGGATCCACGGAGACCTCGCCCACGAGCAGGGGAAGGAACTCGTCCTGCGGGTTTCGCCCTCCCTGCTGGAGGCGATCGTGAACCAGAAGCGGGAGGAGATCGGCCGGCTGGAGAAGTTATGCGGCTCCCGGGTCGTCTTCCAGGCCGACCCCTCGCTTCCCGCCCTCGCGTTTGCCGCGGCGGGGGGACAGGGGACATGACGACGGATCTGTCCTTCCTCGAGCGGAAAACCCAGGACCGCCTGAACCGGCTTTGCCGGCGGTACATCCGCGTCGCCTTCTTCTACCTCGTCCTGGGGCTTTTGCTCGGCGTGGGGATGCTCGCCTTCGGGAACGACAACTTCCAGTTCGTCCACGTCCACATGCTTCTCGTCGGGTTCGTCCTGTTCCTCATCTACGGCATCGGGTACAAACTGATCCCGACGATGTTCTTCGGGCTCCCGAAAGTGGGGAACATCGGATGGGCGGAAGCGCAGTTCTGGCTCGCGAACATCGGCCTCGCCGGCCTGCTCGCCGGCGCGATGATGCCCGTGGGGTTCGGCCTGGACCGGATCGCCCTCCTCTTCGGAACGATCGAGGCGGCCGCCGGGATCCTCTTCGTCGTCCTGATGGGGAAGACGATCCGTCCGGAGCCGCCGGCTAGTGGAGGATCAAAGTAGCGGCGCGTCGGGCCGGAAGTTCCGGAAGCCGTACTCTCCCTCCGCGGTGAGGGTGAAGTACCGCCACTCCTCCTTCCACGAGGGAAGGATCACGAGGATCTTGGTCGCCTCGCCTTGGGCGAAACGCAGGATCCGCTCCGTGTGAAAGTGCCCCAGGATGACGAAGTCCACGCCGGAGGCGAACATCCGAAGGGCGAACTCGCGGGACTCCCTCTCCGGGAACGATTCCTTGAAGCGCGGGTTGGTCCTTTTGAGCTTCCTCTCCAGGCGGTCGGCGACCGGGAGCACGAGGGAGGGGGGCAGGACGGAAAGGACGCCGTAGGCCAGGGGATTCTTCGACAGGGTCTTCCAGAACCGGTAGGCGAGGTCGGCCCGGTTCACGGTGTCGCCGTGAGACAGGGACACGATCCGGGATCCCACCGCGGCGCGCATCTCCCCCTCCGAGACGGCGTGGAACGTGCTTCCTTCGTGGGTTTTTTTCAGATAGAAATCCCGGTTTCCCTCCACGTAATATAAGCGAAGGCCCCCGCGCCGCAATTCCTGCAGGCGCTCGATCACGGGCTTCTGGAACTTGAACGTAAGCCCCGGGGACCCGAACCACAGGTCGAAGATGTCGCCCAGCAGGAACAGGGCGATCCCTTCGGCCGCGGCCTCTTCCGCCAGGCTCAGGAAATTTCGGGTGTGCAGGTCATCCTGGCTCAGGTGGGCGTCGGAAAGAAAGATCGCCCTGTCCAGTGCGATGGGGGCTTCCGGTTCCATACGCGGAATACGATAGCACAAGAACTCCGGGGGATACGCCGATGTCGCCGCTTGCCGGTATCCGGGTCCTCGACCTGTCGCTCCAGCTTCCCGGCCCTTTCTGCACGCTGATGATGGCCGATTCCGGCGCCGACGTCGTCAAGGTGGACGAACCGTCGCCGCGGGTGCGCAACCCCTTCTCGGGGGAGGAGTGGGGTCAAAGCCCCGCGGACCGGTATCTCAACCGCGGGAAGCGCAGCATGACGCTCGACCTGAAGTCGGAGAAGGGGAAAAAAATCTTCCGCACCCTCGCGGAAAAGGCCGACGTCGTGGTCGAAGGTTTCCGCCCCGGCGTGGTGCAGCGGCTCGGGGTCGATTACGCCACGCTTTCCGGGGCGAACCCGCGCCTGGTGTACTGCTCCATTTCGGGGTACGGGCAGACCGGCCCGATGCGGGACGTGGCGGGGCACGACATCAACTACATCTCCTACGCCGGCGTGCTCGGGTTATGCGGGCGGAAGGAAACGCCGCCTGCGATCCCGTCCGTCCAGATCGGGGACCTGTTCGGCGGGGCGATGATGGCCCTGACCGGGATCCTGATGGCGCTCCATGCGAGGCAGACCACGGGGAGGGGGCGTTGGGTGGACATCTCCATGACCGACGGAACGATGGCGATGCTTTCGATCCACGCGGCTGCGGTCCTTTCCGGGATGCCTCCCCCGGAGCGCGGGGCCATGATCCTCACGGGGATGTTTCCGTGCTACGAGACGTACCGGTGCGGGTGTGGCGGGTACGTGAGCGTCGGTTCCCTGGAGAGCTGGTTCTGGAAAAACCTGGTGATGGCGCTGGGGCGGGAGGATCTCATCGGCCTGCAGTATGCAACGGGCGACGAAGGTGCGCGCGTCAAGGCGGAGATGGGAAAAATCTTTGCTTCCCGGACGAGGGACGAATGGGTTTCCTTTTTCCAAGACAAGGATGTCTGCTTCTCGCCGGTCCTGTCGCTCGGGGAGGCGTTCGAACACCCGAACGCACAAGCCCGGGGGATGGTCGTGGAGGTGGAATCCCCGCTCGGAGGAAGGGACAGGCAGCCCGGGCTTCCCCTGAAGTTTCTCTCGCGGGACCGGGAAGGGGACGGACATCGGAGGACGGCCCCGCCCGCACGGTCCCCACGGCTTGGGGAACACGACGAGGAGATACTGGCGAAGCTCGGCTACCGGGACGAGCAGATCGCCGACCTCCGCAAACAGGGCGTGATCCGGAGGAGGTGACGCGGGGGGAGGAAACCGGTTCGTCCGGCGGGTCATCGGATAAAATGGAGAAAAAGCCAAACGAACGATCTCGGGGAACGGAGAGCGATATGGAACCGCCGTTGCTGGCAGCGCTACGGGAGGACGGTTCGGTCGATCCGGCGCTGGACCCAGCCTTGCCGAACGAGGACCTCCTGTTTCTGTTCCGGAAGATGCTCCTCCTCCGGGCCCTGGATGAAAAGGCGATCAGTCTCCAGCGGTCGGGCCGGATCGGGTTTTTCGTCCCGAGCACCGGACAGGAGGCGTCGGAGATCGGCTCCGGCTTCGCCCTGAAAGAAGGAGACTGGGTCTTCCCCTCCTACCGGGATCAAGGTGCAGCTCTCGTACGGGGCTATCCGCTCTCCTCCATCGTCGGGCAGCTGTTCGGCAATGCCTCGGACGCGATCAAGGGGCACCAGATGCCCAACCACTGGTGCGACCGATCGATCAACCTGGTATCGGTGTCCAGCCCCGTCGCCACCCAGCTGCCGCAGGCGGTGGGAGCGGGCTACGCCGCGAAGCTCCGCGGGGACAAAATCGCGGTCATCGCCTTCTTCGGCGACGGGGGCTCTTCCACGGGCGATTTCCACGCGGCGATGAACTTCGCCGGCGTCTACGGGACCCCCACCGTCTTTTTCTGCAGCAACAACCAGTATGCGATCTCTCTTCCTTTCGCAAAGCAGACGGCTTCGGGCTCGATCGCGGAAAAGGCCGCCGCGTACGGGTTCGAGGGGGTCCGCGTGGACGGGAACGACCTCCTTGCGGTGTGCAAGGTCACCCGGGACGCACTCGAAAAAGCCCGGGCCGGGGGCGGACCGACGCTCATCGAAGCGCTGACCTACCGGATGGGGCCGCACTCCACCTCGGACGACCCCACGCGCTACCGGCCCGAGGAGGAACGTGCCGATTGGGCGAAGCGGGATCCCGTCCGCCGGTTTGCGGAGTATCTTCGGCGGGCGGGCGTCGTGGACGGGAAGACGGCGGAGACCCTGGCGGAGGAGGCGAGAGAAGAGGTCCAACGGGCCGTGAAGGAGTGCGAGGGCGCCCCGCCGGTTTCCCCGGAGTCACTGGTAGAGGATGTGTATGCGGAGATGCCGTGGCACCTGGCCGAGCAGAGAAAGCTCCTCTCGGGCGGGGAGGGATGACCCGATGGCGACCATGACGCTCATCCAGGCGATCCACTCCGCGCTGGCCGAGGAGATGGAGCGGAATCCCGCGGTCGTCCTCCTCGGGGAGGACATCGGAAAAAACGGGGGCGTCTTCCGGGCGACCGAGGGGCTTTGGGAACGGTTCGGCCCGGAACGGGTGATCGACACCCCTCTCGCGGAGTCGGGGATCGTCGGTATGGCGATCGGGATGGCGCTTTACGGCCTGCGCCCCGTTGCCGAGATCCAGTTCGTCGATTTCATCTATCCCGCCTTCGAGCAGATCGTGTCCGAGCTGGCCAAGTTCCGGTACCGGTCGGCGGGCCAGTTCCCCGCGCCCGTCGTGATCCGGACCCCGTCCGGGGGAGGGATCAAGGGAGGTCTGTACCACTCGCAGAGCCCGGAGGCGTATTTCGTCCACACCGCGGGGCTTACGGTCGTCATGCCGTCCGCCCCCGCGGACGGAAAGGGGCTTCTGACTTCCGCGATGCGGGGCCCGGATCCGGTGATCTTCCTGGAGCCCAAGGCGCTCTACCGGATCGCAAAGGGCGAGGTACCCGAAGGGGAATACGCCGTCCCCCTGGGGGTGGCGCGGATCGTGCGGGAGGGAACGGACGTCTCGCTCATCACCTACGGGGCGATGGTCCCGGTGGCGGATACGGCCGCGGAGGAGGCGGACAAGGAGGGGGTAAGCGTCGAGATCATCGATCTTCGCACGCTCTGGCCCCTCGACGTGGGGGCGGTCGACCGGTCGGTGCAGAAGACCGGCCGGGCGATCGTCCTGCACGAGGCGCCCCGGACCTGCGGGTTCGGGGCGGAGTTGTCGGCGCTGATCCAGGAGAGGTCGTTTCTGCATCTCAAGGCGCCCATCGCCCGCGTGACGGGCTTCGACACGCCGTTCCCGTACGCCCTCGAAAAGACGTACATACCGGACGCCCGCCGGGCGCTCGAGGCGATCCGCGCCGCGGTAAACTTCTGATCATGGGCCCCCCGCCGGTCCGGTCCCGCCGGGGTTTTCCGCAGCCCATCGACCTACCACCAGGAGGAGCCCTATGGCCGTAGCAAACTCGTACCGATTGCTGGTCGACGGGAAATGGATCGAGGACAAGGAGACGATGAAGGTCATCGACAAGTACACCGGGGAAACGATCGGGGTGGTCCCGGTGGCGTCGAAAAAGACGGTCGAAAAAGCGATCGGCGCGGCCCATGCGGCATTCCCCTCGTACTCGCGCCTGCCCGCCCACAAGCGTTTCCGGATCCTCGAGAAAACGAGCCAGCTGCTCGCGAAACATCAGGAGGAGATCGCCACGATCATCTGCCGGGAGGCGGGGAAAGCCTGGAAATACTCCTTCGGAGAGGTGACGCGGGCGGTCGAGACCTTCCAGTTCTCCGCCGAGGAGGCCAAGCGCGTCCACGGCGAGACGATCCCGATGGACGCAAGCGTCGCGGGCGAGGGGCGGGTGGGGTTCTACCTGCGCTGCCCCGTGGGAGTGGTCTCCGCCATCACGCCGTTCAATTTCCCCCTGAACCTCGTCGCCCACAAGGTGGGGCCGGCGCTGGCGGCGGGTTGCACGCTCGTCCTCAAGCCGGCATCCACCACGCCGCTCACGGCGATCCGTCTCGGGGAGATCCTCGAGGAGGCGGGTCTTCCGCCCGGGGTCATGAACGTCGTCGTCGGCTCGGGGGGCACGGTGGGGGAGTGGATGACGACCGACCCGAGGGTCGCGAAGATCTCCTTCACGGGAAGCCCGCCGGTGGGGGAATCGATCATCCGGAAGGCGGGGCTGAAAAAGGTCACGATGGAGCTCGGGAACAACTCGGGGACGATCATCGAGCCCGACGCGGACCTCGACGCCGCGATCCCCCGATGCGCGGTCAGCGCCTTCGCCAACTCCGGCCAGGTCTGCATCTCCCTGCAGCGGCTCTACGTGCATCAATCGATCGCCAAGGAGTTCACGAAACGGTTCGTGGAGACCACGGCGAAACTCAAGGTGGGGAACCCCCTGGACAAGGACTGCGAGGTCGGGCCGATGATCGACGAGGCGGAGGCGATCCGGGCCGAAAGCTGGATCCAGGAGGCGGTCTCCGAAGGGGCGAAGGTGCTGATCGGCGGGAAGCGGGAGGGGAGGGTCCTCTACCCGACGGTCCTCGTCAACGCCCGCCCCGAGATGAAGGTCATGTGCCAGGAGGCGTTCGCCCCCCTCGTCTCGATCTACGAGTACGATACCTTCGAGAACGCGGTCGCGATGGTCGAGGACTCCCCGTACGGACTGCAGGCCGGGGTCTACACGAACGACCTGCGGAAGGCGATGTACGCGGTCGACCGGATCAACGTGGGCGGGATCATGATCAACGACACCTCCATCTTCCGGGTGGACCACATGCCGTACGGCGGCAACAAGCTGAGCGGCCTGGGCCGGGAAGGGGTCCGGTTCGCGGTCGAGGAGATGACCAGCATCAAGATGGTGGTCATCAAGCCGTAAGACAAGGGTCGTTTTTCCGGCAAAGCATCCGCAATTCGGAATATGATTTTTCTTTATGCGGGGATGCGAAAAGAGGAGGGTTCCGGGTGGAGTTCGAACTTCGGCTTCCCGACATCGGGGAAGGGGTCGCGGAAGGAGAGATCGTCCGCTGGCTGGTCGCCGAAGGGACCCTCGTCAAGGAGGACGACCTGCTGGTCGAGATCCTGACCGACAAGGCGGCGATGGAGATGCCGTCCCCCGTGACCGGCGTTCTGGCGAAAATCGTGGCGCAGCCCGGACAGGTCGTGCAGGTCGGGGAGGTCCTGGCCGTCATCGAAGTGGCCGCAGAGGAATCCTCCGCGGCCGCAAAACCATCTTCCCCGGGAGGGGATGTCCTGGCCATTCCCGGAGTGCGCAAGCTGGCCAGGGACCACGGCGTGGACATCTCGACCGTTTCCGGGACGGGCCCGGAAGGGCGCGTGACCGAGGAGGATGTACGCGAAGCCGCCCGCGCTCCGGCCGCTCCTCCCGACGCACCGGGGACGGAGGAGCGCATCCCCTTCCGGGGAAAGCGCCGGATGGCCGCCAAGAAGATGGTTCTTTCCAAGTCGACGGTCCCCCACGCGCTCCTCGTCGACGAAGCGGACGCCACGAACCTCCTCGCGATGCGGGAGGACCTGAGGGAGATCGGGGCGAAGGAGGGGGTAAAGATCACGATCCTTCCCTTCCTCGTCCAGGCCGTCGTCACGGCGCTGCGCGCTTATCCCGCGATGAACGCGTCGCTCGACGAGTCCCGCGGCGAGATCGTGCGCAAGAAGCGGTATGACATCGGGATGGCCGTGGACAGCGAGGACGGGCTCGTCGTCCCGGTCATCCGCGAGGCGGGGGAGAAGACGATCGTGGAGCTCGCCCGGGAGATCGAACGGCTTGCGGAGGGGGCGCGCAACGGAACGCTTCCTCTGTCCGACCTCTCCGGGAGCACCTTCACGATCACAAGCATCGGGTCGATCGGGGGGCTGTTCAGCTATCCCGTGATCCATGTCCCCGAAGCGGCGATCCTGGGCGTCCACAAGATCGTGAAACGCCCCGTCGTCCGGGACGGGAAGGTCGTCCCCCGCGACATGATGTACCTGAGCCTCTCGTTCGACCACCGGCTGATCGACGGGGGAACGGCCACCCGGTTCATGAACGACGTCATTTTGCGGATCGAATCGATTTCTCCTGCGTGAGGGATGCCGATGAGGAAGTTCGACCTCGTGGTGATCGGTGCGGGACCGGGCGGGTACGTGGCCGCGATCCGGGCGGCGCAGCTCGGCCTGCGGGTGGCGGTGGTGGAGAGGGACAAGCCGGGGGGGGTCTGCGTGAACTGGGGATGCATCCCTTCCAAGGCGATCCTCAAAAGCGCCGACCTGTACCAGCAGATGAAGAACGCCGCGGCGTACGGGATCGTCGTGAAGGGGCTCTCGGTCGACTACGGGGAGGTCATCCGCCGCAGCCGGAAGGTGTCCGAGAAGATGTCCCGGGGGGTCTCCTTCCTCTTCCGGAAGAACGGGATCGAGCTGATCGCGGGAAACGCCGTCATTTCCTCCCCCACGACGGTTCGGGTCGGTGACGAGGAGATCGGGGCGGGAAAGATCCTGGTCGCCGTGGGAACGGCGGTCCGGGGGCTGCCGGGGATCGAGCCGGACGGTAAAACCGTTCTCACGAGCGACGACGCGCTGGCGCAGGAAACGATGCCGGGCTCGGTCGTCGTCCTGGGCGGCGGCGCGGTGGGGGTCGAGTTCGCCTACATCTACCGGACGTTCGGCGCCGACGTGGCGGTGGTCGAGATGGAGGACCAGCTTCTCCCCCGCACGGACCGCGAGGTGGCCAAGGAGCTGGAGAAGGCGTTCCAGAAGCAGGGGATCCGGGTGCTGACCGGCGCCCCGGCGAAG
>Ga0256868_10000926_pt1 | contig 16602 bp, 26 predicted proteins | sample RVTome_13_FD_187341 | JGI IMG/M metagenome (GOLD analysis project Ga0256868, IMG submission 187341) | Soil microbial communities from uranium-contaminated site in the Upper Colorado River Basin, Wyoming, United States - RVT92D227 HiSeq ...
GGAATACAAGGCAAGTAGTGAAGGATCTGGACGTAACGGAGCAATGAACTATTTTGAAAGTCACTACAAGGACGGACTTAACATGGAAGAAGCTGTAGAACTGGCTATTAAAGCCTTATATAAGGGAACTGAAGGAAAACTTAATCCTGATGCTACAGAAATTGGTATTGTTGATAAAAACTTCAAATTTAATATAATACCGCCAAATAAAACAAAGGAATATGTTACTAAAGCAATTGGAGGAAGTTAAAATTGGTTAGTTTAGAAGAGGCTGTTATTGCTCGTTTAAAAAAAGGGGAAGAACATTTTGAGGTATTGGTTGATCCTTACGCAGCTGCTGATTTTATCGATGGCAAAGACATAAATATAGTACAAAATCTTGCAATAGACGCAGTTTTTAAAGATTCAAAGAAAGGAACTCATGCGTCAGAAGATACACTTATAAAACATTTTGGAACTAGTGATATAACAGAGATAACAAAGCAAATTATTTTAAAAGGAGTAATTCAGCTCACAACAGAACAAAGACACAAAATGCAGAAAAATAAAAAAGCCAGGATTATTGAGGCGATTGCTAGAAATGCTATGGACCCAAAGACTAAATCTCCCCATCCACGTCAAAGAATTGAGTTAGCAATGGATCAAGCTGGAGTACATGTCGATCCATTTAAACCTGTTAGTGAACAGGTTAAAACAATTATTGATTTACTTAGACCAATAATTCCAATTTCTATGGAAAATATTAGAATATCTGTGAAAATACCAGCTGAATATATTGGTAGGGCATATGGAACTATCAGAAACTTTGGTAGTTTGGAAAGAGAAAACTGGGAATCCGATGGTTCATGGTTAGGAATAATAAAATTACCTGCAGGTATGCAGAATGATTTTTATGATAAACTAAATGATGCTACCAAGGGAAATGTATCAACAAAGATTTTAAAATAGTTTTAATAGGAGTTATTAGTTTGAATCAACAGGTTAAACGCGAGATAATTATTCCAAGTCAACTCTTAGGAGAAGTTAAACAAAAAAAAGCAGGTAGAGGTACCTTTATCGAAAATGGTATGATTTATTCAGAAATTTTAGGAATATTAGACGATAAATCAGATTACATAAACGTAATTCCTTTAAAAGGTCGTTATGATCCTGTAGAAAATGATTTTATTATAGGTATTGTTCAAGAAGCAATGGCTTCTAATTGGTTAGTTGATATAAATGCTGCTTATCCCGCTCTATTACATGTAAACGAAACTCCTTGGGATATCGAGTTTGGTGAGACCGAAAAATATTTAAATTACGGCGACTCCATAATGGCGAAAGTTTTACAAGTTGATAGAGAAAAGAAAATACAGATTACGTTAAAAGATTATAATTTGTATAAAATCAAAGGTGGACAAATTATTGATGTAGAACCTTCTAAAGTACGAAGAATCATTGGTAAAAAAGGTTCAATGATAACGCTACTTAAAAAATATACTAAAAGTAGAATATTCGTCGGCCAAAACGGAAGAATATGGATTGATGGCAATGACGAGGATGTTAAAAAAGTAATTGATACAATTAAAATGATAGAGAATGAATCTTTATCGTTTGGACTTACAAATCGAATAGAAGAATTATTAAAAAAAGATGCAAAGGATGTGCGTTAAAAATGAAATCAGATATGAAATTAATTGTTGACGGGAAAAGATTAGATGGTAGAAGACCTGATGAACTGCGGAAAATAAAAATCGAAGCAGGTGTTCTTCATAGAGCTGAAGGCTCTTGTTATATTGAATGGGGCGGAAATAAAATAATTGCTGCTATATACGGACCAAGAGAAGCAGTTCCAAGACATATTCAAAACCCGTTACGTGCAATTGTAAATGCTAGGTATAATATGGCCGCATTTAGTGTAGATGATAGAAAAAGACCAGGTCCTGACAGACGAAGCACAGAGATATCTAAAGTTATCTCTGAAGCCTTAGAACATGTAATTTTACTTGAAAAATTCCCAAGAGCATCAATTGATGTTAATATAGAAATTTTAGATGCAGAAGCTGGAACTAGATGTGCCGGTCTTACTGCAGCAGCTGTTGCTCTTGTTGATGCGGGTATTCCAATGAGAGACATACCTGTTGCATGTGCAGCTGGCAAAATTAATAATCAAATTGTTTTGGATTTAGGAAAAGATGAAGATAACTTCGGTTCTGCGGATTTACCTTTAGCAATTTCTCCTCGTACAGGTGAAATTTTACTCCTGCAGATGGATGGACATTTAACTGAAAAAGAGTTTGACGAAGCTTTTAATTTAGCAGTAAAGGGTTGTCATATTGTTTCAGAGCTACAGAAAAAAGCGATTCTTGACAAATATAAACCAATTTTAGAGGAGGGTATAATATGACGATATTACCATCGATTAAACGAGAATACCTAATAAAATTAGCTAGAGAAGGAAAACGTATAGATGGAAGGGCTTTTGATGAATATAGAAAAATTGAGATTGAACCAGGTATTATTTCAAAAGCAGAAGGATCTGCAAAGGTTAAAATTGGTAATACACAAGTACTTGCCGGAGTGAAAATGGATATTGGTGATCCTTATCCAGATATTCCTGAAGAGGGTGTTATGACAACAGCTGCTGAATTAATTCCACTAGCATCACCTGATTTTGAGGCAGGTCCACCAAAAGAGGATGCAGTTGAACTTGCTAGAGTAGTTGATAGAGGTATACGAGAATCTGGAGTAGTCCAGGTTGATAAACTTTGTATTGAACCACAAGAAAAAGTATGGGTGATATTTGTTGATATCCATATTCTTGATCATGATGGTAACTTATTTGATGCAGCTTCACTTGCTGCACTTACTGCATTATACAACACTCTTGTTCCTATTGAAAGACTACGACCTACACTAGAAAAATTACAAGAAAATCATCCAATAATAAAAAAATATTTAGAAGAACATCCAAAAGATTATAAACTACCTCTAAAAGATCCGCCTATATCTTGTACATCTGTAAAATATAATGGTATTGTAGCTATGGATCCATCTCTTGATGAAGAAGAAACAGCTGAAGCTAGACTAACAGTTGCAACAGATAATAATGGCGATATTCGTGCTATGCAGAAAGGTTTAAATGGTACTTTTACTAAGGAAGAGGTAAAAAAAGTTATTAAAGCCTCTATTGATAACGGCAAGAAAATCAGAGAGTTATTATATAAAAATGTTGGTAAATAAATATGGCAAAAAGAACAAAGAAAGTAGGATCAGTGGGGCGTTATCAAGCCAGATATGGTGTAAGGGCTAGAACAATTACAAGAAATATTGAACTTATACAAAAAAGAAAACAAATATGCCCAACCTGTGGTCATAAAAAGGTAAAAAGAATAAGTACAGGTATATGGCAATGCAGAAAATGCGGTGCCAAGTACGCAGGAGGAGCATACATACCTCAAACAGAATCTGGTCAGAACGTAGAAAAAATGCTTAAAGGCGAATTCGAGCCACCAGAATTACCAACTGAGGAACCAAAAGAGGTTGTATCCAAAGGTGGAAAGAAATGACGGGTTACAAATGTGGGCTTTGTAAAAAAGGTGTCAAATTTGATGTTAAAAATATTGGTATGCAATGCCCATACTGTGGCAGTAAAATCTTTTATAAAGAAAGACCCACTGTAGCCAAGCGTATTAGATCAAAATAAAATGATTTTATGAAATACGCTAAATTCACTTTTTATTTCGATTCTGAGGACGAAGCCAAGGTTATTGTTAAGTCTTTAAGTCCTGAGATAAAAAACAAAATCCCAAAAACAAATGTTGAAGTTACTTATTCTGGTAAAACGTTATATTTAACAATTGAAACAACCGATATAAGTTCTCTAAGAGCTGCATGTAACTCATATTTAAGATGGATCAATACAGCTTTTGACGTTAAAAAAACTGTTTAAATCTCTATTGTTTCGTTTCTGCCTGGGCCGATTGATACCAAAGCATAAGGTATTCCAAGTTCTTTTTCAATAAATTTTAGATAATCCTTTACTTCTTTTGACAAATCTGAAAAATTCTTAGCATCCCTGTTAATTTTTTCCCATCCTTTAAACTCTTTATATATAGGTTTGCATTTTTTAACATGATTAATATCTGCAGGGAAATAATCAATTTCTTTTCCATTTAAATTGTACTTTGTACAAATTTTTATTGTTTTTAAACCATCTAGAACATCAAGTTTAGTAATAGCAATTTTTGTAATTCCTGATATTATACATGAATGTTTAACAACTACTAAATCGAGCCAACCACATCTACGTGGTCTATTTGTTGTTGTACCAAATTCATGACCTTTTTGTTGAAGATGTTCTCCGGTGTTATCTAGTAATTCTGTAGGCATTGGTCCTTCTCCAACTCTGGTTGTATATGCCTTTACAATACCGATAATTTCATTTATTGAATGTGGTCCTATACCTGAACCAATGGTTGATTCACCAGCAATTGTATTTGAAGAAGTAGTATATGGATATGTTCCATAGTCGACATCAAGCATTGTTCCTTGTGCACCTTCCAAAAGTATGTTTTTGCCGGATTTTATTGCATTATTTAGTTCAATATGCGTAGTTGTTATGTACGATTTTAGTTGTTTGCCATAGTTTAGATAGGTTTCAAGAAGATCTTTTTTATCAAGTTTTGCATCTATCTCATATGCATTAAAAATTCTTTGTTTTATGTTAATAATTATATCAAGTTTTTTACTCAATGAATCTCTGTCTAATAGATCTATTGCTCTTATACCATAACGTGCTGTTTTATCACTATAACAAGGTCCAATACCTTTTTTTGTTGTACCGATTTTTTTATCTCCAAGAAAATTTTCTTCTGCACCATCTAATATTTTATGATAAGGCATTATTATATTTGCTCTATCACTGATTAGTAATTTTGGTTTGATACCACGTTTTGTTAGATTATTAATTTCATTAATTAAAACTTCAGGATCTATAGCGCATCCATTACCTATTATACCAATTTTACCTTGTATAACACCAGATGGGGTAATATGCAATTTATATACTTCTTCATTAACTTTTATTGTATGACCTGCATTATTTCCACCATTAAATCTTACAACATAATCTGCATCTTTAGAAAAAAAATCAACAACTTTCCCTTTTCCTTCATCTCCCCATTGTGTACCAATTATAAGGTTAACTACCATCTTTTTTCACTTGTATGGCATAATAAAAGATGTAAATAAAGCTGATGTAAAAAAAATCAAACGAAGGATTTATAATATAATTCAATATCGCTCAGACGAATGCCGGATCAATACAGTCCATCAGAACCAAAAGAAAATGTTGTCTCTAACTTGGATATTGAATTATTAAAAAGTGAAGTTGGTCAATACTTTCCTTTCTATGAGATGAAATACGGGCCTGATACAGTTATTTTTTTCTGCAAAATAGATGATGTACTGCTAGAAAAAAATTTCGACTTACTAAGAATTTCTCTTTCAAAAAAAGGATATACTCCCATGGTTCGTTATGAAAACGGAGAACACGCAATCTATATCATTAAAAAACCCGAGAGAAAGAAAAAACCTATATGGATAAACATTGTCCTACTTATTGCAACCATTATAACAACAACATTGGCAGGTTCATTTCAATGGGTTGGTATATACAATGTAGACATAATTGAAATGCTATCACCTTTTTACATTTTAAATGGTTTTGTATTTTTTTCTGTACCTTTACTTTTAATACTAGGTATTCACGAAATGGGTCATTATTTTGCTTCAAAAAAACATAATGTAGAAGCATCGCTACCTTATTTTATCCCGCTACCACCGCCAATATTTACTTTAGGTACATTTGGTGCACTTATTTCCACAAGAGAGCCTATACCTAATAGAAAAGCATTACTTGATATTGGTGTCGCAGGACCAATATGTGGTTTTTTAGTTGCAATACCTATCTCACTTCTAGGTTTATTTTTTATGCAACAGAATCCAATTATACCACCAGTTGATGCAGAAGGAATCACAATCATGTTTCCTTTAATTCTTCAATTCTTAAGTAGTTTTTTTACTATTCCGGCAAATACTATTATGCATCCAACAGCCTTTGCTGGATGGGTTGGTTTATTTGTAACAGCTCTTAATCTTTTACCTGTCGGACAACTGGACGGCGGACATGTAGTAAGAGCCTTATTTAAGGAAAAAAGTAAATATATTTCATGGGTTGTTGTTGGAGCTATATTTATTCTTGGATTATTTTATACAGGTTGGTTTGTTTTCATTATTTTTATTCTTTTTCTACTTGGGACTCATCATCCAGCACCACTTAATGAGTTACAACAACTTGATGCAAAAAGAAAAATAATTGGGTTAATTGCTTTGATCATTTTTGTACTTTGTTTTGCATCTATCCCAATGTCATAAATAAAAGAATTAATTTTAGTTATACAATTTCGTAATTATTTAATATGTCTAACTAATTCATTAACTGTAGTGGTATATTTATGAAAACATACCTAAAAATAATGTTTAACAGCGAAGGAGCTTCTCCATCTGAAATAAAAAACCATCTATTAAACATGGGTTTCGAAGCAACCAAAGGAAATTATGATTTTGTTTATAATTGGAAAGATGATACAGCAAGTTTAGATGAACTTGTGTGGTTTGCAGATAAAGTTCATTCAGCTTTGAAAAAAAGTAAGGTTTATTTTACAATAGAAACAATCTAATTGTTATTTTTTCTTTTAGCTTTAATCTTATCTAAACTTCCACTTAAAACACCCATAAAAGTATGATATTCCCATTTAGATGGCATTGCCCTACCCATCATACGTTTAAACATAATTTTAGTATTTTCTTTTTTATGTTTAGGATAATTTATTTCATCCAGCAAATCTGAAAAAAAAGTAAAAAGTTTTTCTTTTTCTATTTTTCCAATTGTTCTTTTCTTTTTTGATTCCTTTTTTTTATAAATAAAAAGTGAATACAAAACTACAGCAACAGAATGGGAAAGATTCATCGATGCATATTTTTCACTTGTAGGAATTTTTAGCATTAAATCACATGATGCGATTTCTTCATTGTAAAGTCCATAATCTTCTCTTCCAAAAACAAGACCAATTTTTCCATCTATATCATAAATTTTTTCAGACAAATTTTCAAGTAAAACAGCATTTCTTAAATGTTTTTTGTCACTTTTACTTTCTATTGAAGAAGTTGCTACCAGAAAATCAAGATTCTTGATACCTTCATTAAATGAATTGAAAATCTTTGCATCATCTATGATATTTTGTGCATGCATAGCACGACTGTAGCATTCATCGTCTAATTTACACGGATTTATGAGATATAAATTACTAAAATCAAAATTAGCCATAACTCTTGCTACAAAACCAAGATTTCCACTATATTTTGGTTCAACTAAAACAATATAAAACTCTGGAATTTTTTTTCACCAATCCAATAATGGTTATCATTTAATATTGAACTCAAGTTCTTTATCTTCAAGCATTTTTTGATATTTAGATGGCAAATGTCTAACAGTGTTTTTAAGTTCCGCATGCTTTTTAATCAGTTCTGATCTTTTGTTTGTTTCTATTTCTTCTAATAAAAATTTCCTATTTTTTAAAAAACTGTACAGATACCATACACCTGCTACAAAAATAATAAAACCAACTATCAATATGTACAAACTCCAATTAAGAATATCATCAGATAATTTAAGCATATTTTTAGGAATATCTTGGAACCACATACCGGCGGTGCCTAAAAAAAGTAGAATAATTCCAATAATTGTCAATATAATGCTTAAAACTAATACGTGTTCTCTTAAAAAACCTGATATTTTTCCAGCCATTTTTATTTACCACCTTTAATATGATTTTGCATATCTCATCCATGTTTTTGCAGGATTGCTACATACAGGACATGTATATATACACTCTGCATTTTCTATTGGCTCCCCTAATGTATTTCCATCTAATATATTTTCTATTTCAAGGGCGCAATCCTTATTTCTACACCATGGAATCTCAACAATTCCTTTATATTTCTTTGCTTCTTCAATTGTTTTTACCCTATGGATATTTCCATCAAGCAATTTTTTTGCATTATTGAACAAATTTAAGGATATTTTATTAAGTTCCTCTTTTATAGATTCCATAAATGTATCTTTTGGAACAGATTTCTTTTCAAAATTATCTCTTCTAACCAGTACAATTTCTTTTTTCTTAATATCCTTAGGACCTATTTCAACACGTAAAGGTACTCCTTTCAACTCCCAATCATAGTATTTATTTCCTGGAGTAATATCTCTTTTGTCTACAATTATTCTAATATTTTCTTTTTGTAGGTTTTTACAAATATTATCGCATACATCGAAAATTTCTTTTTCCTGGCCTTTGAAAATAATTGGTATAATAACTACTTGGATAGGGGCAACTTCAGGAGGTAAGACAAGTCCTTTATTATCTCCATGAATTCCGACAATGGCACCAAGAGTACGCTCACTCATACCATAGGTGGTTTGGTGACAGAATTTATGTTCACCTTCCTCTGTTTCATAAGATATTTCATAGGGTTTAGAAAAATTATCTTTATATTGATGAATGGAGCCCAGTTGCAAAGTTCGTTGAGAGGGCATTAATACATCTATACTAATAGTATAGAAAGCACCTGCAAACTTATCCCATTCAGGTCTTTTATTAAAGATAAAAGGTAAACACAAATTATTAAAAAGCTTCCCAGCAATTTCTTTATCTTCTTTAATCTGTTCCTCAGCATCTTCAAAATCAGCATGGCAAGTATGAGATTCAAAAAAATGTATTTCTCTTACTCTAATAAAAGCACGTGTTTGTTTTGTTTCATATCTAAAGGTATTAACTATCTGAAAAGTTTTTAAGGGTAAATCAGCATGTGATCTAATCCAAAGTGAAAAAATTGGATACATTGCAGTTTCAGAAGTTGGTCTTAAAAGCCATTTTTCTTCAAGTTCATTTGTTCCGGCATGTGTTACCCAGTAAACCTCGCTACCAAACCCTTCTATATGTTCTTCCTCTTTTTTAAAAGATGATTCAGGAATTAAAAGAGGGAAATATAACTCTTGATGATTTGATTTTATCATTTCCTCTCTAATTAATTGGTCTATAAATGTCATTAGTTTCCACCCATATGGTTTCCAGACATTCATACCTTTTATTGGATATCTTTTATCACATAAATCAGCAAGTTCAACAATTTCGTTGTACCATTCGTTGAAATCTTCTGTTTTTTTGACTTTTGTCTCCGGCATTTATATTCGACCTACAAATCAAAAAAGAGAAAATGCTATTAAATATGACGGTTTAAGAAAAAAATTATACTCCTCTTCCTTCTTTGGCTTTGGGTCTTAATTCTCTTGATCTGCATCTTCTACATCTTTCTGCCTTTGGAGCATTTAATGCTCCACATTTCATGCATACTTTTTTGTTTAACAACCGCGCTTCTGCTTCGGGGAATCTTGTCATTTTAAAACCGCCTTATTTAGTGTATCGGAATAAGGAAATATTATTTAAACGTATTCTAGTTGGGTTTTTAAAAAAAATCTTGGATGTTACCCTATATTATGAAGAAATTAGATTATATAGAAATATACTTAACCTGGTATGAATATTTATTTTTAAGGTGAGACCCAGTGGAGAAGGGGAGAACAAAATGTCCGAATTGCAACAAAGAAATCATTCTTGATATGCCAGATAAAATATCAAAATTTGAGGTTATTTGCCCAAATTGTGGTAACAAGTTTTTTATCCAATGTACATCTGGTGATATTAAGTCAAAAGATGAGTGTTTATGGATTGAGCACGGCGAACCAAGAAAAACTGTTTTATCTTGCTTGAGACCAAAAACAAAAAAACCAAAAATTGCTGGAATGCTGTTAATATGCGTTTTAATAATAGGCATAATTACAGCTTTATTTTCTGAAGCCTTTATTATCTCTTCTTTAAATATAGCTTCTACTGCTGGAATTATAGGATCTGTTAAAATAAAAGTTAATGATTTATTCAATGATTCTATTGAGAATGCAAATATTGAGATTAATGGTATAAACGGAAGTACTAATAAAGATGGGGTTTTTAGTATTGATAATGTAAAATTGGGCATACATACTATAGAAATATCCAAACAAGGCTATAAAAACCTGACAATAAAAAAATTGATTACACCAATTTTCAATTTTGAAACAACCATAATTCTTAGAGTAGGTGAAGGTCATGAAGAAAAAGCTGAATATGAAAATTTAGCATGTTCTTTGGTTTTAATAATTTTCTTGATTTTCACACTATTAGCAGCATTATCTTGTTTAAACCGTAAACACCTTGATATAGCATTGTTTGGTTCGTTTATTAGTATATTCACCTTTGGATTCTTCTTTATAGGGTCAATATTAAGTATTATAGCTTTTATTTTAATTTACAAATCTATGGAAGAATTCGAAGATGGAAAAAAGGGAAAATTCTTTTAGTGTTATAATTTTTTTATTTTTCTTACTTTTTTTATTATGGGTTGTGTTACAATTTCTTGCACCAATTTTCATTACTAATAACAATATTAACGATTTATCTGGTGTTGTAGGTGTTTCAGATAATGAAGTAATTGTAGAAAAAATACCATTTCCATTTAATTTTGTGTATAGCTGTGGAGACAGATTATGCCACCAAAAAGTAGATCGCTCATTATCTATTAATGGTAATCAAATGCCTTTTTGCACAAGATGCACAGCTATCTGGTTGGGACTTGCAATTGGTTTAGGTTTTATGATTTTTTATAAAATAGTACTTGATGAAAAATTCTTGATTTTAATTATTTTAGGTATTGTTCCAATTGCAATAGACGGAATCGGTCAGCTTTTAAATTTATGGGAAAGTACTAACATTGTCCGATTGATAACTGGTCTTTTAGTAGGTATTGTTACAGGGCTAGCAATTGGTATAATTATCGATGAATTAAAGGACTTGAAAATAAAAAAGATTGAATCCTAAATTTTTTGTTGAAATTCCTTTTTCGAAATAAATAATATAATTATCGCGATAAAGGAAAATAAACTTGAAGTAAACATTATACCTATTGATAATAATCCAATTATGCTACATGCAACTGATATTGCCCAGTTTCTCCTTTTTATAGCTAATATACCACCTAATATTGGAAAAATTGAAACAATTATACCTATAGTTGCACACGTTTTCAGAAAACTTAGAAATTCTTCAGGAGTAATATTTGGATATATTTGTTGTAATTGTGAAATATCATAAATTGTACCCAAGGTTGTCATATCAAGTAAAAAAATTGATAACCAGTTCAGTATTGCCACAGTACCAGCAATAATTAGTAAAAAACCTATAACGGTTGGTAAAATACTTTTATTTGAAGTGGGTTGAATTGGATAATTTAAATTGTCTTTTTCTGGTTGTTTATTTGTATTAGTACTTGTATTATTGACATCTTCCATTTTTTTACCACCTTAAAAACCAATAAGTTATTTTATTATTTAGTTTTATCCAATTTTTTACTTCTTTTTCTCCTCTCATTTTCTTCTAGTATTCTTGGCATTACTTTTTTTAGTACATAAATAAAAACTATAGCTCCATAAACAACAATTGCAGCTTGGTATAATGGATAGTAAGCGCTATTAAAAATAAATTCTATCCTTGATAAATCAGCAATTGCATTAAAAGGGATTTGCAAAATAATTGCTATGAATAGATATTTTGTCATTTTGCCAGAAAAAATCCCGTAACCAATTAATGCTCCGGTAGCTGCATGAAATAAAATAAATCCAAATGACCCGAAGGCAACCAATGTTAAAAAAGAGGCACTTGATTGACCTGATAGACTACCTGCAATAACTAGAAAAGGAGTAAATGAAGAACCGAAACCTAAACCTAGTGATAATCCATAAATAGTTGTTTCTTTTTTATATTGAAGTCTACCAATATTTAAAACAATAGTTTTAAAAAGTTGTTCAAAAAAGGCAAACAGAATAATAAAAACTATCATTAAAGGAAAAGGATTTATTACTAATCTTATTACCGCAGCTAAAATCCCAAAAAAAATACCTGTTATAAAGGTTAAAAAGATAGTTTTGTCTTTATAATATCCTTCATATCCTTTCAAGGCAATATACAGAAAAAAAAGGGCGGGTATAATTCCTAGAAATAAAATTGCCTGGGTCGGTAATTCCATTGATAATCCAGGTGGAATAGAGAAGATTATATTAAAGGTCATCGATTACCAAAATTAGAGTTGAGGAGTATTGTTTATGTTAAAAACACCAGTAATTGTTCTAAATGTTAAAACTTATTTAGAATCAACAGGAAATAAAGCATTAGAAATTGCATTGTTAATGGATAAAGTATCTAAAGAGCTGGGTGCTAGTATGGCTATTGCTGTGCAAGCAACTGATATTTTTATGTGCGCAAAAAAAGTATCAATTCCTGTTTTTGCTGAGCATATAGACCCAATAAAACCTGGAAGTTACACCGGTTGGACTTTAGCCGAGGCTATTAAATCAGCTGGTGCCGTTGGAACCCTAATTAATCACAGTGAACATAGACTTATTCTTGCTGATTTGGATACCTGTATAACAAGAGCAAAAGAGCTTAACCTTGATCATATTGTATGCTCAAATAATGTAGAAACATCAAAAGCAATAGCTGCATTTTCACCTAATTTTGTTGCGGTGGAGCCACCTGAGTTAATTGGAGGAGAAGTTTCCGTTACAACAGCAAATCCTGGTATTATTAGTAATAGTGTTGAAGCTGTAAAAAGTATTAACAATAAAGTAAAAGTTCTATGCGGTGCTGGTGTAAAAGTCGGTAAAGATGTTGCAAAAGCAGTTGAATTGGGTGCAGATGGTGTGTTACTTGCTAGTGGTGTTGTGAAAGCAAAGGATAAAGAAAGTGTAATTCGCGATCTTGCTTCAGGTTTATAAATCAGATCTTTTTTATTGATTCAATAGTTTTTTTATAATTTTTACTTGTAAAAACATAGTTACCTGCAACAAGAACATTTGCACCATTTTCTATTACAGACTTTGCATTTTTATCGTTTATACCACCATCAACTTCCAGATATATTTTTTTACCAGTTTTATCAATTAATTCTCTAGCCATTTTTATTTTTGGTAATACATCTTCAATAAAACCCTGACCACCAAATCCAGGATAAACAGACATGATAAGAACCAGATCCACATCTGGAATAATTTCTTTTATTTTATCAATAGAAGTATTTGGATTTATAGAAACTCCAACTTTGCAGTTTAAATCTTTTATCTTCTTAATAAGAAATTTTAGATCGCTGGATGTCTCTGCATGAACTGTTATTAAATCTGCACCTGCTTTTACAAATTGTTCAACATAATTTTCTGGTTTTTCTATCATAAGATGAACATCAAAAAAAATTTTTGATATTTTTCTAATTTTTGAAACTACAACAGGACCAATTGTAATATTTTGCACAAAATGCCCATCCATAACATCTATGTGCAACCAATCTGCTCCTGCTTTTTCAACTGCAATTATTTCTTCACCAAGTTTTGAAAAATCAGCTGATAGAATAGAAGGTGCTATTAGTATCATTTTATCAAAAACTCAAATACAGTTTAGCTTTATAAAACCAAATGTTTGCATGTCTATTTTGTTTGATAGAGATTATTACGTGGTTATTTTTTTAATTTCCTTATTTTAAACTCACCAATACCCAAAGGAATTATCTCAATTTCATCTCCATCATTGATTTCATGGGCTTTAGCTAGCTGACTTGGTATAGTTAGAACTAGACTACTGCCCACTACTCGAGCTTTTCTAGTTAGAGGCATATCCCATCCACCACATCCTTGTAATGTATACTTGAATATATATATGTTTTGATTTTTTTTAATATATCCAAACATGTTTATATCTGTAAAAAGAATAATTATTATCTATTACTTAAAACCAAAAAGTTATGAACAAAAAAACAATACCCTTTGATGGAAGCGAGGCTTTATGAAAATATTTGTAGATACTGCTGATTTAAACGAAATAAAAGAGCTTGCATCATGGGGAATAATAGATGGAGTAACAACAAATCCCACTCTTGTTGCTAAAACAGGACGGCCGTTTAATGAAATAATAAAGGAAATATTTAAGATAGTTGACGGACCAATTAGCCTAGAAGTAGTAAGTGAAAAATCAGATGAAATGGTAAAAGAAGCAAAAGCTCTTGTTTTAAAGGTTTCTGAAAAATATAGAAAAAATGTGGCAATAAAAATACCAATGACACCTGAAGGACTTAAGGCTGTAAAGCAATTATCAAAAGAAAAAATAAAAACAAATGTAACTTTAGTTTTTTCAGCAAATCAAGCGCTCCTTGCAGCAAAAGCAGGTGCAACATATGTAAGTCCGTTTATAGGAAGACTGGACGATATAGGACAAGAAGGAATGAAAGTAATTGAAGAAATAATGGAAATATTTTGTAATTATGATATTGAAACAGAAGTAATTGTTGCCAGTATAAGACATCCTATTCATGTTATAGAAGCGGCAAGAATTGGTGCGGATATAGCAACAATACCACCAGAAGTTATAAAAAAGATGGTTAAACACTCATTAACAGATGTTGGAATAAAGAATTTTTTGAAAGATTGGGAAAAAGTAAAGAAATAAAAATATTATATTTTTCCAAATTCTTTTTTTCTCTCCTTTGTATCCTTGCCAGTTGCTTCAAATAAAAATGTGTTCCATTTTTTTATAATATTGTAGTCACCACAGATCTTTTTTGGTGGCTCAATGTTAATAAATAAAGAATCTTTTTCTTGTTTCAGATCTACTTTACCGATACCGTCGACCTCAAACTGAACACCTTTTGAAATATCTCCTTTTGCACCAAAATGTTTAGATACAAGCGCCCCAATATCAGAGTTATGTCTTCTTTTGATTTTGTATTCTCTCATTTATAACCCACTCCATGAAATCAAAAGTTGAAATATTAATTTTACCTATTTACCCAATATCTCAATAACCTTTTTAATTGCTTCCTCTGCCGAATCTACAACAAAGTAATCTGATTCTATATTTTGCATAATACATCCATTAATTATTTCATCAACACAACCACCTGTTCCTTTAATAAGAATAAGTGATTTTTTGTAAATCATACTAATTGATATCTCATTTAAAGTCCCCCATCTACCTCCAATAGCAATAATAACATCACCTGAGTTTGCAACTAAAAAATTTCTAAAATTTCCAATAGTTGTTGGTATTGCAATATCAATATAATCGTTTGCTTCATCCTTTGTGAAAGGTAATATCCCGATTGTTAAACCATGCTCTTCTTTAGCACCTTTACAAGCAGCCTCCATAATTCCACCGCGACCACCACATGAAAGAACAAAGCCATGTTGAGCTGCAAGTCTGCCAACCTCCTGCGCTACTTTTAAGGCATAATCTGATAAATGTTCATCATCTGAATCGCTACCAATAATAGAAATAATCTTTTTCATTTGTAGATCGTAATTTATAATTTGTTTTTAATTATTTCTCCCACAAATCTTATAAATACTACTATATTACACTAAATTTCATTTATCTGGAGAAATAAGAAATGGCTAAGAAATCAACAAAAACAAATCCAGCATTAATTACATTAATCCATGAGTTAAAAAAACATTCAAATGAAAGTAAAGTACAAATCTGGAAAGATATAGCGCTAAGACTTGAGAAATCTTCCTGTAACTGGCCTGTAGTAAACCTTGATAAAATCAATAGATATATAGGAGAAAAAGAAATAGCATTAATTCCTGGAAAGGTCCTATCTAATGGAGAATTAACAAAAAAAATTTCAATAGCTGCCTGGTCATTTTCTGATAAAGCACAAGAAAAAATTAAAAAATCAGGTAGTAAACATATGTCAATTGAAGAATTAATGAAACATAATCCAAAAGGAAAAGATATTAGGATACTGGGATAAATATGGTAGCAATCATTTCTGCAGAAGGTGCGATACTTGGGCGATTTTGTACAGCAGTAGCGAAGCGACTTTTAAATGGAGAAGAAATCGTCGTCGTGAACACAGAAAAAGCAATTGTCTCCGGTAAGAAAGTTATGTTAAAGAAAAGATACAAACATGAGCGAGAAGTAGGTACATACCGAAAAGGACCGTTTTTCCCGCGTATGCCTGATCGAATAGTGAAACGAACAATAAGAGGCATGATACCTTACCAAACGTCTCATGGCAAAGATGCTTTTAAAAGATTAAAATGCTATATTGGCATTCCAAAAGAGTTCGAAGGTAAAAAATTTGAAATGGTTAAAGAAGCAAAAAAACAACCTGTTGATTACATGACAATTGAAGAACTATCCAAATTTTTAGGAGCGAATATTTAATGGTAAAAAAGGTTGTAAATACCTCTGGTAAAAGAAAAACAGCTGTTGCAAGGGCAACGGTTCAAAAAGGAACAGGTATAGTACGAATCAACAAAATACCTGTTGAGCTATATGAACCCAGCATTGCTAAATGGAAGATATTAGAGCCATTAAAAATTGCAGATGAACATGTAAGTAAATTAGATGTGGATGTAACAGT
>Ga0256868_10000929_pt1 | contig 16586 bp, 14 predicted proteins | sample RVTome_13_FD_187341 | JGI IMG/M metagenome (GOLD analysis project Ga0256868, IMG submission 187341) | Soil microbial communities from uranium-contaminated site in the Upper Colorado River Basin, Wyoming, United States - RVT92D227 HiSeq ...
GGAAGGTCTTGATTCCTTTTTCAATTCGTGATATTGAAAAAGCACTTGAAATCTGGCCAAAAATATTTGAAATTTCCCCCTCACATTTCCCCTCCTCCCAATGGAAAGATGGAGGGGATGAGGGAGGTATGAATCAGGAGTTTTTTTAATGAAAGAAGGTGGCGTCCTAACTAAGAGGCCTTTGGGAAAGACAGGAGTGGAAGTTACGATTCTCGGACTGGGCGGAGAAGGGATATTGAGAACCTTCGGTCAGGAGAAGGAAGCAGTGCCACTTATCCAGCGAGCCATTGATTTAGGTATTACCTATTTCGAATCAGGTCGAGCCTACTCTGGCAGCGAATCCTATTACGGAACGGCCCTGAAGGAAAGGCGCAGTGAGATCTTCCTTGCCAGCAAATCCCATGAACGCACAGGAGACGGTGCATTAAAGAATTTGGAGACAACCCTTAATACGATGAAAACTAATTATCTCGACCTCTGGATGATCCATGATATCAGAACCCCTAAAGATCTCGACTTGATCTTTGGACCCAAAGGGGCCATCAAGGCTTTTGAAGCAGCTAAGCGCAACAAACTGGTTCGATTCATTGGAATCTCAGGGCACCGGAACCCAACGATCCTCTCCAGAGCCCTTGATCTTTTCCCCTTTGATACGGTGCTGATACCTGTCAATCCTGCTGAACCTCACTATTGGTCTTTTCTCCAGGAAGTCTTACCCAAAGCACAAGGGAAGGAAATGGGAATTCTTGGAATGAAGATTCTCTCCAGGGGGGTCTCTATCAAAATCTTCGGAGTTGAGTCAGTAGAAAATTTCCTCCGTTTTGCTATGACCCAACCCATCTCTGCAGCCGTGGTCGGTTGTGAGACCATCGAACAATTGGAGATGAATGTCCGGATCGCTCAATCTTTTCAACCAATGCCCACAAAGGATCAGGATATTCTCCTTAGTAGAGTAAAATCCTACGCCCGCGAACTGATGTATTATAAATTATAATGTCATGGTGAGATCATAAGGTCTTAAGCACCTCTTCCGCAAAATCTCTCAGATCGCTATCACTGGCGGTCATAGCTAAAATATCTACCTTGGCCTTAAACCCCTGCTTCTCAATCGGACTCCTGGTTTCATAGAGATCCTTCATTGCAGCAAGGACCTGTAACACCTTCTCAGAATCTGAATAATCCAATAAAAGTAAGAGTGTGCTCCAGTCATCCGGCAGGCCATATTGATCTAAATAGGTCTTGACTGTTGTTTCGAATTGATCTGTGCCGTGATAACGATCGATGTCGTTATGGGCCTTTTGATGTTTTTTGGTTCCCTTCTTCCCCATGAAAAGTTTATCGGCCTCCTTTCGATACTTTTTCATTACCCATTCGGAACGGCGAGATCTCACTTGATCCTTTGGAGTTTCTTTGGGAGCATATGGACTGCGATCTTTCCTTCGATCGATTTCTCTCCAGGAAATTTTCTCCCTTTCATCTCCATCCTGATGCCGAACCATAGTCTTCTTTACCTTGTTGGGGTTTTCATTTCTTTATATCACCCTCTTATACAAAGTCAACCGAACGATGAAAATCGTAGAATTTCTTAGGTTAGTGCTAAGCTTAGGGTGATGAAGCCCGTTTGGCCTAAGGTTAGAGGGTTACGTGCCTGCACGCCGGAGTGCGTTTCGGCACGCAGGCGTGCAGTTCTTAGGACCTGCCTTCGTCCCGCAAGGCGGGACTACGCGCAGGCAGGCGAACAACGTAGCCGAATAACGAAACGGGCCCTGTACCTTACATGATACAGGGCGGGCATCTTAACCTTAACCCTTAAACTAAGAACCTTTATTCTCTTGATAAACCACGCTTCACCTCCACCCCTTCGGAGGTAAAGAGAAGTGTCACGACCTCCCCTGACTTTCCTAACTTTTCCAATGGCTTCCCATTGTAGATCAGTTGGAGTCCACCTGCATTTCCAATAATTATTCTAATACGATTGGATGCCTGAACAGAAGTTCCTTCTCCTGGTTTGAAGGTCATCTCCTTTTTCGATTGATCGTCTACCTGAATGCTCACCCATGTTTCTTCAACTGCTTTAAGCTGAATGGAAAAAGGCTTTTTTTCTGGAACCGAAGGAGTTGCCGTAACGGGGGGAGATAGAGCGGGTGGGACTGAGGAAGTCGCAGTGGCAGGAGGAGAAGGAGGGATATGATTTTTTTCTTCGATGACATGTTTTTCAGGGAGAGGTTTTTCCGGAATGGATTCAATGGGAGGTTTAGAAGAGAAAGGGGAAAAGAAATAAAATATGATGAAGCTTACGATGATGACCCCTACGACCACCCAGATCTGTTTTGTATTCCATGAGATCTTCTGCTTGGGTTTTGGAGGTTGAATGTGCGGCGGGGTGACAGGTTCCCCTTTTATCACTCTCTCATAACGGAGAAGGACATCATTGGGATCGAGCCTGAGATATCTGGCATAGGCTAAGAGAAACCCTTTGACATAGGTGGCAGGAGGAAGAAGGTCATGTTGATCCTCTTCGATGGTCCTGAGGATGTGTTCCCTCACCCTTGTATTTTTTGCCACCTCTCTCAAGGAAATCTTTTTGGATTCCCTCTGATTTTTAAGATACTTTCCTAAGGTCTCCTTTTCATCCACTGATCAACCTCTTCAGGACGAATGGTTTAAGGTCGATGGATAGCCTAAACGATTCAGGGCACGGGGATCTTGGGTCCAATCTTTCTTCACATTCACCCACAATTCTAAAAAGACCCTTGTTCCTAAGAAAGCCTCCACTTCTTTTCGGGCAGCCTCTCCAATTTTTCTCAATTTCTGTCCACCTTTGCCGATGAGGATCTTCTTTTGAGAATCTCTTTCAACGTAGATCGTTCCCTTAATGACGATGAGGTTTTTCTCAGGATGCTCTATAAATTCTTCGACGGTGACTGCTGTTGAATAAGGAATCTCCTGATAGGATTGCTGGACCACTTTCTCTCGAATGATTTCTGAAACCCAAAAACGTCCGGTCTGATCGGTGACGATATCTTCGGGATAATAGGGTGGGGATTCAGGAAGGACTTTCAGGATTTCATCTAACAAAATATCTATTCCATCTCCAGTCATGGCCGAAACGAGGAGTATCTCTTTGAAGGGATGAAGTTTTTGATATTGATCTATGATGGGAAGGAGGTTCCCTTTTCTCACCAAATCAATTTTATTGATGACTAGAAAGGGAGTGCCGTGACTTCCCTTGAAAGATTTTATCATCTCTTGGTCTTTCTCGACGTGTGGCGTTGTGGCCTCGATGAGAAAGAGAAGAACATCTGCATCCCGGCCAGAAGCAATGGCTGTTCGGACCATTCGTTGGTTCAGTTCAGATCGTCCTGGGTGAATCCCTGGGGTATCGAGAAAGATGAGTTGAACTCCTTCCAAGTTTTTTATGCCGAGAATTCGGTTTCGTGTAGTCTGTGGCTTTTCAGCAACGATGGCAATTTTGTCTCCGACGAGACAATTGAAGAGGGTCGACTTCCCAACATTGGGTTTTCCTAAGATAGAGATAAAACCAGATTTGAAGGTCGCCATACCTCAGTGATGAGTTCGGAGTTAAAGGTTCGGAGCTCGAAATTTTAAACCATAATCTCTGAACTACGAACTTATTACTCCGAACTATTTTTCCCTATGAGGGTAATGTGATGTCTAATACCTCCCCGATGTTTTCCACTAAGATGAAGTTCATCTCTTTTTTGACATAGTCCGGAATATCATCGAGATTCTTCTCATTCTTTTTCGGCAGGATGACCGTCTTCACCCCAGCCCGACGGGCAGCCAAGATCTTTTCTTTAATCCCTCCCACGGGCAGCACTCTCCCGCTTAATGTCAATTCACCGGTCATTGCAATCTCACGAGGAACAGCCTTTCCTTTTAAAAGAGAGAGTACCGCTGTGGCAATGGTGATCCCAGCAGAAGGTCCGTCTTTGGGAGTCGCCCCGGCTGGAATATGGATATGGATATCGCACTCCTGATAAAAACTCTCAGGGATATGGAGAAAGGGAGCATTGGTACGAATATAAGAGAGGGCAGCCTGAGCAGATTCCTTCATGACTTCTCCGAGGGAGCCTGTAAGAATGAGCCCTTTATCCCCTTTCATTTTAGAGGTTTCAATAAAGATAATGTCTCCTCCGTTTTCAGTCCAGGCCAGTCCTGTGGCCACGCCGATGCGGTCGCTTTCCTGAGCCACCTCTCGGAAAAACTTTCTCGGACCCAGAAGGTCTTCAACGGTCGCCTCATGGATGACCTCTCTTGGAGTATTTCCCATGGCCACTTCTTTGGCAATTTTACGACAGATGGTAGCTATCTCCCTTTCTAAATTCCGAACCCCTGCCTCCCGAGTATATTCCCGAATGATCTTATAAACCGCTTCTGGACTAAAAGAGAGAGGAAAGTCTTTTAATCCATTCTCTTCTTTTTGGTGAGGGATCAAGAACTGAAAACCAATCTTCTCCTTCTCCTCCTCAGTATATCCTGATAAATGAATCACTTCCATCCGATCCAATAAAGCAGCGGGAATGGGTGAAAGGGTATTGGCCGTTGTGATGAATAAGACATGGGAGAGGTCAAAAGGGACATCTAAGTAATGATCGGTAAAAGAAAAATTTTGCTCAGGATCGAGAGTTTCAAGAAGGGCTGCCGCCGGATCTCCACGAACATCCTGCCCGATCTTATCCACTTCATCGAGCATAAAGACTGGATTGGAGGTCTCAACCCTTCGAATCTCCTGAATGATCCGGCCCGGAAGGGCTCCTACATAAGTTCGACGGTGTCCTCGGATCTCAGCTTCATCTCTCACTCCCCCTAAAGAGATCCGAATAAATTTCCTCTCTAAAGCCCGTGCGATAGAGCGTCCCAAGGATGTCTTGCCCACCCCAGGGGGGCCGACGAAGCATAGAATAGGTCCCTTCATTGGATCCTTCAATTTCTTAACGGCTAAGAACTCTAAGATGCGTTCTTTTACCTTTTCAAGGTCATAATGATCTTCGTTGAGAATGACTTGAGCCCGGCTGAGGTCAAGGTTATCCACTGTCTTTTTATCCCATGGCATTGTGACGAGGTAGTCAAGGTAAGTTCTGGAGACAGTGAATTCCGCAGAAATTGGATTCATCCGTTCCAATCGGTTGATCTCTTTACAGGCAATCTCCTCAACTTTTGAGGGCATGCCGACATTTCGGACTTTCTCCCTCAGTTCATGGATCTCAGCCAAATAAGGATCCTCTTCAGGCGTCTCTCTCTGGCCTCTCATAGGTGGACGAGGGGAAGAGTCTTTCTGAAATTTTCCTGTCTCTTTTCCAGGGTGGACCAAGGGATGAAGTCTGGTCTGTGAAAATTGAATCTCTCGATTGAAGTGATGGAATACTTTTTTCAATCGTTCCAGGGGATCGATGATCTTAAAAATTTCTTGCTGCTCTTTCAATCCCAAATGGAGGGTCATGGCAATTAAGTCGGCGAGTCTCCCTGGATGGTCAATTTTATCGAGAGTCTTCGATATTTCTTCAGGAAGGGGCTTCCCCATGGAAAGGGAAATTTTAAAAAGAGTCCCAATGCTCTGAACAAGCGTTTCAGAGAGGACGGTCCTCTCCTGATGCTCGTCGATCTCATTGACATCGGCCTTGAAATAAGGGGTTTCTCGCGAAATATTTTGGAGAAAAACTCTTGAGAGCCCCTCTACCAGAATTTTCACCCCTCTATTCGGTAATTTGACCAATTGGAGAATTTTACAGACTGTTCCAATAGAAAGGAGATCCTTAGGCTGAGGATCTTTGAGAGAAGGATCATGTAGACCGACACATCCGATCAGACTATTTTCCAATAATACCTTATTGAAAATGGCTAAGGCTTCATCAGACTGGAAAAAAAGAGGGGCGACGACGTAAGGGAAGATGATCGTCTCTTTCAGCGGGATAAAGAAAAGTCTTTGCGGAATGGAAACGCTTTCTGACTTATAAAGATATTTCACAAAAACCTCCAGCTCCAAAATGAGAAACAAGCATTATTATACGAAAATGGCGGCATTTGTCAACGGAGAGCGAATAGTTCTTGTATACAGGACCAAGCTTCTGCTGAAGACCAATTCCTTTGCCCCACACTCTTACCGACCAGCATCCCTTCTTGATCGATGAAGAAGGTCTGAGGAACCCAACCCCTTACTCCATATTGGTCCATCACCTTTTCTCTCAATAGCAAAAGAACGGGAAGGGTGATCTTATTTTCATCGATAATTTTTTGAATAGCTCTCTTTCTTTCTCCATCAATGGCAATTAAAAGTAAGACCAATTGATTATTTTTCCCGATTAAAAATTTTTCCAATAATGGAATATCCTCTTTGCAGGCGGTACACCAAGTAGCCCAAAAAGTGATGAGAACAGGCTTCCCTTTGAAGTCGCTAAGGGAGATTTGTCTCCCATCCAAACTCTTGAGGCAAAAAGCAGGGGCTTCTTTCTTTTCCTGAAATCTTTGGATGCCGAAGGAATTACAGGAAGGACATTCCGGTTGGGAGGGTGGAGCAGCCCTTCCAATCTGGAGGGAAGGAATGAGTAAGGCAAAGATGCCCATCATGATCAACGACAAAAGAACGATTGTTCTTTTCATCTCCATCCCTGAATGGAAAGTCAATAAAAGACTAAAATATATTTTTAATCCAGTCAACCCTTTAGCCTCTTCCTTACCTGAAAGATCAAGAAGCCTGCCTACCCCTGTCTTTTGCAGGAAGGGGATGACCTTGAGCGAGCCTCCACTCCGGTCTTAAAAATCAAGATATGGGCGTAGACAAAGGGATAATATCTTCTTGAAAAGAAGCTTTGGAAATGATAAGGTGTGAACCATGTAAGGTTCACCCCGTTAGAAAGTCCCAGCATTGATGCTGGGGATGGAAGAAACAGAAACCATCCCTGCCTGCGGCAGGCAGGAGCTCCTTAAAGGGGGGCAAAGCCCTGCCCTGTATCCCGCGAAACGCGGGATTAGGTTCAGGGCCTGCCCTTTCTAACGGGGTTCACACTATAGTTAAATCACATTGGGCTTATACCAAAGGAGGAAGATTTTATGGCAGGAGTAAACAAGGTCATCCTCATCGGGAACCTGGGTGCAAACCCCGAAGTCAAATATTTGAGTAATGGCACAACTGTTGCAAATTTCCGCATGGCGACGACCGAAAATTGGGTGAACAAGTCTGGGGAAAAGACCTCTATGACGGAATGGCATCGGATTGTAACTTTCGGTCGATTAGCTGAAATATGCGGAGAATATTTGAATAAAGGGAAACAGGTCTATATTGAAGGCCGGCTCCGAACCCGAGCATGGGAAGACAAGGATGGGAACAAAAGGTCTACCACTGAAATCGTGGCTACTCGAATGCAGATGTTAGGAACACCGGGGGCTCCTGCTGAAGCCACTGATATGGATATGGGCCAAGAAGTCCCTCCTGGATCCGATAATGAAGTGCCATTCTAATTGCGGATTTCGGATTGCTGAATTCGGAATATTTAATTTAGAATTTCGCTTCGGCTTTAAATTCCGCAATCATCAATCCGCAATCCGAATTCAAAAAAGGTATCTTCTCATGCTGACATTCAGAAGGAGACCCACTCCCATCAGAGTAGAGATGACAAAAGACCCCCCATAACTGAGAAGCGGAAGGGGAATCCCTACCACTGGCATTATCCCTAACACCATTCCGATGTTGATAAAAGTATGCCAGAAAAGCATGGCCACCACACCGAAAGCAGCGACCGCACCAGATCGATCCTTTGCTTGGACAGCAATACGGAGCCCCCATAGGATCAGTGCCAAATAGAGTCCTATGACGAAGAGAGATCCGATCAGGCCCCACTCCTCTCCTAATGCTGAGAAGATGAAATCTGTCTGTTGTTCAGGAAGAAAGCCCAACTTGGATTGGGTCCCTTTCATAAAACCTTTTCCCAGGATCCCCCCTGATCCGACAGCAATCTTCGATTGTATGAGATGATACCCTGCCCCCAATGGATCTAATTCTGGACTAAAGAAGGTAATAATTCGCTTCTTCTGGTAATCTTTAAGAAAATGCCAAAGAATCGGCACAGCTGCTGCCCCGACCAATCCAATAGTCAGCAAGGAGGACCATCGAATCTTAACAAAGATCAGTATCGAGAAGAAAATTAAGAAAAGGATGATCGCGGTTCCCAGGTCGGGCTGTTTAAGGATCAAACCCATCGGAAGAAAAAGAAGGAGAAATGGCAGGGAAAGTTGTTTCAATGTATATCCATTTCGATGTGGAGGTCGATGGAAAAACCTTGCCAGCACCAAGATGAGTGAGATCTTGATAAACTCTGAAGGTTGAAAAGAGAGGGGGCCAATTTTAATCCATCGCTGGGCACCTGAAGTGATGATGCCATAACCTAATACAGTCAGTAAAAGGACAAATGTGACTATATAAACAATATGAGCAAAATCCATATAAAAGCGATATTCGATAAAGGCGATCGTCACCATCACCACCAGTCCGATCAACAGCCAAAATATCTGTTTAAGGTAGAGCGGTGTCCCAAGCATTTCTAATTTTTCTGTGGCACTATAGAGGTTGAGAATGCCGATCGAAGCAATCACAAGGACAATCCCCAAGAGAGTCCAATCGAAATGTACGAAGAGGCGTCGATCAATCTGCATAATCTAAATCGGCCTGCTTTCTCGCCCTATCTAAGCGGGGCGAAGGTTCAAGGTTGAAATATTTTTCGATCACCTTTTTAGCAATCGGAGCGGCAGCGGAAGCCCCAAACCCTCCATGTTCAACAAGGACTGCAATTGAAATCTTGGGGTCTTCAAAAGGGGCATAAGCAACAAACCAGGCATGGTCTCTAAATTTTAAAGGCATCCGATTCATATCCCCCTTCTTAAAGTTCACTGGCATTCTGACGACTTGGGCTGTACCTGTTTTCCCTGCCACTTGAATATCTTTCAATGCACACGTCCCACCTGTTCCATGAGGATCATTAACTGCTCCTCTTAGGGCCTCCCGGACAATTTGGAGGGTTTTCTCTGAAACGTTCGCTTTTCCTAACTCCACTGGTGGATACTCCTTCAGTTTGCTCCCGTAGATATTTTCTACTCTCTCCACCACCTGGGGCAGGTAGAGCCTCCCCCCATTGGCAACACTTGAAATGAGCATCAGAAGTTGAAGGGGGGTTGCATTCAGATATCCCTGACCTACAGAAAAGGAGAGGGTTTCTCCAGTATACCATGGAACTCCAAAACGTTTCTTTTTCCAAGAACTGGAAGGAACGGTTCCCGGTTTCTCATGAGGTAAAGAAATTCCGGTCACCCTCCCTAAACCAAATTCATTGGCATAATGAGCAATGAGATCAACCCCAACTTTCAACCCTACTTGATAGAAGTAGATATCACAGGATTCGACAAGGGCCCGATGGAGGCTGAGTGTTCCGTGACCGCCCTCCTTCCAGCACCGAAAATCCCTGTTTCCATAAGAGAAGGCCCCTGTGCAGGTAAATGGTGTGTCTGGGGTAATCACCCCCGCTTCCAATCCCGCAATGGCAGTGATGATTTTGAAAACCGAACCAGCAGGATATTGCCCTTGAATTCCTTTGTTTTGGAGAGGGTGATGAGGATTCTCTACAAGAGACTTCCATTCTTCTGGCAAAATGTTTCTCGCAAAGATGTCCGGTTCAAAGGAAGGCTTGCTCACCATGGCTAAGATGCGCCCTGTTTTGAGGTCCATTGCAATGAGGGCTCCATTCTTATCTTGGTAGGCTTCCTCAGCCGTCTTCTGGAGATCCAAATCGATGGTGAGGAAGAGATTGTTTCCTGGAAAGGGTTCAACGACCCCCAGGGCTCTGATCTCCCTTCCGATGGCATCGACTTCAATCTGCCGACCTCCATCTACTCCTCTGAGATCATCTTCCCATCGATACTCGACTCCATATTTTCCAATCAAGGCCCCCATTCGATAGGGGGGATCCTTGGACTGTTTTAATTCATTCTCATCAACCTCTCCAAGATAGCCGACGAGATGTGAAGCCAGATCTCCATAATCATAGGCTCTCCTCGGTCTGACATCCACAATAAGCCCTGGGAGATGAACCCGATTGGACTCAAGGAGGGCCAATTCGTTCCAGTTGATATCGGATTTTATTTTCACCGGCTTGAAGGGAGCCCGCCGTTTTTGGGCCTTCATTTTCTCCACAATCTCGTCCGGAGCCATGTTTAACATCTCCCCGACTTTAATGAGCACCTCTGGATTGGCTTTTAAGTCTTCAGGGACAAGATGGACTTCGAAGGAGGGACGATTATGAGCCAAAATACGCCCCTGTCGATCTAATAACACTCCTCGATCAGCAGGATTTTCACGGAGTCGAATACAATTGTTTTCAGACAAACGTTGGAGTTCGCTTCCTTTAATCACTTGAAGGGACCACAGGCGAATGAAGATCAATAAAAAAGCCAAACCGACAAAGACCACAAGGTATTTATACCTTCCTTTGAAATCTTCCATCTTCTGGGTGTTCAATTCCATCATGACCTAAACTCCCTCCTTGATCTCCTTCTCATATTGACGAAACAATAACGATGCCCCCTTTTGAAGGATGAAAAAGAGAGGTGGAGTGACGAGCCCCGTAAGAAATGATTGGGGAAGAAGAAAAGTGAGTAACAAAATATAAAGGTTTCCAAGAGAGACAGGCTGGAGGGCGTTTATAAGAGTTAAAATGAGAATTCCCTCGAGGATGCCAAAGATGAAGGCGAAAAGAAATTGGAAGGAAAATCCCTCCAGATAGAATCTTTCTTTGAAGAATTGGGCCGCAAAGAAAACAAGAGGCCGGGAGAAAGTATAAAAGCCTAAGGTGTTTCCAGAAAATAAATCCATGAGATACCCCATCAGGAATGCCAAGATTCCACCGAAGACCGGGGGAAATAGAAAAGCAAGATAGAGAGTAAAGATAAAGAGAAGATCCGGCCTGATCCTTTGAATAGGATAAGAAGATAATAATGTTGTCTGAAGAATAAGAAAAAGAATTCCTGCTAAAAGAGACAGAATGACCCGTTTCATTTTTGGGTTTTCTTCTCCTTCTTCCCCTTTTCATCTGTGGGTTGGGCAGGTGGAAAGGGTTCCGTGATGACAAAGACTTCCTCCAATTGTGTCAAATCGACACTGGGAGCTAATTCGGCATATTGGAAAACACCATGCCCTTTCTTATCCACCTTTTTGATCTCACCCACCTTTAATCCCTTTGGATAATTTCCTCCCAATCCTGAAGTGACGACGACATCCCCTATGGACACCTCTTTTGTTCGAAGAAGATATTTCAGTTGGCATCGATTCTCTCCTTTCCCCTCGACGATGGCCTTGGCACGTGTTCTCTGGACAATGGAATCGATGGCGCTGTTATAATCGGTGATGAGAAGAACGGTGGAATAATGGGGGGCTGTTTTTAAGATCTGACCAATCACCCCTGCCGGTGAAACCACGGCCATGCCCTTTTTTACTCCATCACTTTCCCCCTTATCAATGGTCACGCTCCTGAACCAAGAAGAAGGGTCCTGACCAATAACTTCAGCCCCGATCATCGAAGGGGAATTTTTCTCCTTAAATTGGAGAAGTTGTCTCAGGCGTTCATTGGCCAGCTCCGTTTCCTTCATTCGATGGTGCTCTTCTTGAAATTCAGCGATTTTTTGTTTGAGCATCCTGTTTTCTTTCTCAAGATTGACTAAAAAAATATATTGTTGGAAGGTACCCTGAACGGTCTTGAGAATAAAGGTGACTGCTTTCTGGAAGGGGGAACAGGTTTCTATCAGAAGGGCATCAAAAAATTCTACCTCTTTTCTCTGTTTAGCCCTCAACGACATCAGAACGAGAGCAAACAACAAAAGGAGGACGATAAAAATGAGAAGGCTATATCTTCGGAAGAGGAAAAAACCACGTATCCTCATCAATTTCAATATTGGACCGTCACCATACGGAGCAATTTTTCGTTGTCTAATACCATTCCTGCACCCAAAACAATGGAGGAGAGAGGATCATCTACGATCGTAATGGGAAGGCTGGTCACCTCACGGAGCAAAACATCAAGGTTCCTCAAAAGGGCGCCTCCACCCACCAGGACGATTCCTTTATCCACAATATCTGCTGCCAATTCCGGTGGTGTGCCTTCGAGAGTGATCCGGACAGTATCAATGATGGTATTGATCGATTCAGCCAATGCCTCCCGAATTTCCTCACTATTGATCTCAAGGGTTTTGGGAATGCCTGTCACCAAGTCTCTTCCCTTGACCTCAATGGTCTGGGGATTTTCTTCAGGATAGGCAGTCCCGATATTAATCTTGATTAATTCAGCGGTGCGTTCGCCGATGAGAAGGTTGTATTTTCTTTTAACGTATTGGACAATGGCTTCGTCCATTTTATCACCAGCCACCCGGATGGATTGACTGGTCACAATCCCTGATAAGGAAATGACCGCTACCTCTGTGGTCCCTCCACCGATGTCAACAATCATATTCCCGGAGGCTTCGGTAATTGGAAGTCCGGCCCCAATGGCAGCGGCCATGGGTTCCTCGATCAAGTAGATCTCTCTGGCACCTGCAGATTGGGCTGATTCCCGAACTGCACGTTTTTCTACCGGTGTGATCCCCGATGGGACAGAAATGACCACTCGGGGTCGAAGCAGAGTTTTTCGGTTGTGGACCTTGGCGATGAAATAACGAAGCATCTCACCAGTGATTTCAAAATCGGCGATCACACCATCCTTCATCGGTCGAATAGCAAAAATATTGCCCGGGGTTCGACCTAACATCTCCTTGGCTTCACGACCAACGGCGAGGACGCGTTTCTCCCCCCTCGCATCCCTTTGAATGGCCACCACAGAAGGTTCGGAAGAGACGATGCCTTTTCCTTTCACATAAACGACAGTATTTGCCGTTCCCAAATCAATGGCTAAATCCGTTGAAAAAAGGCCCCACAATGAATCAAAGAACATCCTTTTCTTCCCTCTATTTATTTAACCGACTCCATCTTAACAAATACTTCAATTTGATTCAAGAAAATTCATCACAGGGAATTTCCATTTTTCCATTCTTAAAGCAATATTCGTGCCAAAGGATGGCTTGCCATAGGCGGACCTGCCCGCCAAAGGCATAGTCGCAGGTGGGCCTGCCCGCCAAAGGGATTTTTTCTTCCCGTAGACGGGCGTTGACCCTCCCCATAGATGAATTCGAAGAAGTCAAAGCATTCATCCAAGCAGGTTTTTGTAAACCCTCCTCACTGCAATATGGCAACAGCTCAAGCTGCCCTGTATAATAATTCAAGCTGAGGTTTCAATAGCCGACAGGTAAAATAGGGACTAAACTGTTACCGTCCCATCACATGATGCAGGGTTGCATGAGCATCTAATCTTGGCCCTCTTGGTATGACCTACTATTATCGCTATTTCACAGAACTTTCAAGTTATTTAAATAATTAAACTATGTCCCCAAGGCGCGTCCCTGAGGTTTTCCTTTATACGTCAGTTCAATCACCATTAATGGATAGGGTTAACAGTGCCAGTGATAATTGTATACGGTGTGTACGGCGTCCCATCATTAAAACGGAAAGTGTAGATGGCTGGCAGGAGTTCCATATCCTGGATGAACACACGCCAACCACCAGCATAGTATTGAGTACAGCTACCGCTATCGGAATGAACCTGACCTGTCTGGAACACCACTATGGGATTAGCAGTTACATTCTGAGATTTCTCCTGACGGGCAAAAGCATAATTCATACTGAAGGTATAACTTCCAGGTAGCAACTCCTTGGTCACCTGGCCACCTGAGGTGCTGCCAATGTCCCGCCAACCACCAGAATAATACTGGACAGTGCCGGTATCCATCAGTGTGCCAGTGCTGTTCTTTAGCTGAATCGTTGAGTTGATAGTCTGAAAGACCACTGTAGGATTGGTTGCTACGTTCTGAGATTTCTCCTGACGGGCAAAAGCATAATTCATACTAAAGGTGTACGTGCCGGGCAGCAGCTCCTTGCTCACTTGGCCACCTGAGGTGCTGCCAATGTCCCGCCAGCCACCGGAGTAATACTGAACAATCCCGGTATCCATGAGCGCGCCAGCGCTGTCTTTGAGTTCAACTGTGGCCCTGATCGTCTGGAAGACCACCGTGGGATTCGTGGAGATGTTCTGAGCCTTTTCCTGACGAGCAAACGCGTAGTTCATGCTGAACGTGTAGGTGCCGGCCAGCAACTCCTTAGTCACCTGACCTCCTGAAGTGCTTCCGATGTCTCGCCAGCCCCCAGAGTAATATTGAACTGTGCCCGTATCCATGAGCGTACCAGTACTATCCTTGAGCTGAACCGTAACGCTGATGGTCTGGAACACCACCGTAGGGTTAGTACCGATATTCTGAGATTTCTCCTGACGGGCGTAGCCGAAGTTCATGCTGAAAGTATAGGTGCTAGGTAATAACTCTTTAGTCACTTGTCCACCTGAAGTAGCACCGATGTCTCGCCAGCCCCCAGAGTAATACTGAACAGTCCCGGTATCCATGAGCGCGCCAGCGCTGTCTTTGAGTTCAACTGTGGCCCTGATCGTCTGGAAGACCACTGTGGGATTAGTTGCTACATTCTGAGACTTCTCCCTCCGGCCAAAACCATAGTTCATACTGAAGGTGTAACTCCCAAACAATAACTCTTTGGTTATCTGCCCACCTGAGGTGTTCCCAATGTCACGCCAACCGCCCGAATAATATTGGATAGTGCCTGTATCCATAAGTTCACCAGTGCTATCCTTAAGCTGAATCGTAACCCTTGTGGTTTGGAAGATAACCGTAGGATTGGTGGTGATGTTCTGAGCCTTTTCCTGACGAGCATAAGCGTAATTCATGCTGAAGGTGTAACTGCCAGGCAGCAGTTCCTTGCTCACCTGACCTCCTGAGGTACTGCCAATGTCTCGCCAGCCTCCGGAGTAATACTGAACAGTACCCATATCCATGAAAGCACCGCTGCTGTCTTTAAGTTGAACCATGACGTTGGTTGTTTGAAATATCACTGTGGGATTGGTGGCTGTGTTCTGCGACTTCTCCTGGCGTCCAAAGGCATAGTTCATGCTAAACGTATAAGTTCCGGGCGTCAACTCTTTGTTCACCCTGCCACTTGTATCCGTTGTCCCAAAGGTCTGCCAACCTCCAGAATAGTACTGGACAACGCCACCACTAATCGGAGCGCCAGTGCTGCCTTTTAATTCTACAGTCACCATGTTGGTCGAAATAGTGTAGGCCTCGGTCTTTACTGCCTCGCTGTTGCCTGCAAGGTCCTTTGCAAAGAGCCTCAGTGTGGTAGTTACTGAAATGTTTATTGGAGATGAATAGATTGGAGATGATGGGGTTGGTGTCGAGCCGTCGGTCGTATAATAAATCTTATCACATCCTGACCCAGTACCATCATTACAGGTAAGGGTTACAGACTGAGCTGTATTGTAAGTTCCCCGGGATGGTGAAGCTGTTGTGGTTGGAGGGGTTGTGTCAGGTATTTGAAGTTTCTTTTCTAACCGATTACCTGTTTTATCGTATATATACTCTACGACGGTTCCATCTTCATATTCCACTCGTACCAAACGATTCAGTTCATCGTAGACGTAATTGATTGTCTCGGCATAAGAGATGAGAACCGATGTAAAGAATAAACCGATAACAACAATATTAATAAGTAGTCCACGTCCTATTTTCGTTGGCATTTTTTCATCCCTCCGAATCGACATTAATGCTTTAAGTAGCAGTGGGGTCAGGCCGCAACATTCAACAAGTCCTCCTTCTCTATGCTACTGAGAACTTCCCGTAACTCCTGATTCCCCTTTATCGTCTCCGCAAATCTCCTGCTCAATTGGCTGATCGCACTCCCCTGCATCCCAAAATAATCCCCGATCCCCCTGAGATTCAAACCACTGTGCTGATAGCCCAGATAAATGCAGATTTTCTTAAAAAGTGGGTCACCTCTCCCCACTCCCTTGCTGACAGCTTCCTCTATTGACTCCAGAGATGGCCCCATTAGAATCTTCTTTAATGCCGGAAGGTCACGCCTGTCTATCTCCTTTCCTTCCAGATATTCCAGCTTGATTCTGTCAATAAATTCTTTGCTTCCTAAAAATGTCGACGCAATCACTTTCTTGAGGGGATTATCAAGTTCCTTGTTTTCTCCTCTCTCCACATATCCCCTGTATTTTTTAAACCCTCTCCCTCCCTCACCCCCAAAGTCCCCAAGGATAAATTCTGTTGTTAACCATTTTGGTTTCTTGTCTCTTCCCACAAAGTACCGGTAGCTTGACCATGGATATTCCAAAGGAGCCTTCACCATACCCGCTCGCACTGGGTTGAGGTGAACATAACGAGATAGCTCCTTACAGTATTCATCTTTATCGACGAGTATCCCTTTATATCGCCCCTGAAAAAGATGCCCGGATCGACTCCTTTTGATATTGAAGTAGGTTGTGTACGCTCCATTGATATAATGAAGAATCTTTGAAAGATTCCCCCGTGGGGTCTCCAACAATAGATGATAGTGATTTCCCATCAAACAGTATACATGGATCACGGCC